>FWPV01011255.1_pt1 | contig 14312 bp, 10 predicted proteins | sample 2228371 | NCBI WGS metagenome assembly FWPV01 (sample SAMEA103939776, study PRJEB20133) | metagenome
AAGTGGGAAGTCGCATCGACCAAGACAGCCACATCCGGTTCGCATGAACTCTACTGTGCATGAACGCGGCTGAACCGACTCAGAGGGCAACAAAACCAGAGTCCGGGAACGGGGGTACAAGAGTGATGAGAAGAAGCACGAAGACAGCGATATGGGGCGCCGGTATCCTGGTCCTTACGCTACTGGTGGCCATGCTCCTCGTGGCCTGTGGCGAGGAGACCACCACGACGACAGCGGCGCCAGGAAGCACCACTACCGCACCCAGCACCACTTCCACAGAGGGCACTACCGAGACCACGGCGCCCGCCGGGCAGCCCGTGACCGGCGGGGTACTCCGCCTCATCCACAACGCCACTCCGCAGGTGGTGGGCTTCTGGCCCAAGATGGGGCCGGTCGATGAGGGCGGCATCTTCCCCGGCGTTGAGCGGATCATGCGCTTCGCTCCTGGCCGCAAGTTGGAGCCGGACCTAGCCGAGAGCGTGGTGGAGGATCCCGATGCTCTGACCATCACGGTCAAGTTGCACAAAGGCATCAAGTTCCATGACGGCACCGAACTTACGGCGGAGGTGGCCAAGTGGAACTACGATCTGGGTGCGGCCGGAGGCAAGCTCCAGTTCGCCGACGCCATCAAGGAATTCGAGATCGTCGATAACTACACTTATGTCTTACACCTGAACTACTGGCACAACCAGCTGCTGCAGTCTTTGGCCTGGGTACCCATGTTCTCCAAGGACGCCTATGAGAAGAACGGCGGTGAGGAGTGGGCGCTCAATAACCTGGTGGGGACCGGCCCCTTCATGTTGAAGGAATTCAAGCGTGACCAGTCGCTCACCTGGGTGAAGAACCCCAACTATTGGCGTGCAGGGCAGCCCTATCTGGACGGCATCGAAGTCACCATCATTCCCGACGCCACCACGGCCTCGGCCATGATGGAAGCGGGCCAGGCCGACATCTGGCAGTCGGCTGATGCGCAGGCCCGGTCCGAGATGATCAAGAAGGGCTTCAAAGTCCAGACCGGCTGGGCTGGCTTCCAGTTCCATCTCATGCCTAACACGGCTGACCCGGCCTCACCGTTCACCGATCAGCGGGTGCGCGAGGCGGTCGAGTATGCCCTGGACAAGCCCGCCATCTGCGAGGCCATCGGCTATGGCTTCTACTTCCCCATCTATGCGGTAGCGCCGGAAGGCGAGTGGGGCGGTGACGCCATCGTCGTCAAGAGGGAGTACAACCCCGAGAAGGCTAAGCAGCTGCTGGCAGAGGCCGGCTATCCGAACGGTCTGCCCATCGACCTGCTGGCCGTGGCTGAGGCCGGCGGCCGCAATACCGGGGCCGAAGCCGTCAAGGGCTATCTGGATGCCGCCGGGTTCGTCACCAACATCGACATCGCCGACCCGGGCCGCTTCTACGGTTCGGTGTTCGGCATGGGTTGGAAGCACCTGGCCTTCATGTTCAGCGGCAACGACTACAACTATCTGATGTCGTGCAACGCTTGGTGGGGCCCGCAGCCCAAGACCAACCTGGCGAGCTTTGCGCGTCCGGACGAGTTCAAGGCTCTCTTCGAGCCCGCCAACATGGCTCGGACGGAGGAAGAGCAGAAGGCAGCCACCGCCAAGATCGTGGCCTACATGAACGAGCATGCGCTCATGATCCCGGTGTTCCACTATCCGGCAGGGATCGTGGTCGCGGACTACGTGCACACCGAGTACCCGATGGAGGGCGGCTTCGTGCACTGGTCCTGGAACACCACCTGGATGGACAAGCACTGATCGACGGCTGACTGGCGAAAGGCGGCGGGGGCGGTCCGCCCGCGGGCTGGAGGCCCGGGGCGGACCGCCCCACCATGCTGGCAGTAGTCCATCGAGCCCACGATAGAGGCAGGGAAGGAAAGCTTGGTATGGGATCGCGTTACGAACACGTCTTCGCCCCTCTGCGCATCCGGGGGGTGGATTTCAAGAACCGCTTGGAGCTGGCGCCTCCGTCACCGAACTTAGCCGACCGGGAGGGCAAGGTGACGACCGAGTTCGTCGACTTCTTCCGGGGCTTTGCGCGCGGGAGAGTGGCGGTCATCCATGTAGGGAACTCGGTGGTCGACAAACGGGAGGCCTGCGACGAGGAACGTCAGCTCGACTTGGGCACCGATGACTGCATACTGCCGCTTACGCGCTTCGCCGAGATGTGCCTTGGTTTCGGCGTGCAACCCTCCCTCGAGATCAACCACAACGGTAAAGATTCCCACTACGACAAGACCGGCCGGCCGGCGTTCAGCTGTTCCTCATTCATCTCCAGCATGGAGCGGTATCGGGCTGCTCTCGCCGGTCGGGAGCCCATCCCCACCATCGAGATGGACCACGCCAAGATCAAGGAGACGGTCGACAAGTACGCCATGGCGGCCTACCGCTGCAAGCGGGCCGGCTTCAAGATGAGCATGATCCATGGGGGACATGGCAACCTGATCTCCCAGTTCGCTAGTCCGCTCTACAACAAGCGCAAAGACGAGTATGGGGGTTCGCTCGAGAACCGGGCCCGTTTCGCCATCGAGGTGCTCGACCGGGTCCGGGAGCTGTGCGGGGAAGACTTCGTCATCGAATACCGCATCTCGGCCGATGAGATCCACCCCGAAGGCATGCACCTGGACGAGACGCTGCGCTTCATCGAACTGATCCAAGACAAGGTGGACATCCTTCACGTCTCCGCAGGGCTGCATGGCGAGTTCGAATACATGCGCAACTGGTGGCAGAACTACCTGATGGAGCGCGAGTACAACGTCCACTATGCAGCCACCATCAAGAAGGCCTTCCCGAACCTCATCGTCTGCACGGTCGGTTCCATCATGAACATCGCCCGGGCCGAGGAGATCATCGCGTCGGGTAAGGCGGACATGGTGGCCATGTGTCGGCCCCTGTTGGCTGACCCTGAGATGCCGCGCAAGTATGCCCTGGGGAAAGAAGAGGACCATCGTCCCTGTCTGCGCTGCCAGTACTGCGGGTTTCGTTTGATCGTTCCCGCGGTCATCAACTGTGCCGTCAATCCCTATCTAGGCAACGAGACGGAGTTCCCGGAAGGGCGGGTGCCTCGGGCTGAAGTCAAGAAGCGCGTAGCGGTGGTGGGAGGAGGACCGGCCGGGCTGCAGGCCCTGCTCACCCTGTGCGAACGCGGCCACGACGTCACCCTCTACGAAAAGAGCGACCGTCTGGGCGGTCACTTGGTGCCCGGTTCTGCGTTGCCCTTCAAGCAGGACGTCCGCGACTATCTGGCCTATCTTCTGCGTCAGGCTCGCAAGGCGCCTGCTCGCCTACTTCTGAACACCGAAGCCACCGCGGAGTTGCTCGAGAAAGAAGGGTACGACGCCCTCATAATCGCCGTGGGTTCGCGGCCCCTGGTGCCCAAGGTGCCGGGCATTGACAAGCCGCATGTGCACTGGGCCCCCCTGGCCGACACCGGCGAGGTGCAGGTGGGGGAGAAGACGGTCATCGTGGGGGCGGGTTCGGTAGGCATCGAAAGCGCCATCGGGCTCAAGCAGGCCGGCAAGGACGTGGTGGTGGTGGAGATGGCCCCCGACCTACAGAACCTGAGGCGGTCGTCGGGGGCGGTCGCGGGTGAGCTCTTGCGGTTGGTGGAAGAGCTCCACATTCCCATCCACCTGGGCTGTGCCCTTGCGGAAGTGACCGACTCCAGCGTCATCTGCCGCCGGACACGGGAGGGAGATACGGTGGAGTTCCCTGCCGACACCGTGCTTCTGGCCGTAGGCCTTGAGCCGCGGTACGACGTGGCCGATTCGTTGCGTCGGACGGTGCCCGAGACTGAGGTGCACGTAGTGGGTGACGCCCGGGAGGTGGGCACGATCGCGACAGCGGTGATGTCAGCTTTCCGAGCGGCCGCCTACATCTAGGAAGCTGACCTCGGGAAGAGGACATCGGGGGCGCCAGGCTCCCCGGCCTCAGCGGGGAAGGGTTTCGCCCAGCCCTAATAGGCTGGGATCAAGCAGCTGCACGCCTTCTTCAGGCCGGGGAAGGAGCGGCTCGAGTTCCGCTGGTATCTGAGCTAGTCGGGCCCGCTGGGCGGAAGAGAGGGGTAGGTCGGACAGGGTCTCGTGCCCGGGAAGCACCGGCAGGACTCGATACCGAGTGGGAAAACGGCTGACGTCGCGTTGCACATACACAGGCAGGTAGCTCAGACCGGTCACCCGGACGCGAAAGCCGGACTTCTCAAGGTGAAGGTAGGCGACAAGACCACTGTCGGAGTACCGCCAGGGCTGGTTGGAAAGGAAGTTGCCGAGCGAGTAGGCCACGTACTTGCTGTTACAGCCGACCGCCGCCCGAGCGCGGGCTATGGGCTGTACCACGTGAGGATGGTGGCCGATGATGACGTCCACGCTGCGCGACAGAACGGCCTCTGACTCGAGCAAGGCGCGGGTGATGGCGGTCTGTCTGGGATGGGGTCGTCTCTCGTACTCGTCGCCCCAATGCACGAGAGCCACCACTATCTCGGCTCCCCACAGGCGGGCTAGGGCGGCGTCGGCAGTGACTTGATCGACGTCGAGCCGATTGACAGCATAAGCGCGCTGTTCATGCGGGGGACTGTGCCCGTTGAGGGATTCGGTGTAGGCAAGGAAGGCTACCCGGACCCCTTTGAGATCGACCACCAGGGGGGTCTGTCTCTCAGCCAGGGAGCGGTTTGTACCCACGTGAGCCAGACCGAGCTGGTCGAGCCGGTCGAGAGTAGCCACCAGCCCCGACCAGCCTCGGTCCAGACAATGGTTGTTGGCCGTCGTACAGAGGTCGATGCCGGCCTGGCGCAAGGCGAGGGCAAGCTCCAGGGGAGCGTTGAACAGAGGAAAGCCGGTGTAACCGCTCCCCGGCCCCGCCAGGGGGGTCTCCAGGTTGGCGACGGCGTAGTCGGCCGCTCTCAAGTAGGGCGCGACATGCTGGAGGATCGGGCCGAAGTCATAGACCGGAGCCCAAGTGGTGCCTCGAGGACTCACGCCATTCCCGGGCCTCGTCCTGGGTATCCGGGCGGAGTCCACTAGACGCTCGTGGGGGATGACGTCCCCGACGAAAGCTATGGTCAGGCGGATCGCGTCTTCCTGCGAGACCGGGGTGGCAGCCGCCGGGGGTGGTTCCACGTATGACGGCACCCAGGGGAGGGCAGCGATCAACGCCGCGAGGATCACGATAGAGAGGAGAAGCTCCCGCTTCGCTGTCGACCAGAACGTATCGGCAGGATCGAAACTCATCGCCGGAATCAAGTCAGACAGGCCGCGGTGCGGGCGCGGGGAACAGCGGGTTGGGAGCCGGGGCCGCGGGTCTTCCCAAGCCTGAGCCGCGACTCTCCCCAGCCGGACCGCGGGTCTCCCGGCCCAAACCACCCTCTGGGGGATGTCAGCTGTTTGTCGACGGGCCCCATCGCCCCCTACTCTAACAGCCTTCTGGATGGCAAACTACCGGACCGAGCGCTTCATGGCGAGCGTGGCTTGACCCTGTGTGTGGGCTGTGAGAAAACGAGCCCTTGAACGGGGCTCAAGCTGGGTAGAGAGACGGGTTCTGGACAAGGAGAGGACATGGCCGCTAACGCAGAGGGACCCAGCGAGGTACGCCAGGACTTCATCCGCGAGCTGGTCCAGCGGGATCTGGCCTCGGGTCGGGTCAAGAGCGTGGTGACCAGGTTCCCGCCAGAGCCCAACGGCTATCTTCATATCGGACATGCCAAGTCCATCTGCCTCAACTTCGGTATCGCCCGCGAGTTCGGTGGCCGCTGCAACTTGCGCATGGACGACACCAACCCCACCAAAGAAGACGTGGAGTACGTGGACTCTATCCTGGAAGATGTCACCTGGCTGATAGAGGGCTGGGCGGACCACTGTCTTGCTCTCAAGCCCAAGGGGGCTCTTCCTGAGCGCCAGGTGGTCGCCGGCCGAGAAGACTTCTTCATGGCTCCGGTTATGGTCAGAGAGGGCAGCGGTCGGGCCCTGGAACCCTTTTACGCCTCCGACTATTTCGAAGCCTTGTACGAGTTCGCGCTACAACTGATCCGGAAAGGCAAGGCCTACGTCTGTGACCACACGCCCGAAGAAGTGGACGCCATGCGCGGGGCTCCCGACCGCCCGGGTCAGGAGAGTCTTTACCGGAACCGCTCGGTCGAGGAGAACCTGGACCTCTTCCAGCGCATGCGTGCGGGGGAATTCCCCGACGGGGCGCGGACCTTGCGGGCCAAGATCGACATGGCCTCTCCCAACGTGTGGCTGCGCGACCCGGTGCTCTACCGCATCCGCCACACTTCGCATCATCACACCGGGGACGCCTGGTGCATATACCCGATGTATGACTTCGCGCACGGCCTCAGCGACTACATCGAAGGCGTGACCCACAGTCTTTGCACTCTCGAGTTCGAAGTCCATCGGCCGCTTTACGAATGGTTGCTCGAGGCCCTGGATCTGCCCCGGGTGCATCCCATCCAGCGCGAGTTCGCGCGACTCAACCTTAGCTACACCATCATGAGCAAGCGTAAGTTACTGCGCTTGGTCCAGGAAGGTCATGTCCGGGGCTGGGACGACCCCCGCATGCCGACCCTCGCCGGCATGCGCCGCCGCGGCTACCCGCCGGAAGCCATCCGCGCTTTTTGCGACCGCATCGGGGTGGCCAAGCGGGAGAACCTGGTGGAGCTCAGCCTGCTCGAGCACTTCGTACGCGATGAACTCAACCGCACGGCGCCCAGGGCCATGGCAGTGCTACGGCCTCTGCGACTGGTGATCGAGAACTACCCGGCGGACCAGGTGGAGGAGTTCGAGGTACCTCGCAATCCCGAGGACCCGGCGGCCGGCCTGCGCAAGGTGCCTTTCTCGCGGGTCCTTTACATAGAAAGAGATGACTTCCGGGAGGTGCCTCCGCCCAAATACCATCGTCTGAGCCCGGGCGTGGAGGTCAGGCTGCGGGGAGCTTATTTAGTCACCTGCACCGAGGTGGTCAAGGATCCGGACACGGGTGACATCGCCGAGGTACGAGCCGTGCACGATCCGGCTTCGCGGGGAGGGGATGCTCCCGACGGCCGCAAAGTGAAGGGGACCATCCACTGGGTGTCGGCTGCTCATGCCCTGCCGGCCGAGGTCAGGCTGTATGACACCCTTTTTGCGGTGAAGGATCCCGAAGAGGGGCCCGAGGGTGGAGATTTCACGGCTAACCTCAATCCCGCCTCCTTGGAGGTGCTAAGCGACTGTCAGGTGGAGCCCTCGCTGAGCGGCGCCTTGCCTGGACAGCGCTTCCAGTTCGAACGGCTCGGTTACTTCTGCGTCGACCCCGATTCGGGGCCGGGAGCGCTGGTCTTCAACCGTACGCTCACACTCAAGGATACCTGGGCCAAGATCGAGAAGAAGTCCGCTTGAATCGAAGCGGCCGCGGGGAGGTCTGCGTAAGGCGAGACTGTCCGCGCGCGCAGCGGCGTGATGCCCACGCCGAGGGGCGTGATGCCCACCCTAGGCGGCATGATGGTAAACTCTCTGGCGTTGCCCGATGGTGTAACGGCAGCACGACTGACTCTGGATCAGTTAGTCGAGGTTCGAATCCTCGTCGGGCAGCCAGTCCTTTCGCCGCTACCTGGACCGGGAGAGTGAGATTGGCGGGTCAGGGTGATGGCGCCGCGCTGACGTCTAGCGGCGCAACGGGGGCCTTTTGCGGCGGACTTCTAGCCGGGCTGCTCCGGAGGTGGCGGCGAGGCCCGGTTCGACTTTTCTCCCTTCTCTTCCGCACTAGCACGGTCTTGGCTGCGGGTGCGGTGCTGTCGGGCGCAGTCGTTCTCAGCTTGTGGGCAGGCCCTCTTTCAGCCTCTGCGAGCGCGCTTGAGCCGTCTGCTCCTGTACTTTCCGCCTGCGAAGTGGACTACCCGCCTTTCTGCTTCGTAGACGGCCGAGGCAGTGCAAACGGCTTCTCGGTGGAACTCTTGCGGGCCGCCCTGGAGAAGGTGGGGCGGGAGGTCACTTTCCGCATGGGCGTATGGGCCGAGGTCAAGGACTGGCTCGCTCAAGGCCAGGTGCAAGTCTTGCCCTTGGTAGGTCGCACCCCGGAGCGGGAGGATTTGTTCGACTTCACCGTCCCCTATCTCACCATGCATGGCGCGATCGTTGTCAGGCAGCAGGACTCCGCGGTGGAGACGCTAGCCGACCTGCAGGGGAAGCGGGTGGCAGTGATGAAGGGTGACAACGCCGAAGAGTTCCTGCGGCGAGAGGAACGTGGGTTCCAGATTCACACCACACCAACCTTCTCCGAGGCTCTCAGCGGCGTGGCGGCCGGCTACTACGATGCGGTGGTCATCCAACGCCTTGTCGCCTTGCGGCTGATCCAAGAGCTGAACTTGCCCGGTCTGCGGGTAGTGGAAAGACCGATCGAGGGCTTCAGCCAGGATTTCTGTTTCGCGGTGAGAGAGGGAGACAAGGAGCTGCTCGGAGCGCTCAATGAGGGGCTGGCCCTGGTCTTTGCCGATGGTACCTATCGGCGTCTTCATGCCAAGTGGTTTGCGGCGCTCGAGCTTCCCACTGCCCGCCGGATTGTGGTGGGTGGCGACGAGGCGCACGCACCTTTTGAGTTCATCGATGAGAAGGGACGACCGGCCGGGTACAACGTCGATCTTGTCTGGGCCGTCGCTCGGGAGATGGGTCTCGATGTGGAGATCCGGCTGGGCCCTTGGGCCGAGATGCGGGCGGCGCTTCAGCGGGGAGACATAGACGTCCTGGGGGGGATGCTTTATTCACCGGAGCGTGACCAGGTCTTCGACTTCAGCCAGCCTCACACGGTCAACTACTACGTGAGTGCGGTGCGCAGAGGCAGCGGTGCTCCTCCGGAGTCGCTGGCCGACCTCGAAGGCAAGACCATTGTGGTGCAAGCAGGGGACATGGCCCACGATTTCTTGCTCAAGGAGGGTCTTGAAGCCCAGGTAACCACTGTGGAGTCGCAGGGGGAGGCTCTGGCAGCGGTGGCAGAGGGCCGCTACGACTGCACACTTGTGTCCCGCATCCCCGCGCGCTACGAGATGGAGAAGCGGGGCCTGGTTGACGAGCTCCAGTTGGGAAAGACCGCCTTCTTCACTGCCGAATACTGCTTTGCAGTCCGGGAGGGAGAGACGGCTCTTCTCGCTGCTTTTGCGGAAGGGCTTCGTCTTCTGAAGGAAAGCGGTGAGTATCACGAGATCTACCAGCAGTGGCTGGGAGTGTACGAGGAGCCCAAGACTTCGGCCGCCACCGTCCTGCGCTACGCGGCTTACGTAGTGGGGCCCCTGATGGTGTTGTTAGTGATAGCGGGCCTTTGGACCTGGTCCCTCCGGCGCCAGGTGGCCAAGCGGACCGAAGCCCTGCAGCTGGTGGAACTCGGCGTGGATAACATGGGCGACCTCTTGATGTGGGTCGACCGCGAGGGGCGCTTTGTCAAGGTGAACCAGGAGCTCTGCCGTCGGTTGGGCTACAGCCGCGAGGAGCTCCTTGCCATGAGGGTGTCCGACATCGATGTCGATCCGCCCTGGAGATCGTGGGACGAGCACTGGCGGGAGCTGAAGGAGCACGGCACAGTGCGTTTTGAGACCCGTCACCGTACCAAATCAGGAGAGGTGTACCCGGTCGAGCTCACCATCACCTATTTTGAGTATGGCGGGCGTGAGCTGAACGTGACCTTTGGCCGCGACATCAGCGAACGGAAACGTATGGAGCGGGAACGGGAGATCACCGCGCAGGCTCTTGAGCGGAGTGGTGTGGGCATCATGCGGGTGGACCGAGAGGGACGGATTCGTGAGGTGAACGATCACATGTGCGCAATGCTCGGCTACTCGCGAGAGGAACTCTTGGGGCTGCGCGTGTGGGACGTAGCGGTCGGGCTCACGGCGGAAAACTGGCCGGCCCGCTGGGAAGAGTTGCGCAGCCGCAAGTCGCTGACGTTCGAGCGACTCAATCGCACGAAGTCGGGGGAGCTTATCACGGTCGAGGTCAACGCCAATGTCGTCGAATTCGAGGGCGAAGAGTTCAATCATGCGCTGGTTCGCGATATCACTGAGCGCAAGCAAGTAGAGGCAGCTTTGAGAGAGCGTGACGAGCAGTTGCGCCAGGCCCAGAAGATGGAAGCTGTGGGTCGACTGGCGGGCGGCATCGCCCACGACTTCAACAACCTGCTCACGGCCATCATCGGCTATAGCGACCTCATTCTGGCGGACCCCCGCTTCACCGATACCCCCTGGTACGACGATCTTCGCGAGATCAAGAAAGCGGCGGAGCGTGCCGGCGGACTCACCCAGCAGATCCTGGCCTTCTCGCGCAAGCAAGTGCTTCAACCTCAGGTGGTCGCCATCAACGAGTTGCTAGGGGAGACCCTCCCGCTCTTGCGCCGCACTCTGGGCGAAGACATAGAGCTCGAAGCGCAGCTCCACCCCGAAGCCGGTATGGTGGAGGTCGACCCGCACCAGTTCACGCAGGTGCTGATGAATCTGGCAGTGAACGCTAGAGATGCCATGCCCTTGGGGGGAAGACTGGTCTTTGCCACCACCAACGTGCGTATCGCCGATCCAACCCGAGTCGGTGACCCGGACCTGAAGCCGGGTGACTACGTGCTTCTGTCGGTATCGGATACCGGTATCGGTATGGACGAAGAGACCCTCTCTCACATCTTCGAGCCCTTCTTCACTACCAAGGCTCCCGGCCAAGGCACGGGTCTGGGTCTGCCTACGGCCTATGGGATCGTGAAGCAGAGCAAAGGTACCCTTGTCGCCCGTAGCCGCCCTGGGGAGGGTAGCACCTTCGAGGTCTACCTGCCGCGAGCGGAACCCCGGGCTTTGCAGGGCGAGGAGGCGGCAGTCTCATCTCCGATCCCCCACCAGAGCCGTACCGTGCTCCTAGTGGAGGACGAGCAAGCGGTGCGTGATCTGGTCGAACGGATGTTGCTCAGGATGGGACACACTGTGCTGAGTGTCGGATCGGGGGCGGAGGCCATGGCGGTGTTCGAGGAACACCCTGAGGTGGACCTGCTGGTGACAGACGTAGTCCTACCCGGCGGCATGAATGGGGGTGACATAGCCCGGGTGATTCGCCAAAGAGTCCCCGATATGCAGGTACTCTTTGTCTCTGGTTACCCGCGGGATGTTGATCTGGAATCAGACCTCGGCCTGTCCGGGCTATTCTACTTGGAGAAGCCGTTCACGGCCGAGCTCCTTGCCAGCAAACTCGAGGAGATCCAGGCCGTTCGCCAGGGGGCGGCGCCGACTGCCACGGGAGAACCGGCCGACGGCCAAGTCGCGGGCTAGGGACCTTCGCCTGACCGAAGTGGCTGGAGCCTGGCCTCGCGTCCTTGCTCAGCCCCGGTGCCTCTGCTCGGCCGCGGCGCTTTTGGCGAGCGCCGGTGCCTGTCCCGCCGCTGCCTAGCGGCTGTAATCGGCCTTCACTCCCAGGACAGGGCACTCAGCGGTCAGCAGGATATCCTGGGCATCGCTTCCCAGCAGGAGTTTGCCGGTCCGAGACCGCCGGCGCAGGCCGATGACGATCATGTCGGCGTCTTCCTCTTTGACCACCTCGTTCAGGTCCTCAGCCGGGGTAAGGCCTCTGATGAGGCGCCGGGTCTTGTGCGGAATGCCTTCAGCGGCCAGACGCTGCTCGATCTGGTCGAGCTCCTGCCGGTAAGTGAGGATCTCCTCCTCTTCCTCCTCCCAACTGCCCCCGCCCTTGATGGAGTGGACGATGATCACCTCCGCCCCCGAGCGTCGGGATTCCGCCAAGGCCCACTCCAGCGCCGCCTTGCCCTCGGGAGTGATCACGTAGCCCACGACGAGTTTCATGACGCCCCCTTTCCAGAAGGGTCTGGGTCTTCACTGTTTGTTCGGCGGCCGGTTCACGCCGGCATCTCGAAGTCGGCCCAGGTTCCGCAGCGATGGCGGTACTCGAAATGCTTGTCATAGTCGGCCCATCTCCAGTGAGGGGCGTGGGCGGCTCTCACGTTCCTCAAGAAAGGAAGGGTCACGTTCTCCAGACGGACCGGCCCGCCGTCCGGACCTTGGGTCAGGCGCATGCTCATCTCTCCGGCAGGCAGGCTCACCTGGATTGTGTTCTCTGTGTCCTCGACCGTGATCGGTACGTAGTGGACGCCTAGTACCTTACGCATGAGTACGCCACCCAGAGAGCGCAGGACCACCTGGTCGAGAAGGGCACGCTGTTCTGGAGTAGCAGAATCGGAGACGTAGATCGCGCCTTCGGACCCCTTGGCCACCACCTCGGCATAGGTGGAGTGGGGGAGATCGCCCACGTATACGACCACCGTTCCCGAAAGGTCGACCTCCTCGACCACGCCCTCCATGATCCGAAAGACCATGAAATAACGGCAGCCGCCCTCCTTGTCACGGCCGAAGTAGTAGGGGCAATGACCCTCAGAGGCGCATGTCTCGTAGTACATGCCTTTGAGCTGTCCCAGAGCCGACGAGGTCTCCATGACCGCACCTCCTTTGTTCGCTCGCCCCAGTGGCTCACCAGTCCGAGAAGTTGGTGTTGTACCAGATCTTGTCGGTGCCTTTCTTGGCCCGTTTCTGCCAGTCCTTGGTCTTGGGCTCGGCTTCGATGCGAGCAAGCAGCTCGTCACAGCGCTGCTTGACGAGGGCTTTCTGAGCCTCGTCCAGGGCGGGCACCTGGTCGACATGGGTCTTCACCCGGCCCAAATTGGTGGTGGCTGTGTACCAGAAACCCCAGTCGTAACTCAGGCGTTTCGCTACATAGTCGCGGTTGATCTTCTTTTGCTCGTCCTCTCCGATCTCAGCCACTACCAAGAGGAACTCTAGGTCCTTGAGATCCTTGTCATTGATCTCCCAGATCTGCAGCTTCTGCAGCATTATGTCGGTGAGCGAGATGCAATAGTCGTCGAACTCCAGGCGGTCCTTGAAGCTCACTTCGTGACAGTAGTCGAGCTTGTCCAAGAAGACATCGATCATGGGGACGGCCCCGCCGTAGTAGATCTGGCGGGTCTTGCCGGTCATCATCAGGGTGTTGAGGTCACACTCGTAGCCCAGTTTCTCCATGAGGCCCTTGAGCTTGCTGCCACTCTTACCGTAAGCGGCAAAGTCGATGTCGGTAAAGTAGCGTTCGCCGAGTCGCTCGAGCCGCGCGTAGAGCTCCACCTGTTCCGGGAAGTAGTAGTGCAAGGCGAGCGGGCCCATCACCCGCATGACGATCCCGGCGGCGCGGGCGGCGTCCACGATGCGGCGCCCCTCGCTTAGGAAGACCTCCGGCTTGGGATACTGGTCCAGTGGGATGTCCTTGGGCAGTATGAAGGGCTTGGCCATGAGACCTCCTCTCAGCCCGAGGTGAAGACGTAGTCCTTGACCTTCTTCTTGTCAAGCATGACCACCACCCCCTTGAGGATGCCCTCAGAATACTCGCTACCGGGGTTGATGATCAGAGTACGACCCACCTTCTGGGCCCCGCGCGACTCATGGATGTGGCCGTGCAGTCCTAGAAGGGGTTGATACTTCTCGATCACCTGCTTGGCCCCCAAGCTGCCGGCGTGGATCTTCTCCTCGGCGGCCATGCGCATCTGGGCGTCGAGCTTGGGACAGAGGTCTAGGGCATACCCATGAGGGGGCACATGGAAGTTGAAGATGGCGTTCTCAAAGTCCTTGGACGAGTCCCCAATCCGCCGGCAGAGGCTGTCCAGGTAGGCGGCCAGCTCGTCTTCGGGACCCTCGCGGGGGGTGTCCCAAGGAGTGGGGTTCGAGCGAGAGGAAGAGATCATGACATATCCGTCGAACTCGACGACCTGGTCGTCGCAGGGAAGGAGCGTCTGCGATTGCGCGATCATGTCGTCGATCTCCCACCAGTCGTCGTTGCCGGGGCAGACAAAGACTTTGGTGGGCTTGCCTGCCAGGCGCTCGTCAGCCAGCTGTAGCCACTCCTCGATCCTCTGGAGGGCACGCTGCTTGAACAAGGCGTCGATGGCGACGGGGTCGTCCTTGATGGCCTCGTACTCTTCGCGAGTCTGCTCTACCCAGTAATACCCGGCGTTTTCGATGGTCTTCTTGACCGCGGCAAGTTCCTCGGGGGTCTTCATCTCGGTGTACTGGCCCATGAGGTGGCATTCGCGGCCGCCGCCGGGTTTCTCTACCAGGGGGACCAGCACTTTGCCGAGCAGATCGCCGTTCAGGATAGCGACGTCGACACCATAGATGGGGAGGGCGTTCAGGAACTTACGATAACAGACGTTGGAGCCGTGGATGTCGGTGACGTAGAACAGTTTGAGCAACTATCACTCCTCTCCAGTGTGCACGCCTATGCTGGAGGCGGCCTAGACTACCTTGTTGGTCCGGGCGGGGGC
>FWPV01011256.1_pt1 | contig 14311 bp, 15 predicted proteins | sample 2228371 | NCBI WGS metagenome assembly FWPV01 (sample SAMEA103939776, study PRJEB20133) | metagenome
AATGCTCTATCCAACTGAGCTAAGGGCGCGCGCTCGCCGGCTCATGACGCGGCAGCGCTAGTGGGTCCAGGGCTGCTTGCGATTGGCCGCGAAGTTGTCGGCATAGGCCTTGAGGATACGCTTCGGCGTCTTAGGCTCGAAGAGTTGGAAGGCGATTTCGTGGCGCTGAGCATAGGCGACAGCCTCGTCGCGGGTCTCGAAGCTCAGGCGAATTTGGCCGTTCATGTCGCTGGAGGTGGTCCACCCCATCAGCGGATCGGGCTTGCGCGCGCTGGCCGGCTCGAACTCCAGCACCCAGTCCTTGGTCTTGGCCTTGCCGGACTGCATGGCGTTCTTGGCGGGGCGATAGATGCGGGCCAGCATGGACCTCTCCCAAAGTACCTTACCGATGGTCGGAGCGGCAGGATTTGAACCTGCGACCCTCTGCTCCCAAAACAGATGCGCTACCAGGCTGCGCTACGCTCCGAAACATCGGCAGGCGGCTGCTCTACAGGGGTTCGGCGCGCGGATCAACAAAGGCTCGCACCTGTTTACTTCGGAAAGATGCGATGCAGCACGCGATCGCCCGGCAGGATGCCCAGCTGCGCCGCGCGGCCGCCCGCGATTTCCAACACGCCCAGCACCGGACCACCCGAGGCCAGCGGCGTCAGATCGTGCGGTCGGGCGTTGCGGGCGATGGACAGGATCCGACCGTTGGCCTGGATGTACAGTATATCCAGAGGGATCAGCGTGTTCTTCATCCAGTAAGCGACCGGTTGCGGACGCTTGTAGGTAAAGAGCATGCCGCGATCGGGGGCGAGCGATTTGCGGAACATGAGGCCCCGCTCCTGCTCGGCTTTCGTGGCGGCGATCTCGACCTGAAACCGCGTACGGCCGCGACTGGTTACGACTTCAACCGTCTCCAGCTTGGTGGCTGCAAGCGCCGAACTTCCGGCGCCAGCGGCGAGCGCCAGCCCGGCGAGAACGGCCCGCCTCTCGATCCTGATTTCGGTCACGCGTCGCCTCATGAAAAGCCAGTCTCTTGCGAGACTAGCTTCCTGCATTACGCGGCGAAAGTCAGGCGTCGCCTGCGGTGATCTCGGCGACAACCAGCCCCTTGGGTCCCCGCGCGAACCGCACCAGGACGTCATCGCCCGGCTGCAGGTCCTCAAGGCCGCCTCGGCGCAGCGTTTCGATGTGCACGAAGATGTCGCCGGGCTCGGCGTCACGAATGACAAAGCCATAGCCCTTGGTGCGGTTGAACCACTTGACCTTGGCGTGCTCGGCTGGGCCTTCGGGCGTCAGAGAGCCACGGCCATGGCCGTCACGCAGACCATCGCGGCGCACCGGGGCTTCGGCGAAGGTCCGCCGCTGTCGCTCCAGCGGCGACGGCGCGCTGCTTTCGTCGAGATTGACGACCTCGCTGACCTGCCAGCCCTTGGTGCGCCGAACGACGTCGCAAACGATCACGGCGCCTTCCATGGCGGTCTCGCGGCCGCAGTTGCGCAGCGACGTCACATGCAGAAGCACGTCCTTGAGCCCAGTCTGCCCGGGATCATCGGGCACGATGAACCCATAGCCCTTGCCGGCGTCGAACCACTTCACCTTGCCACTGATGCGCACGAACTCTTCGTGCGCCGCAGCGTCCTCAAAATCGTAACCAGACATCCCACCCCTCTGGCTTGCCCAATCAGCCCATCGGAGCAAGCACTACAAGAACAGTGTTCTCGCGTGAGGAGAGCCGTCAATGGCGGAATCGCGCGAAAATCGCGCGAAACAGGGTTCCGCGACATTTCGTCGCAGCCACAATATGGAAACAATTCTGAAATACAGCCAAAGATGGCAGTCCCTAGGGGAGTCGAACCCCTCTCTCCAGATTGAAAATCTGGCGTCCTAACCGATAGACGAAGGGACCACATCGCCGCCGAAGCGGAACATAGCCGATATATGGCCTCGCGGGTGGCAGTCCCTAGGGGAGTCGAACCCCTCTCTCCAGATTGAAAATCTGGCGTCCTAACCGATAGACGAAGGGACCACGGCCCCGCGAGGAAGCGGGTGTATAGCCGCACCGTTTGGGGTGCGCAACCCGCTCTAAAACACTTTTTTCAGTCCAAACTTTCGCCTGTTCGCCACTCAATCGGGAGGCGCCGGCTAGTCCGCATAGCGCGCGCGCGGATCATGGGCGTCCTCGATCTCAAGCTGAACGCCATTGCGGCCCATGTAGTCGTCGGGCTTGAGCTTGCCGACAACATCCAAGGGCCCGCCACCTGCCAGCAATCGCTGTCCGAGCGGCGTTTCAGCGCTTCGCCAGCTGATCGCCTTGATGCGGTCGCCCGTCGGCCCGACCAGATCCATGCGCACGTGACCGCCTTTCAGAGCCGAGACGCGCTCCGGCCGCACTTGAGTCAGGGCGAACAACGGCTCCGGATTCCCGGGCCCAAAAGGCGCAAGGCGCTGGAAGTCATCAAGCAGCGCGCGATTCGCAGCGCGCGGCTGAACCAGGGCGTCGACCTCCACGGCCTCGACACCCACGGCCTCCATCTCGTCCGCGAGGCGCTCCTCTAGGAAGGCGCGGAACTCGGGAATCATCTCGGGACGAATCGAAAGTCCGGCGGCCATGGCGTGGCCGCCTCCGGCCATCAGCAGGCCGGCCTCAAACGCGGCCTGGATCGTCTTGCCGAGGTTGACGCCCGGCTGTGATCGACCCGACCCCTTGCCAACATTCGCGGCCCGGTCGATCCCGATCACGACCACGGGCTTGCGATAGCGCTCCCGCAGGCGCCCTGCGACAATGCCGATCACGCCAGGATGCCAGTCGTCGCCCGCCACCACGATCACCGGCGCATCAGGATTGAAGTTGCTGCCGCGCTCGAGAATCGCCGCCGCCTCTTCGACGACGGCGGCCTCAACCGCCTTGCGCTCGGTGTTGAGGCTGTCGAGCTCTTCGGCCAACGCGCGGGCCTCCAGCGGATCGTCGGTGGACAGAAGGCGCGCGCCTAGATCGGAGCGCCCGATCCGACCGCCGGCGTTGATGCGCGGCCCCAGAATAAATCCCGCCGTGAACACCGACGGCTCGCCCGAGCCCTTGCCGACCTCGAAAAGCGCCTTCAAGCCCGGATTGGCCCAGTTGCCCATGGCGCGCAGGCCCAAAGCCGTCAGCGCACGATTGAAGCCCACCAGTTGGGTCACGTCGCAGACCTCGCCTAAGGCGACAAGATCCAGCCAACGGCGGGGATCAGGTTGCGGCCGCTCCTCGGTGAAGAGGCCACGCTTGCGAGCCTCGCGGTTCAAGGCCGCCAGCAGAACAAAGGTGACCCCCGCCGCCGCGAGAACGCCCTGCCCGCTCTGGCATCCCGGCCGGTTCGGATTGACCACGGCCGCGGCCGCCGGTGGATCCTCGCGCATCAAGTGGTGGTCGATCACGACGACCTCCAGCCCGATCTCGCCGGCGCTGGCGATGGCGTCGTAAGCCGCCGCGCCGCAGTCGAGCGTCACGACCAGCTCGGCTCCGCCATCCCGGATCTTACGGAACGCCGCCGGGCTTGGGCCGTAGCCCTCTGTCAGACGGTCTGGAATATAGATCGGCAGTTCCACGCCCATGTAGCGGAACCAGCGGACCAACTGCGCGGCGCTGGTGGCGCCGTCGACGTCATAGTCGGCGAACACCATGGTCGGTCGCCCGCGCTCTAGGGCGTCAATCAGGATCTCCGCCGCCCGATCCATGTCAGTGAACAGTGACGGATCAGGAAACAGGGCCTTCAGCGTCGGGCGCAGGTAGTGTTCGGCGTGATCAAGGGTCACGCCTCTCGACACCAGCGCCCGGGCCAAGGGCTCGATCAGGCCGTGACGCTGCTGGATCTCGCGGACCACAGCCAGATCAGCCGGGCGCTCGCGCCAGCTACGACCACTCAGCGAGCGTTCGACACCCAGGAAGGCGCTGGAGGAAACAGAGGTGATACCATCGGCCGGCATCGGGCGAACCTAGCGCGTCGCGAGGATTCGAACCATGCGGCGCCCGCACGACAGGATCAGACGTCGGTCAGCCGGCGCGCATCTCGGCCCGGATGACCTCGACCTCGTTGGCGGACCCCAGAACGACCGGCACACGCTGGTGAAGCTTGCTTGGCTTGATATCCAGGATTTCAGCTAGGCCTTCGATCGACTTGCCGCCCGCCCGTTCGACCAGAAGGCTCATCGGATTGGCTTCGTACATCAGGCGCAGCTTGCCGGGCTTGTCCGGCTCGCGCGCATCCCAGGGGTACATGAAGACCCCGCCGCGCATCATGATGCGGTGGACGTCGGCCACCATCGACGCCACCCGCATGTTGAAGTTCTTGCCCCGGACGCCGTCCTTGCCCTGCAGGCAGCCGTCGATATAGCGGCGCACGGGCGGCGCCCAATGGCGCTGGTTGGACATGTTGATCGCGAACTCGGCCGTGTCGGGCTTGATGGCGATATCCGGATGGGTCAGCAGCCAGCGGCCGTCGGCGCTGAGCGTAAAGCCGTTGACGCCGCTCGAGAGCGTCACGACCAGCATCTTCTGAGGACCATAGACGGCGTAGCCGGCGGCCACCTGGTTGCGCCCCGGCTGCAGGAAATCCGCCTCCGTCGGCGCATGGCCGGACGGAGCCGGCAGAGCCGAGAAGATCGTGCCGACCGAGACGTTCACGTCGATATTGCTGGAGCCGTCCAGCGGGTCGAAGGTCACCAGGTAACCGCCGACACGGCCCGTGGGCTCGACCTCTTCCAGCTCCTCAGACGCCAGGCCCGCGACCGGCCCGCAGGCCTTCAGAGCGTCGCTCAGCATGTCGTTGGTGATGACGTCGAGCTTCTTCTGTTCTTCGTCCTGGACGTTCGTGCTGCCCGCCGCGCCCAAGCTGCCCGACAGGGCGCCCGACGCCACGACGCCGCTGATCCGCGCGCAGGTCTCAGCGATGGTCAGCACGACGTCCTTCAGGGCGGCGTCCGCCGGCTCGGCCGCGAGCCGGGCGGCCAGGTCGACAAAAGCAGTCATTCTCGTCCTCGAACCGAAAGCAGAGCGGCCGATCTACGCGACGGCCGTGACAGGAAGGTTTCAGACCTTCCGCTTCATGCGAACCTCGCGGACGGTGCCCGTCGACGAGTTCATCACCAGCGTATGGGTGTGGACGCAGCCGTCGCGATAGACGACGCCGTCCAACAGGCCGCCACGGGTCACGCCGGTCGCGGCGAAGATCGCCTCGTCGCGAACGATCTCGTGGAGGTCGTACTTCTTGTCGAGTTCCGTGACGCCCCAGCGCACGGCGCGCGCGCGCTCGTCGGCGTTGCGGAACAACAGACGCCCCTGGAACTGTCCGCCGACACACTTCAGCGCCGCGCAGGCCAGAACGCCCTCGGGCGCTCCGCCCGATCCGAGATAGAGGTCGATGCCCGTCGACGGGTCGGTCGTATTGATGACGCCGGCGACGTCGCCGTCGGTGATCAGGTGGATCCGGGCGCCCGCGGCGCGAACGCCGGCGATGATCTCGGCATGGCGCGGTCGATCGAGAACGCAGACCGTGATCTCGGAAGCCGCCACGCCCTTGGCGTCGGCGACCGCCTGAATGTTCTCGGCGGGAGAACGGTCCAGATCGATCACGCCGACCGGCAGGCCAGGACCGCAGGCGATCTTGTCCATGTAGGTGTCGGGCGCGTTGAGCAGCGTCCCCTTCGGCGCCCAGGCCATCACCGTCAGCGCATTGGGCTGGGACTTGGCCGCCAGGGTGGTGCCTTCCAGCGGGTCCAGCGCGATGTCGATGCGAGGCCCTTTCCCCGTACCGACCTTCTCGCCGATGTAGAGCATCGGCGCTTCATCACGTTCGCCTTCGCCGATGACGATCTCGCCATCGATGTCGAGCTCATTCAAGGCGTTGCGCATCGCATCGACCGCGGCCTGATCGGCGGCCATCTCGTCGCCGCGACCCAGCATGGTCCACGAGGCGATGGCGGCGGCTTCGGTCACGCGAACGGCGTCCAGGACCAGAGCACGGTCCAGGGTGTTCGAACTCATCCGTTTCTCCCGACCGCCTCGACTGAGGCGGCCTTGTTCCCAATGTCGCCTTCGTCGCCCAGTTTTCCGGGTCTTTAGATGCGCGCAACACGCAGAAGGCGGGGACGCTCTAGCACGGTCTGCAGCTTTTCGATGCGGCTAATCGCGTCCAGGAGGTTCGATTCCGGCGTCGCATGGGTAACGAGCACGATCGGCACCCCACCCGCCCCTTCGACGGGCTTTTGTAGGAAGCTGTCGATCGACACGCCGCACTCGGCCAGGGTTTCCGAGATCGCCGCGATGACGCCCGGCTGATCCTGGAACATCACGCGCAGATAGGCCTTACCAACCGCCTTGGACGGATCGATCGAGACGAACGGCTTCAGGTCGCCGGCCGGCGCCTGGAAGACCGGGCGCACCGCCCGGGTCATCACGTCGGCGATGTCGGCCGCGACCGCCGCCGCCGTCGGGCCCGCGCCCGCACCCGGTCCCTGCAGGAAGATCCGGCCAATGCGCTTGCCCTCGATGAACAGGGCATTGAGCGCGCCGCCGGCCTGGGCCAGCGGGTGGTCCAGCGGCACCAGCGAAGGATGCACCTTCACCGCGACGCCGTCCTCGGACTTGGTCGCGCCGGCGATCAATTTGATCCGGTAGCCCAGATCCTTGGCCAGCTTGATGTCGAGCAGGTCAACCTCGCTGATGCCCTCGATCTCGGTGGCGGCGAAGTTCGGCGCGCAGCCGAAGGCCAGGGCGGCCAGGATGCTGACCTTATGTCCTGCGTCGAAACCGCCGACATCCATGGTCGGATCGGCCTCGGCGTAGCCCAAGCCTTGCGCCTCGCGCAGCACGTCGGCGAAAGAGCGACCGGTCTTCTCCATCTCCGACAAGATGAAGTTGCAGGTGCCATTGAGGATGCCGGCCACAGAGATGATGTCGTCGCCCACCAAGGCCTCGCGCATCATCTTCACGGCTGGGACACCGCCCATGACCGCCGCCTCGAACAACAGCGGCGTGTTGGTGGCCTCGGCAAGAGCGGCCAGCTCGGCGCCATGCTCGGCGATCAGGGCCTTGTTGGCCGTGACCACCGGCTTGCCGGCCTTTAGGGCGGTCTCGACGGCGGCCTTGGCCGGACCATCCGAGCCGCCGACCAGCTCGACGAAGATGTCGATCTCCGGCGAGGCGGCCAGGGCCACAGGGTCGTCGAACCAAACGAGGTTCGAGATGTCGACCGTGCGCGGCCGCGATTTTGATCGGGCCGACACCGCCGTCACGACCGCCTGATCGCCAGCCGGCGCGAAGCCGGGACGCTCCGCCAGGAACTGCAGGAGCCCGCCGCCGACTGTGCCCAGGCCCGCGACGCCGACGCGCCAGGTCTTCTTCGTCATCTTCGAATCCTCGTTACGCCGTCCGACGCAGCCTTCTTAGGCCTGTTCCATCTTGTTGTGGGCCTTGGCCAGGATGGAGTCGGCGTTGGTGATGAATTTCTTCACGTTGCGCGCGGCCTGGCGGATGCGGTGCTCGTTCTCGACCAGACCGATCCGCACATAGCCTTCGCCATACTCGCCAAAGCCGATACCCGGCGCGACGGCGACGCCGGCCTCCTCGATCAGCAGGCGCGAGAACAGCATCGAGCCGGCTTCGCGATAGGCTTCCGGAATCTTGGCCCAAGCGAACATCGAGGCCGGCGGGTTCGGGATGTCCCAGCCCGCAGCCTTCATCGACTTGATGAGCGTGTCGCGGCGGCTCTTGTAGATGCCGCGGATCTCCTCGACGCAGTCCTGCGGACCGTTCAGGGCCGTCGCGGCGGCCACCTGCACCGGCGTATAGGCGCCGTAGTCGAGATAGGACTTCACGCGCGCCAGCGCCGCGCAGATGCGGGCGTTGCCAACCACCATGCCCACGCGCCAGCCGGCCATGGCGTAGGTCTTGGACAGCGAGTTCACTTCGACGGCGATGTCCTTGGCGCCATCGACCTGCAGGATCGACGGCGGCGGATTGTTGTCGAAATAGATCTCGCCATAGGCGACGTCGCTGATGACCAGCAGATCATGCTTCTTGGCCAGTGCAACGGCGTCCTTGTAGAAGTCGAGGTCCACCCACTGGGCCGTCGGGTTCGACGGATAGGACAAGATCAGCACGCTGGGCGGTGGCACCGAGTGCTTCACCGCGCGGCTGATATTGGACAGATACTCTTCGGGCGACAGCGCCGGCACATGGCGGATGATGCCGCCGGCCATGATGAAGCCGAAGGCGTGGATCGGATAGGCCGGGTTCGGGCAGATGATGACGTCGCCAGGTCCCGTCAGGGCCTGGGCGAGGTTGGCGAAGCCCTCCTTGGAGCCCAGCGTGGCGATAACCTCGGTGTCCGGGTTCAGCTTCACGCCGAAACGGCGGCCATAATAGTTGGCCATCGCCTTGCGCAGGCCAGGCACCCCCTTCGAGGCGGAATAGCGCCCCGCCTTAGGGTCGCGCGCAGTCTCGATCAGCTTGTCGACGATATGCTGCGGCGTCGGCATGTCGGGATTGCCCATGCCGAAGTCGATGATGTCGGTGCCCTCGGCGCGCAGCCGGGCCTTGATCTTGTTGACCTCCTCGAAGACGTACGGCGGGAGGCGACGGATACGGTGGAAATCGGTGCTCATGAGGGCTCTATGCGCCGCTTCGGCGCTTTGGGAGCGAAAGTCGGGCATGGATAGACCCCAAGCGGGGCCAAGCCAAGCCAGCTAAAGGAAGATTATGCCTCCGTCGCCCTATTGGGGCTGGGACGGAGGCGCGCTAGCTCGGCCGCGGGCTGCGCGGGCGAAGGCTTCGGTGTTTGCGCGGTCGGCTTCGGTCGGGGCGGCCAGCGCGGGCGGGTTGGCGTCGCGACGCGCCTTGGCGGCGTAGGGCTCCGAATCCTTCAGTTCCCAGGTGTTCGGCGCCGTCGCCTTGGTCAGAGCCGCGCCGGCGGACTGCTGCTGCACGACGCTGGCGCGAATCTGAGCGTCTGTCGGCACATCCTTCGGGATCGCGGGGATGTCCGAGAACTTCCGGCGCGGTCCGTTGGTCTTGGCTGCAGCCGTGGCGGCCGCCGCAACGGGCGAGCTAGGATCGACCTTGCTGGACGAGAACGGGCTGGCGCACGCGGTCACACCGGCCGCAAAGCCGAGGATCAAACCAACGCGTACGATTTTGCGGGTTTCGCCGTTCATCTTGTTTCTGGTCTTATGCGATGATCGCGGCGAGCGAAAGGCGTTCAGCGCTTTTCTCGAGCCGGCTTTGGATTCGCGGAGGAAACCTCATGGCCACGGCGAAGGCCGCCCCCAAGCCTCGGAAGAAGGCCGCGACGAAGGCCGATGAGGCCTCGAAGCCTGAAAAGGCCGCCGCGAAACCCAAGGCCGCAGCCAAGTCGGCCAAGCCTAAAGCAAAGCCTGAAGCCGTGGAGCGCCCGCCACAGAGCGATTCGGCCCGCACTTCCCCGCCGCCGCGTGAAGACGCTCGGTCCTTTCCGCCGTTCGAGGCCATGCTGACGCCCGACCAGTTGAAGATGGTCGAGACCTTGTCGGCGAATCTGGCGCGCGCCGCAGTCACCGCCCAGGGCGCGATCGCCGAAGCGGCGCTGCGCCAAGCCGATCGCCCCGCCGCCCTGACCCCGGATCCCTTCCACGTCGCCCCGGCCCTGAACGAAGTGATGACGCGGCTCGCGGCGCAACCCGACCGGCTGATGCGGGCTCAGGCGGACCTCTTCGGCCAGTACATGGAGCTTTGGCAGACCGCGGCGCGCCGCGCCGCCGGCGAGGAGGTTGCGCCTGTCGTGGCGCCCGCCGCCGGCGATAAGCGCTTCAACGACCCTGACTGGGCGTCGAACCCGATGTTCGACCTGATGAAGCAGTCCTACCTGCTGTCGTCGAACTGGTTGAACGGACTGATCGCCGAGGTCGACGGGGTCGATCCCGCGACCAAGCGCAGGGTCGAATTCTTCACCAAGATGCTGACCGACGCGTTCTCGCCGTCGAACTTCCTGATTTCGAACCCGGCCGCTCTTCGCGAAGTCGTTCAGACACAAGGGCAGAGCCTGGTGCGGGGCATGGAGAATTTCGCTGCAGACCTCGAGCGTGGCGGCGGCCAGCTGGCGATCAGCCAGACGGATCTGGCCAAGTTCAAGGTCGGCGAGAACGTGGCGACTGCGCCGGGCAAGGTCGTCTATCAGAACGACATCCTGCAGCTGCTGCAGTTCGACCCGACTACGGACACGGTGTGCGAGATCCCGCTGCTGATCTTCCCGCCGTGGATCAACAAGTTCTACATCATGGACCTGCGGCCCGAGAACTCGATGATCCGCTGGCTGACCGGCCAGGGCTTCACGGTGTTCGTGGCCTCCTGGGTCAACCCGGACCAGAACCTCGCGGCCAAGACCTTCGAAGACTACATGTTCGAGGGCGTCTATGACGCGGCCCAACAAGTCATGACCCAGTGCGATGTCGATCGCGTCAACACGGTCGGATACTGCATTGGCGGCACCCTGCTCTCGGTCGCCCTGGCGCATATGGCCGCGCGCGGCGACAAGCGGATCAATTCGGCCACCTTCTTCGCCGCCCAGCAGGACTTCGCCGAGGCCGGCGACCTGCTCCTCTTCACGAACGAGGAATGGCTGCAGTCCATCGAGCAGCAAATGGACCAAGCTGGGGGCTTCCTGCCCAGCCAGTCTATGGCCGACACCTTCAACGCCCTGCGGGGCAACGATCTGATCTGGTCGTTCTTTGTCAGCAACTACCTGATGGGCATGGAGCCACGCCCGTTCGACCTACTGTTCTGGAACGCCGATCAGACGCGGATGCCCAAGGCGCTGCATCTCTTCTATCTGCGCAATTTCTACAAGGACAACGCCCTGACAACCGGCAAGCTCAGCCTGGGCGGCGAGCATCTGGATCTGTCGACGGTCAAGACGCCGATCTATGTCCAGTCCTCGAAGGACGACCACATCGCCCCCTACCGCAGCGTCTATCGCGGAGCCAAGGCGTTCGGCGGCCCGGTGACTTTCACCATGGCGGGCTCGGGCCATATCGCCGGCGTGATCAATCACCCTGACGCCAAAAAGTACCAGCACTGGACCAACGACGAGCTCCCGGCGGACGTTTCGCAGTGGATCGCAGGCGCGCAGGAGCAGCCAGGCTCATGGTGGCCGCACTGGTCGGCGTGGCTGAAAGCGCGCTCTGGCGACCAGGTTCCAGCCCGTGACCCAGCAAAGGGCAAGCTGAAGCCGCTGGAGGACGCGCCTGGCTCATTTGTGCTCGTAAAGTCACAACCGTAGCGCTTGCCGCGGCCCATCCGCCGTCACGGTCGAAAACGAACCTGGTTCGCCCAAAAGTCGCCAGGATCATGGCCAAGCTTCCGCGCCATGCTCACGCTCGACCGACGGACAGCCTTGGGGATATTCGCTGCTGCGCCTTTCCTGGCGCAGGCGGACCTTGGCCACGCGCTGATTCCGGACGCCGGACGAAAGCTGGCGGCGGCGGCGAGAACCCAGATCGGAATTACGCTCGCCTACGACGCCAGTTACCGCTCAATAGGATATCCGAATGGCGATGTCTTGCGGACGAGTGGCGTCTGCTCCGATGTCCTGATCCGCGCCGCCCGCGACGCCTGGGACATCGACCTGCAGCGGCGCGTCCACGAGGACATGAAGACGGCGTTCGACGCCTATCCGTCGCGGCGCGAGTGGGGCCTGACGTCGCCCGACGCCAATATCGATCATCGACGTGTGCTGAACCTCGAAGTGTTCCTCGCACGCCAGAACGCCAGGCTCCCCCTGCCCGGCCCGCGCCTTCTCGGCGGAGATGCGTTCCAGAACGTAGCGCCGGGCGATATCCTGACCTGGCGGCTGAGGGGCGGACGTCCGCATCTGGGCGTCGCGGTCAGCGGGCCGGACCAAGTGCGCGTCGCGCACAACATCGGCGATGGCGTCAAGGAAGAGCCGCTATGGCGCTTCAAGCTTCACAAGCCCACCGGCCACTACCGCTGGCGGGTCTGAGGCGTCAGAGACCCGCCGCCTCGTCGAGACCCAGCGCGATGTTGAGGTTCTGCACGGCCGCGCCCGACGCCCCCTTGCCCAGGTTGTCGAGCAGCGCCACCAGGCGCGCCTGACCGCTGGCGTCCGATCCGAACACGAACAGCTTCAGGCGGTTGGTGCCGTTCAGGCCTTCGGGGTCGAGGGTCGTCAGGGCCTTGGCCTCGTCCAGCGACGCAACCTCCACAAACGCCTCGCCCTGGTAATGCTTCTCGAGAGCCGTATGGATGTCGGCCAACGAAGCGCCGTTCAGGCTCGAAAGGTGCAACGGCAGCTCGACGATCATGCCCTGAGCGTAACGGCCAACAGCGGGCGTGAAGATCGGACGGGTCAGCAGGCCGCCATGCTTCTGCATTTCAGGCACGTGCTTGTGGCTCAGCGACAGGCCGTAGATGAAGTAAGGCGCCCGGGTGTGGTTCGGGGCGCTGTCGTCCTCGAACTGCGCAATCATCGCCTTGCCGCCGCCGGTGTATCCAGACACGGCGTTGTACGAGACCGGCAGTTCCGTCGGCAGGATACCGGCCGTCACCAGCGGCCGCGTCAGCGCGATCGCGCCCGTGGGATAGCAGCCCGGGTTCGAAATCCGCTTGGACCTGGCGATCTTGCCGCGCTGCTCGCCATCCAGTTCGGCGAAGCCGTAGGCCCAATCCTCGGCGGTCCGGTAGGCCGTCGAGGCGTCGATGACCACAGTGCCTGGGTTGCTGACCAGCGAGACAGCTTCCTTTGCCGCGTCGTCGGGCAGGCACAGGATCACCGCGTCGGCGCTGTTCAGCATCTCGGCGCGCGCGTCGGCGTCCTTGCGCTTGTCGGGGTCGATCGAGATCAGTTGCAGATCGGTGCGACCGATCAGGCGCTCACGAATCTGCAGGCCGGTGGTACCGGCTTCGCCGTCGATGAAGACCTTGGGAGCGTTCGCCATGGCGGACTCCAATCCGAACAAGAGACAGACCAAGAAAAAGGGCGCTTCGGCAGAACCGAAGCGCCCCTTCCCGTAGACGTAATCGTCGCGATTAGCGCTTCGAGAACTGGAAGCTGCGGCGGGCCTTGGCCTTGCCGAACTTCTTGCGCTCGACGACGCGCGAGTCGCGGGTCAGGAAGCCTTCCTTCTTGAGCGGGCCGCGAAGCTCGGGCTCGTAGAAGGTCAGGGCCTTGGAGATGCCGTGACGGACGGCACCGGCCTGGCCGGAGAGGCCGCCGCCCTTGACCGTGACGACGACGTCGTACTGGGTCAGGCGATCGACGAGCTGCAGCGGCTGCTGGAGGACCATGCGCAGCACGGGGCGGGCAAAGTAGACCACCTGGTCACGGGTGTTGACCGTGATCTTGCCGGTGCCGGGCTTGATCCAGACGCGGGCGATGGCGTTCTTGCGCTTGCCGGTGGCATAGGCGCGGCCCTGCGCATCGACCTTCTTGACGTGGACGGGAGCATCCGGCTGCGCGGTCTTGGCGACCTGGCCGAGCTGCTCGAGAGACTGAAGAACCTCGGCCATGGTCAGACCCTCGCATTCTTGCTGTTGAGCGCGGCGACGTCGAGCGTCTCCGGCGACTGGGCCGCATGGGGGTGCTCGGCGCCCTTGTAGACGCGCAGGTTGCCGAGGATCTGGCGGAAGAGCGGGCCGCGGGGCAGCATGCGCTCGACGGCCTTCTCGACGATCCGCTCAGGGAAGCGCCCCTCGAGGATGAACTTGGCCGAACGCTCCTTGATGCCGCCGGCATAGCCGGTGTGGTGGTAGTACACCTTCTGGTCGCGCTTGCGGCCGGTCAGGACCACCTTGTCGGCGTTGATGACGATGATGTTGTCGCCGCAGTCGACATGGGGGGTGTACGCCGACTTGTGCTTGCCGCGCAGACGCAACGCCACAACCGCGGCGAGACGACCCACGACGAGCCCGGAGGCGTCGATCACAACCCACTTCTTTTCGACATCGGCGGGCTTGAGCGAGATGGTCTTCATCGCGGGCACCCTTCGGAGCGTTGAAAAAAGGACAAGCCGCCGGAGGACCGGCGGCGGTGTGAGCGGGGGATAGGGGCAGGCCACGCGGGTGTCAAGCGCTGTTCGACGGTCGCAGTCCCGAAAAACGCATTGTTTTCAGCGGAATGCCGAAAACGGTATCATGATACCGCAGCCCGCCCCTCGTCAGCGCTCCGCGGGAATCGAATAGGTCCCCGTCGCATGGGCGACCATCTCGCTCTCCCCTTGCGAGTAGAGCGAGACTTCGCCGACCGCCAGCCGCTTGCCGAGCTTCAGCAGCCGCGCCTCCCCGATCAGCGCGGCGGGC
>FWPV01011257.1_pt1 | contig 14311 bp, 5 predicted proteins | sample 2228371 | NCBI WGS metagenome assembly FWPV01 (sample SAMEA103939776, study PRJEB20133) | metagenome
CTACTAAAACAAATGGACCAGCTAATGTATCTTCAGCAGCCTGTTTTGCATTAGCTCCTGCTGAAGCCATTAGTGTTGCATGATAATTTAAATCAAGACCTTTTTCATCAACAGGTGTATCAAGTAAAAGGTTTTCAACTGATGTGTAATAGATTTCATTAAGCAATGAAGTCGAACAGCCTGTGCAGTTTTGCCCCTGTAGCCATACAACAGGAATTCCGCCATTGGCAATTCCTTCAACAGCCATTGCTTTTCCGATTCTGGCAAGATCAGTTGCTGTCAGGCCAAGAGCACCCGCCGATATGCTGCAGTACTTCAAAAAATCTCGACGAGATATTATCATCATATCCCTCCTTTCATATTTTCTTAAGTTTTGTTATTTAATCTGTTCTTTTTCCATAACCTGAGACCCATCTCCTCACAGGTTCTCCTGCTTGCCTTTTCAGACTCTTTCTTAAAAGCAACATAGGTTCCTGCTACCTGTTTTAATGAGTCCTTTGAACACAATCCTGTTAAAAATTCTCTACGTGTCACTTTTTTCAACACGCTCCTTCTGACATTATCTTGCTACATGACAGTCCTGGCACATTAAAGAACCAGAGTTGTCAGCTCTAAGGAAATATACCTGATAATCTCCCTGTCCGGGATATGATACTGTGTTATGGACAGAGTGACAGGTTGAACACTCAAACTGATCATAATTTTCACCGTAAAGAGGATAATCAGTTGAGGTATAAGGACCCGGTATAAACTGCCTGCCTTTTGAACCTTTAATAATAGCTGTCGGGAAATCATTACCATCAACATCCTCGGTTGGTGTGTATGTAAAGCTTAATGGATGGTCATCAGTTAAGTCAAGGTCAAGGTCTGCGCACCCCTGAACAATTATATCATATGCTGCGTCAGGATTAGAACATGGTCCCGGATAGTTAACAAGTTCGCTGAATACTCCATTGTGGCATACAAGACATAGTGATGACGGTGCCTGTGGCTGATCAGCTCTTCCTACAACCATGTCAAATGTCGGACTTTCATACATTGTATAGACCTGAGCTGCCTGATACCTGTTCCACAATGGGTAATCACCTGTTCCTGAGTGTGGGGTATGGCACATAGCACAGGGTTCGGGAGCAAGATCATGAGGTGTTCCACCAACTTTTGCCAGAACAACTGTTGCAAGTCCAGCAATTAAAGCTAAGGCAAGTAAAAGCAAAACAATCTTTTTCATTTTCACCTCCTTTATTTATCGGTGACTATAAAATTAATTCCTCCTGACAGTAAACCTGTTACTGCTAAAAAAACCACACCTCCTTTCTTTGATGAATTTAAAAAGGCTCTCTGGCATGAAGCAGATTCAATGATAGGCTTTTCAAGAAATGAATTAGCGTTCTTGATGCTTTGCAGCTTTTTCGTGTCAACCCCTCCCTTCAGGAGAACTCCGGGCTTCATGCCCGCCTTTCAAAGAAAATCTATTATTTTTATAGTTGTATAATTTTAATTTTAAGAGAGAATAAATTCAATAAAGAAAAGGTTAGAATTTCAAAAGAAAATGGTATTAATTTTTTTTAATACTAAAGTTTGAATATCTGACCGCTACAGACCTTATATTGATTTTAATAATCCTGAATTCAGATTACCAAAGAAATAATCTTCAGGCTATGGATGAACTGAAACATTTCTGGCTACATTCCTGCCATTTATTTCAAGATACCTAACTGTAACTTTTTCTCCTGTTTTAATTTCATCTGGTGTTATAATATTTTTATCTTTCTGGAAAGTCGTGCTGTCATCATAATCAAACCTGTAATTCAACTCATTCTGCTTGATAGTAATTGTTTTTGCCTGCATATCAATTGCAACTATCTCTCCTTTTAATTTTTTCGCTATTATTGAAGAATATTTGCTCATTCCATGTCCTGCTTCAGCAAAATATAGAGGGCATGTCAGAAAATAAATTAGAGCACAAAATACAATTAAAGTAACTCTCTTTTTCATGATTAAATCTCCTTTCAAATTCTTAGAATACATAAACATATTCTAACAGAATATTTTTTTACTTTACTACAAAAAATTGTAAAAATAAAAAATGCTCTTTGCTCTCTGGTTGCAACTGAACTTATGAAGAACATATAATAAAAACTGTATGAACATACCAAATATTCTAAGGCAGGCTTCAGAATTTTATGCATCTGGAAATAAAATCAGGGCACTCGAGCTATGTAAAAAAATTCTCCAGAAACGCTCTGATAATGCCTCATCTCTTCACCTTGCAGGATTGATTTATTATGAGCTCAGAGACTATGAGCAGTCCATAAGATTACTGAAAAAAACAGTTCAACTTATTCCAGAAAATGCCAATGCTCATACAAATCTTGGAAATGCCTTAAAAGAAAGCGAGCAATTTGAAGAAGCTGAAAAATGTTACAGAAAAGCAATAGAAATAAACCCTCAACATGCAATGGCATACAATAATCTCGGTTCAATCCTTCAAATGAAAGGAAATATAGATGAAGCAATAAGGCTTTATCAAAAGGCTATTATCTATGACCCGAAACTTGCTTTTGCATACAATAATCTCGGGACAGCACTTATGGAAAAGAATAAAGTTGATGAAGCTATCCTGAATTTTCAGAAAGCCATACAGAATAACCCTAACTACGCAGATGCTCATTATAATCTCGGTTCTGCTTATCAGGAAAAACAAAAATATGAACTTGCGATAAAATATCTCAGAAATACATTAAAATTAAATCCTGAACATCCACAGGCGCATCTGAATCTTTCATTCTGTCTCATGCATAAAGACGAGATTGATGAGGCAATTGCTTTCTGCAATAAATACATCAAGGCTAACCCTGAAAAAGTAGATGGTTTTATGCTCTCAGGAATTCTCCACACAAAAAATGGTGACAAAAAACAGGCTATGAAAGCCTTTCAGGAAGCACTCAGAATTAATCCTGACTCTTTTTCTGCAAAGTGGTCACATTGCCTTTCAAATTTACAGATTATATATTCCAGTGTAGAGGAAATTTTTGAATCAAGAAATAATTATGAAAAAGAATTGCTCGAAATCAGGGAATCACTGGCTTCTGTAATAAAACAAAATCTTATAAATGCTGCGGAAGTAATCGGTTCTGTTCAGCCATTTTACCTGCCATATCAGGGGATGAATGATCGAGATCTTCAAAAGATTTATGGAGATATAGTAAATACCGTGATGCTCTACAGATACCCGCAGTTTTCTGAACTCAAGAATATACCTGATTTTAAAGAAGGAGAAAAAATAAGGGTCGGGATAGTATCAGGTTATTTTTACAGACATTCAAACTGGAAAATCCCGATAAAGGGTTGGGTTGAGAATCTTGACAAAAACAAATTCGAGTTATATGCATACTATACAGGAGACACTACTGATAATGAAACAGAAACAAGCAGAAAGAGTTTCACTAAATTTTATGAAGAAATCTACAACATAGAAAATCTCTCTTTCCTCATAAGAAGTGATAATCTTCATGTCTTAATTTACCCTGAGATAGGTATGAATCCCTTTTCAGCCAGGCTTGCATCATTAAGACTCGCACCTGTTCAGTGCACTTCATGGGGACATCCCGAGACATCTGGATTCTCAACAATCGATTATTATCTGAGTTCTGATTTAATGGAACCTCCTGAAGCTGATAATTACTATACTGAAAAACTAATAAGACTGCCGAATCTATCCATTCATTACACTCCACTTGATATTCCTTCAACAGATATTTCACGTAAAACTTACGGTCTAAAAGATGACGTAATTCTTTATCTTTGCAGTCAGTCATTATTTAAATATCTTCCTTATGAGGATGAAGTTTATCCTCTCATTGCAAAAGAATTCGAAAATTGCCAGTTTGTGTTTATTGTTAATAATAGTCGGCATGTCACAGAAATATTCAGAGAACGTTTAAATAATGCTTTTCAGAAACACGGGCTTGAAATGGAAAAATATGTTGTATTTCTACCGAGACTCGATTCAATTCTTTATAAGGGTATCAATAAAGTATGCGATGTTTTTCTTGACAGTATTAGATGGTCAGGCTGTAATTCTACATTTGAGGCACTTGAATGGAATTTGCCTGTTGTAACCCTGCCTGGCAACCTTATGAGAGGAAGACATTCTTATGCAATTCTGAAGATGCTCGGTTTAGATGAGACAATTGCATCATCTCTGGAGGAATATGTTTCTATTTCTGCAAAACTTGGAAAAGATAAAGACTTCAGAAAATATGTCTCAGAAAAAATAGCTTCTAATAAATACAGGATTTACAGAGATATGGAACCTGTAAAGGCTCTTGAAGATTTTCTCATTCAGGCTGTAAAAGAAAAATGCAGTTAACCTGAAAAAAGCCATGTTATTCGGGATTGTTATATTTTTTATGTTGAGCAATTACACTTTTGCTATTAATTATGATTAACGATAATTTAACAAAGGTATCTTATGAATATATCAGAAACTTTCAATAAAGCATTAGAACTCTTTAATAAAGGTAGATTCGGAGAATCTCTGGAGATATGCAAAAAAATACTCCTCTTTGAACCTGATAACCCTGATGCGCTCCACCTTGCAGGTATTATTTACTATAATTACGGTCAATATAAAATTTCCCTTCAATATTTCATAAAAGCTTCTGAGATTAATCCATCAAATCCCTGCATTTATTACAACACAGGAAATATTTACAGAGACACTGAAAGATTTGAAGAAGCATTATCGTTTTATAAAAAAGCTATAGAAATTCAGAATGACTTCTTTGCAGCATACTACAATTCAGCGATTGTATATCAGGAACTCAAAAAGTTTGACGAAGCAATCAGTTTTTATAAAAGAGCAATTGAACTTCAGCCTGATTTTGCTGATTCTTATTATAATATGAGCCTTTGTTATATCGCAAAAGGTCAGACTGAAACAGCAATGAAATTCCTGATAAAAGCAGCGGAACTTAATCCTGATTATGCAGAAGAAATTTTCAATAATATCAAAAGCAGTTTTACAGGCGCTAATTCCTCAGATAGACTTTTTTCATGGTGCATGTCTCATCTTCTGACTATTTACGAAAATGAACAGAACATAGAACTGTCACGCCTGAGATACTCTGAAGAGCTGAATAATTTAATAAATACCGTATCGTTAAATGATGAATCTCAGCTAAAAAAACTGTCAGAGGCAATAGGTTATAACAAACCTTTTTACCTTGCATCTCATGGCAAAAATAACAGGAATTTACAGGAGAAATACGGTAATTTTATCTGTAAGGTAATGTCTTTAAGATACCCTGAGTTTTCAAAATCTCCGGAAATAGATGTTTTCGAAAAACCCATAAGAGTCGGCATTGTCAGTGGTTTTTTCCGAGAGCATTCTGTATGGAAAATACCGACAAGAGGATGGTTAGAAGGATTTGACCGTAATAAAATTGTACTTTACGGTTATCATACAGGAAATAAAGAAGATAAAATAACTTCATATGCAAAAAATTTTTTCCATAAATTTACTGAAAAATCAGAATCTTTCGAGGAAATGTGCATGTCGATTAAAAATGATAAACTCCATGCAATAATCTTCCCTGAAATCGGAATAGACCCTTTAGTCATAAAACTTGCATGCCTCAGACTCGCGCCTGTTCAATGCGTTTCCTTAGGACATCCTGATACAACAGGACTGCCCACAATAGATTATTATTTGAGTTCAGAACTGATGGAGCCAGACAATGGTGAGGAACATTACTCAGAAAAACTGATCAGATTACCCAATCTTGGTTTTTCTTATTTACCTGTTGAGATTAATAATATTGATATTGATCGCTCTAACTTCGGTTTAGATAATGAATCCATTATTTATCTCTGCACTCATTCATGGTTCACACATCTACCACAATATGATTATATTTATCCTGCAATAGCAAGCAATCTTGAAAAGAAATGTAAATTTATCTTTATATCATCTCCTTTGAGCCAATGGATTACTGAACAGTTCAAATCAAGAATCGGAAAATCTTTTGAAAAGTATGGACTTGATCCTGAAAAATATACTGTATTTCTTCCTTATCTGAACAAAGAACAATATTATGGACTAAATAAGATAGCAGATGTTTTTCTTGATACACCTGCATGGTCTGCCAATAATTCCACTTTCGAGGCACTCGGCGCAGATCTTCCTGTTATCACAATGCCCGGAAATCTGATGAGGCAGAGGCATTGTTACGGAATTCTAAAAATGATGGAAATGACAGAGACAATTGTTTATTCCTTAGATGAATATATAAAACTTGCGGTTAAACTGGGAAAAGATAAAGATTACAGAAAAAAGCTTTCAGAGGAAATCAAAGAGAAAAAACATCTTCTTTATAAAGATGAAAAATGCATCAGAGCACTCGAAAATTTTCTTGAACAGGCTCTGTTCATTCAACCGTAATATCCTTCTTTATTTCTTCTATGAATTGTTGTATATCACTGCCTGAATATCCTGCTGAAATAGCTGCTTCAAGCAGATTGACAGCATGATCGGATTTACCTGAAACTACAAGAAGTTTAGCAAGATGCAAGAAATAATATGAGAAATCAAACTGAGTCGCCTCAAGCTTTTTTATATACTCATCTCCTCTGTCTTTTTTCCCTGCAAGATAACTGGCTGCTGCAAGAGTAAATAAAGTAAGAGGTTGCTTTCTTTCTTCTTCAGAAAGATTTTCCATAGCTGAGACCGCTTCCTGATATTCTCCGCAACATATTGCAGCAGTTCCAAACATTGTGATAGTACTTGCTGAACCATTCTTTTTGACAGATAATTTTAGATGCTCAAATGCTTCACTGTATTTTCCGAGTGCAAAATATGAAATTCCAATTCCCATGATAGCATCATCAAAATCAGGTTTTATCTCGAGTGCTTTCTGCCAGTAATCCAGAGCTTCTTCGTGTTTCCCGAGAGCTGACACCTGAACAGCAAGTTCTGTAAGAGCTTTTAAATCATCTTCACCCTGCTCTTCAAGCTTCTTTTTGCTTAATTCATAATATCTTTCATATTTTGAAGAATCTTTCTTCTGCATAAGTCCGTAATGATGAACAGGTATTTCACTCTTAATGATTTTTATACCATATCTCTTCAGGGAATTCTCGACTATTTCATGAACAGGAAATTCAAATCTTATTCTTATATCATTGGGGAAAAGTCTTACTTTTTCGCTTGATAACCAGCCAGCACCTTTTTCTTCCCTGTATTGCCCTTCATTTGAAATCATTCCGAGCTTTACATGAGGTACATAATTTCTCGTCTCAAATGAATAAGCAACAGGAACAATATGTTTTTCATTAATCAAACCTTTGATTTTATCAATATCAGAATGAGCTATTACTTCATCAGCATCCAGAATGAATATCCATTTGCCTGTTGCCTTCGAGAGAGAGAAATTTCTTGCATCAGAAAAATCATTATTCCACTGGAAATCAAAAACCTTTGCCCCTGATTTTTCTGCGATTTCTTTAGTCTTATCATTCGAACCAGTATCAACAATAATTATTTCATCAGCTAATTCTTTTATGCTGTTAATTGCGTTCTGTATATTTTCCTCTTCATTTTTAACGATCATACATACTGATATATTTTTAGTCTCATCAATATGCTTTTCTCCATGGGTTTCAAGGTCTGAAATTATTCTTCTGCAATCTTTTAAAAGAGTAAGAAGGTCTTCATTTTTATTTTTTGTTTCACAGATTGCCTCAAGAAAATTCAGAGCGTACTTATATTGTTTATTCGTTATTAAAATAGAAGCAAATTCTGAAAAATAATTTCCCAGTGCAACTATCCTTAAGGAAAATATTTCGTATATTTTATCCAGAAATTTCTGCCCCTCGTTTCTATTACCCAGACAGAAATATGCTACAACAATTGGTAATAATTCAAACGGTTGTAACGATATTCTTTCATACAGTTTTTTCAGTCGAGAAATCGCATCTTCTATATAACCACAGCTAATCTCTGAAACAGCAAGCTGTAAAATTACATCAGAACTTTCAGGTTCAATTTCAAGAGCCTGCTTGAGAACATTCATCGCCTTATTGGACAGCTTTAGATGAGAGTAAGTGTTACCCAGATAATACATAGTTTTTTCATAACGCGGGTCAATATCAGAAAGTTTTTGCCAGTATTTCAGAGCTTCTTCGTGCTCTCCCAGTTCAGATAACTGTAAGGCATATTCATATAGTGCTTTTTTGTCGGTCTCTCCTCTTAATAGAAATTTTTTCTTTGCAAGTTCAATGTAATCCCGACCCTTTTTAGAAACCTTCTCGAAATGGAGTTTACCGTAGTGATGAACAGGAAATGGTGCATATACGATTCTTAAACCTTTTCTCATAATTGAATGCTCTACAAGCTCGTGGACCGGGTCTTCAAACTGAATTCCAAGTCCATTCGGAAATAATCTAACCTTCATACTCTTAAACCATCCTTCGCCTCTTTCTTCTTCATACTCGCCTCTGTTCAGCACTCTTCCTGTAACATATCTTGGAACATAATTTCTTGTATAGAAAATATATGTTACAGGCTCTTTTCCCTGTACTTTAACCATCTGTTTAAGAGTATTGAAATCTCTTGGAGAAATAACCTCATCAGCATCAAGAATTAATATCCACTTGCCTGTTGCCTTTGAGAGAGAAAAATTTCTTGCTTCCGCAAAATCATTATTCCACTTGAAATCATAAAGTTTTGCACCGAAAACTTTTGCTATGTCCTTTGTTTTATCTGATGAACCTGTGTCAACAACAATAATCTCATCAACAGCAGGCCTTATTTTTTTCAGACATTCGCCGATATTTTTTTCTTCATTCTTTACTATCATGCATAGTGATATTGTGCAGGGGTCTGATTTATCAAATTCCTTAATACCAACTTTTTCTCTTATCCGAATCGCTATCTTAAGAAAATCTTCATCAGGACCATGTTTAAGAATTATGTCTTCTGATAGTTCCATTGCCTCATTATATTTTTCCTGCTGAAGAAGAATATCCACAATTGTATATTTAAGTCTTTTGTTCAAAGGATATAATGAAGATGCCTGTCTGAAGATTTTCTCTTCCCTTTCAAGCCTTGATAGAGAAACAGAAATAGTGTGGTAGTTCAGAATATTCTGATTGATGTATGGCGAGAGTATAAAAGCTCTCTCAATCAAATCAAAAGCTTGTTCCTTATGACCATTCTTCCACTTCAGATACCCGAGATTTCCATAGGGCTCACTGTAGCTCCTGTCTGATTCAATCGCTTTTATAAGATATTTCTCTGCTTCTTCAAAATTCCCTTTTTTAATCATAAGCACTGCTTTTAAGTTTAATGCATGTGAAGAATTTTCATTAATCTCGAGCGCCTTATTTATATAATCCAGAGCTTTTTCATCTTCATTGAGCCCCTCAGAAACTTCTGCAAAAAACTCAATCCATTGAGGAGTATTTTTATAATTTTCAGGGAATGAATTAAGAATGTCTGAAGCATCAAGAAATTTCTTGTTCTCAATGAGAATTCTTACCAGAGATTCTTTTAGCCTGACTTCATCAGGATATATGCTGATACCTTCAAGCAGAACTTTTACTGATTTCTCAAGATCTCCTTTAAGGTTTAGCTCCTCTGCCAGTAAAATAGCATTTGATATTACTATCTTATCCTGTTCTTCTCTGTTTTCAAGGTCCCTCCATTTAAGAGTAAAATTCTTTCTGTCTGAAATGATAATATCTTTATTTAATTCATGAGCATTTTCGAGTTTCTCCATAAGATGAACAAAAACATCTCCAGCAATAAGATTAGAAAGTCCTTCTTTTGAAGCATTAAGACAGAAATCTTCAAGGACAATATCAGGTGAAGTGTATCTTTCATCAAATTGCCCGAGTTTCTCAAAAATATCGCGTTTCAAAAGAAAGCAAAAGCTTGCAGGATTTTTAACAGGAACAATACAGTATCTGTATGTTTCACGAAATTTTTTTGCAAAATTTTCAAGATAATCCATTGACGAATATCTATCATCTGTCACAAGTTGAATGTTTTCAACATTTATTGACATAGGTGCAACTGTTGCTATGTTTTTTCTGTTTTTATAACATTCAAGCATTCCTGAAAGCCAGTCATGAGTTACAATAGTATTATCAGAAACTAATGCAATATATTCACCATAAGAGGATCTGATAGCAGTGTTGCAAATTTCTGCAAAATTTTTCCCCTTTTCTGCTGAAATAATCTTAATTCTCTTTTCTGATTTTGCCTTTTTATACAACCATTTCGAGTGTGTAGAATTCTCTCTTAAAACAACTATCTTTTCATAAAAATCAGGAGTATGCTTAATAATGCTCTGCAGGCATTTTTTTAAATTTTTCTGCTTTACTGTAGGAAAAATTATAACCGAAACTTCTACATCTGACTTTTCTGTTTTCTCATGACGGTATTCTATTTGCTCACTATCAATTTCAAGACCATAAGGAATTTTTTTGAGAGGTTCAAGAATCTTCTCAGAAAAGGCTCGATTTCCAGCTTTTTTGAGAAGATCAGCAATATCTGTAAGATATTTATCATAGGTAATCTGCATATCAGATAATTTCTGAAGATATGATATGGCTTTTTCCTTTTCATCATTACATAGATACGCTGTAGCGAGCCCTATTAAAATCATTGGATCTTCAGGATATAAGGCAAGAAGGTTATTGAGCTGAATTATGCCTGAATCAATATTTCCTGAATAAACCTCAGAATTTGCTTTAATGAGTAAAACTTCTTTAAAATCAGGCTGAAGTTCTTCTGCTTTTCTTAGAACTTCTATTGCTTCTTTAAACCTGCCAAGATGAAAAAGAGCATTTCCCATTAGACAGAGTGCTCTTGTAAAATCCGGTTTTTCCTTTATAACCTGACTTAAATAATCAAGCGCCTCTTCATATTTCTTTAAATCATTCGCCTGTGCAGCTTTTATATAAAGAGGCATTACTTCTGAATATTTATTTTCATCAATTTTTTTAGAACTTATATTGTAATAATATTCCTTCTTCTGTTTCTCCTTATCAGGATTAAGCTTCCCGTAGTGATGAACAGGCACATCACATTTCTTAATAATTATGCCTGCATTTTCAATTGATCTCTCTATAAATTCATGAACAGGGTTTTCGTAAAATATTCTGCTGTCATTGGGGAAAAGGCGGACTTTCTCACCTGCAACCCATCCTACGCCTTTTTCTTCAATGTAATCCCCCCTGTTTTCAATCCAGTTCCCGTATATTTTATCAATATAATTTCTTGTGGTTAGAACAAAAGCTGTATTTCTATTTTCCGGGTTATTAATTATTTCTCTTATAGCACTATGATCTCTATACGATATGACTTCATCAGCATCAAGAATGAGTATCCAGTCGCCTGTTGCTTTTGACAGAGAAAAGTTTCTTGCTTCGGCAAAATTATCATTCCACTGGAAATCAAAGACCTTTGCTCCAGATGCTATAGCTATGTCTTTAGTTTTATCCTCCGAACCAGTATCAACAACAATTATTTCATCTGATAAATCCTTAATGCTGTTAATCGCTGTCTGAATGTTTTCCTCTTCATTCCTGACAATCATACAGACTGAAAGTCTCGGATAAATGAGGTTTTTTTGTTTGATAAGATTTTGGCATTCATTACATAATTCTAAAATATTACTCCTTATTGTCCTTAATTCTGGATCGAGCTCAATCGCTTTTTTATATGCTTCAAATGCTTTATCATAATTTCCTGTTTTATATAAAGTATCTCCTAATGACTGATGTGCAAATGCTGAATCAGGCTCAATTAAAACAAGCTTGTTTAAATATTCGAGCGACTCCTCATATTTTTGAAGCTCATATGCCTGTAATCCGAGAAAAAGCAGGTCCTTTGATGCCATATCGCTATTTTCATTAAAATTACTCTTTCTTATTTGATAATAATACTCTGCTTTTTCTCTGTTCTTTTCCAGGTCAAGTTTTCCGTAATGATGAATCGGTATATCAGATCCCTTTATCTGATATCCGTTATCTATTAGAGATTTTTCAACTAATTCATGCGCTGGTTTTTCAAAAAATATGCTGTCGCTTCTCGGAAAAAGTCGAACTTTATAAGTCGGATACCACCCTATTCCTGCTTCTTCTTTGTATGAACCATCATTTGAGACAAAGTTAACAGCATTTTCCTTTGGATAATAATTTCTGGTTGTGAAACTGAAGGCAGTCTTTTTATCTTTGTACTCTTTTATCAAGTTCCTGAATTTATCGAAATCTGTATTTGAAATAACCTCATCAGCATCAAGAATTAATATCCAGTCGCCTTTTGCTTTTGACAGAGAAAAGTTTCTTGCTTCGGCAAAATTATCATTCCACTGAAAATCAAAAACCTTTGCTCCAAAAGCTTTTGCAATATCCTTCGTCTTATCTTTTGAACCTGTGTCAACAACAATAATCTCATCAACAAGCGGACTTATGCTGTAAAGGCATTTTGCTATATGTTTTTCTTCATTCTTGACAATCATACAGAGAGAAACAGTATATCCCCTGAATTCTTCACTATCTGATTCAATTTCCTCAGGACCTACTTTATCTCTTAAAGCATTAGCAACTTCGAGAACATCCTCATTGATTCCAAAAGCAACCATTGCTCCAAGAAGTTCCTCCATTGCTTCTCTATACTTTTCCTGTTGAAGCAATATATCTATATAGATAAATTTGAGTTTTTTATTTTCAGGAAAATCTTTAGTTGCTTTCTGGAATGCTTTTTCCTCCCTTTCAAGTTTTGAAAGGGAAACAGCGGCTGAATGATATGCATTCATTATAGATTCTTTAAAAGGAGACAATAAAAAACCTTTTTCCAGTAATTCAAAACCTTCTTCCTGTTTCCCATTGGCCCACTTTAAAGCCCCAAGATGAACCCATACATCTGCAAATTTTTCATCTATATTAGTTGCCTGTATTAAAACTTCTTCTGCTTCTTTTATCAATCCCTTTTTTGATAAAAAATATCCTTTTAAATTAAGAAGTTCGGCTGAAGGTTGATTAACAGCAAGAAACTCTTCAATTATTTTCTCAGCTTCATCAATTCGTCCTGAAGATTCTTTGCATGTTGCAAGAAGAGTAATTCTTTTTGGATCATTTTTTGCAAAATCAGGCATGCCTTCTAATAATTTGATAGCATCTTCATACTGCCCTGCTTTAATATAATCTTCAGCCTGATCATATATTTTCGAAGAATCATTAACAGCAGGTTTTTTAATTATATTTAAAGCCTTATACACCTTTTCTTTATCACTTAAAGATTTTGTCTCACTTACTTGTGTTCGAAAATATTTCTTAATTAATGCATCAGTTTTTTCTATTGTCAGTTTGTCTTTCGGCAGCTGTAGAACTTCACCTAAAAAATTAAAAAAGGTATGACCATATTTTTTATCAATACCATTAAAGATTGACATATTGTATTCTGCATAAGGACCAGAAAGCCAAGTTTCTGGATGTTTCAGATGGAAACAAAGCTCTTCCTTAAAAGAAATATGGAATTTAGAATGAGTTGCCATAACTCCTGCAAATGAGTTGTCCCAGGCCCTCTCTCCAAAAATATAAGGTTGGAAACGGTTACTGTTATTCATCCACCACGCTGTCTCACATAGAAATACATCAGAGCCTCTGAATTCTATATATCCTGTAATAGTTCCCGAATCTTGATTGATAGATATAATATCGTGTCTTGAAAACGCCACTGTTTCATATCCAAGTTTCAAAAGTCTATCAACTTCCTCCAGAAATTTCTGTGTAAAAATTATGTCGCTATTTGTTACAATGAACCATCTAATGTTATTCTTTTTGGCCCATTCTGCGGCTGCACCAAATAAATCTGTGACAAAAGGTTTACGCTTGCCATCAACCTTCAGTTCTTTATCTGCACTTCTATAAAGAGCCGGGAAAACCTCCCATCCTTTTGGATACATAATTTCATCAGGATAACAGATATTAAGAGGCAAAACTCCAAAAGGTATTAATTCTGAAATGCTATTGATACAATTTTTTTGGCGCTCGATCTGTCCTGGATCTTTGAAAGGCACAAGGTTTACAGCAATTAGAATTTTTTGGAATTCAAGAGGATTTTTTATTTCTTCAAGTTTTATAGGTGAAGTAATATTCTTTAATGCATTTGCTATTTTGTCATCATTGGGATATTTCTGCAAATAAAATGAATATAAATTTTCTACAGATTCAATTTGCTCTAAAGAAGCCAGAATTTCTCCACATTTGAGAACTATATCTCTATTGAATGGATTAATTT
>FWPV01006964.1_pt1 | contig 14308 bp, 13 predicted proteins | sample 2228371 | NCBI WGS metagenome assembly FWPV01 (sample SAMEA103939776, study PRJEB20133) | metagenome
ATGGGAAGGTGTCAGCGGTGTATTAACCGTAGGAGAATTTTATGCCATGTGCGGAGGTGAAAATACACAGATAATATTTACATGATACTATTATTGTTTTTTAGTTTGATAAAATTTTCTTATTTTTGCAAAAAATAACACGATGAAAGCATTTCAGGCATATATTCATCATCATCATTTGCAATGAAATTGCATGAGGATGCAGTATATGCCGGATCAATAAGAATATAAGAGGTTTGCAGTACTGCAAACCTTTTTTTTTACCCGCCGTAGCTTAAGCGAAGGCGTAATTGTCCCTTGATGGTTTTTTAATCATTATTGGCTATAAAAGATAAATATATAAACAAGAATACAGCCTGATACAAAACAAAGCAGGAAGTGCACAACTAAACCAATAATAATTCAGAATAATGGAAAAACTGAAAATAGCCGTACAGAAAGAAGGCAGACTGAGTGAAAAGACACTGCAGCTTATTCAGGAATCGGGTATAAGACATAATCAGGACAGCAAACGTAAGCTGATTTCAATTGGCGAAAATTTCCCTGTTGAAATACTTTACCTGCGTGATGACGATATACCGCAATATGTTTCGGATGCTGTGGCAGATATTGGAATTGTTGGTGAAAATGAAGTAATTGAAAAAGGGAAGCAAGTTGATATTATTGAAAGGCTTGGTTTTGCGCGTTGCCGCCTTTCTCTTGCCATACCTCAGACAGAAGAATATTCAGACAAATCTTATTTTAATGGTAAGAAAATTGCAACCTCATATCCACGTATTTTAAAAAATTTTCTTGACACCAATAATATTAAAGCCGAAATACATGAAATCAGCGGATCGGTTGAAATAGCTCCCGGAATAGGACTTGCTGATGCAATTCTTGATATTGTCAGCACAGGAAGTACACTTATCAGTAACAGGCTGAAAGAAGTTGAAGTTGTAATGAATTCAGAAGCTGTTGTAATTGGCAGCCCCGGTTTAAGCCAGTCAAAAAAAGAAATACTGAACAGGCTTATATTCAGATTTCAGGCAGTCAGAAAAGCAAAAAACAACAAATATATTTTACTGAATGCACCAAATGAAAATCTTGATAAAATTGTTAAATTGCTCCCGGGCATGAAAAGCCCTACAATTATGCCTTTGTTTGAAAAAGGATGGAGTTCGCTGCATTCTGTTGTAAATGAAAATGATTTCTGGCAAATCATTGAAAAACTGAAAGAATATGGGGCACAGGGAATACTTGTTTTGCCAATTGAAAAAATGATAATATAAAGTAAACTATGCAAATATACCGTTATCCCGACAGAAATGATTGGCCGCTGATATTGACCAGGCCATCCATTGATCTGAATTCACTTGAAAAAAGCGTAAAAAAAATCCTCGAAGAGGTTAAAGATCAAGGTGATGATGCAGTTAAACGCTATACCGAGAAATTTGATGGTATTTACCCCGAAGTGCTTGAGGTATCTGAAGATGAATTCTTAAAAGCAGAAATGGAAGTTGATGATGAGCTTAAAGATGCTATTGCTCTTGCTGCACAAAATATTAAATTATTCCATGAAGCTCAACTGAGAGATGATATGCATATTACCACTTCGCCGGGTGTTGAATGCTGGCAAAAGGCTGTTCCTATTGAAAAAGTAGGCCTTTACATACCCGGCGGCACAGCACCGTTATTTTCCACTGTGCTGATGCTTGCTATTCCGGCAACTATTGCCGGTTGTAAAGAGATAGTCCTCTGTACCCCTCCACGTTCGGACGGTACTGTGCATCCGGCCATTTTATACTGTGCCCGCATTACGGGTGTAACAAAGGTAATTAAAGCAGGCGGGATACAGGCAATAGGTGCCATGACTTTCGGTACGAAATCAATACCAAATGTTTATAAGATTTTTGGCCCCGGGAATCAGTATGTTACTGCCGCTAAACAGATTGTAACAAGGTATGGTGTGGCTATTGACATGCCTGCAGGGCCTTCAGAAGTGGCTGTTATGGCCGATGATACAGCCGAGCCGGCTTTTGTGGCAGCCGACCTTCTGTCACAAGCCGAGCATGGCAATGATAGCCAGGTAATTCTTATATCTAATAATGATCCGCTGGTGCATAATGTAATGGAAGAAATTGAAAGACAGATGAGTAAGCTGCCTCGTAGCCACTATGTGAAAAGCTCATTGGAAAACAGCAAAATAATTATTCTGAACGATTATACTGACATGATAAAGCTTGTAAATGAGTATGCCCCTGAACATCTGATTCTGTCAGTCAGAAATGCTGATGAAATAGCCGGGATGATTATCAATGCAGGTTCTGTTTTTCTGGGTAACTACACGCCTGAGAGTGCCGGAGACTATGCGTCGGGCACCAATCATACACTCCCTACGCATGGATATGCCAAAGTATTTGGGGGCGTTAGTACCGACAGCTTTTTAAAAAAAATTACCTTTCAGAAAATTACCCGGGCAGGACTCGATAATATCGGGCCTGTAATCATGAAAATGGCAGAAGCTGAAGAACTTGCTGCGCATAAAAACGCCGTATCAGTCAGATTAAAAATATCATAATCAATATGTTTGACCTCAATAAACTTATCAGAAATAATATAAAATCATTAACGCCTTATTCATCTGCCAGAGATGAATTCAAGGGTGATGCAGCTATTTTTCTGGATGCTAATGAAAACCCGTTTAATGATCCGGTAAACCGCTATCCCGACCCTTTGCAGTTGAAACTAAAACAACAAATTGCCGCAATTAAACACATCGCACCTGCAAATATTTTCCTCGGAAATGGGAGCGATGAAGCTATTGATCTTATTATCAGAGTATTCTGCAGTCCCGGAAAACACAATATAGTTGCCATTGACCCTACTTACGGAATGTATAAAGTATGCGCCGACATTAATGATGTTGAATATCGCAAAGTGCCATTAACAGAAGAGTTTGAAATTGATGTAAATACCTTGCTGGGTAAAACAGATGAAAATACCAGGCTTATTTTTATCTGTTCGCCGAATAACCCCACATCCAATAGTTTCAAGCCCGATGACATAAAGAAAGTCATTAAATCATTCAATGGAATTGTTGTACTCGATGAAGCTTATATTGATTTTTCAACAGGCAGAAGTTTTCTGGATTTTCTTCCGGAATATCCTAATCTGATTATACTTCAGACTTTCAGCAAGGCCTGGGGTATGGCTGGTATCAGGCTCGGTATGGCTTTCGCAGAGCAGGAAATCATAGCAACATTGAACAAGATCAAATATCCGTATAACATAAATACGCTGACAATTACAGCTGCAATGAAATCATTACAAAACACAAAAAAGAAAGATAGGTGGGTTGCCGAAATCATTTATCAGCGTTCAATACTCAGGAAAGAACTTGAAAAAGTACCTGCTGTTATAAGAGTATTCCCTTCGGATGCCAACTTCCTGCTGATGAAGGTTACACAACCCCGTGAGATATATAATTACCTTGTGGATAATAAAATTGTTGTGCGCGACCGCTCAAAGGTAAACCTGTGTGAAGGATGCCTGAGGGTGACCGTTGGCACGGCAAAAGAAAATAACCGGTTGATTAATGCTTTACTAAAATATCAGGAATAATGGCTATGAAGAAAGTATTGTTTATCGACAGAGACGGAACACTTATCAAAGAATCACCTCCTGATTTTCAGGTTGATTCGCTTGAAAAACTTGAATTTATGCCCGGAGTATTCCGCAATTTATATTTAATCAGAAAGAAACTCGATTATGAACTCGTTATTGTAACCAACCAGGATGGTTTGGGTACCAAATCATTTCCCGAAGAAACATTTTGGCCTGTACACAATAAAATGTTAAAAGCTTTTGAAAATGAAGGCATTACTTTTGACAACCAATTAATTGACAGAAGCCGGCCTGAAGACAATGCTCCCACACGCAAGCCCCGGCTGGGTATGCTTACACAGTATCTTGACGGCACTTATGATTTGGAAAATTCTTTTGTTATCGGCGACCGGATTACTGATATTGAAATGGCCAAAAACCTCGGAGCTAAAGGTATTTTAATAGGACCGGATTGTATGTCTGAAGAAATTATTAATGCAGGCCTCAGGGATGTTTGTATATTGGTTACTGAAAGCTGGGATGATATTTATGAAAAGGTAGCGGAAAAAATAAGAAAAGTTAGCATAACGCGCAAAACAAGAGAAACCGACATTCAAATTGAACTCAACCTTGACGGGAAAGGCGAAGCAAAAATAAATACAGGCATTGGTTTTTTTGACCATATGTTGCATCAGATTGCGCATCATTCGGGTTGCGATCTGAAAATAGAAGTAAAGGGCGACCTTTATGTTGATGAACACCATACCATTGAAGATACTGCACTGGCGCTTGGTGAAGCCTTTTTCAAGGCTTTAGGTGACAAGACCGGCATCGAACGGTATGGTTTTGTATTGCCTATGGATGATTCACTGGCACAAATCGCAGTTGATTTTTCGGGAAGAAGCTGGCTGGAGTGGGAGGTAGAGTTTAAACGTGAAAAAATAGGCGAAATGCCTGCAGAAATGTTTTATCATTTCTTCAGATCATTTGCAGACACTGCCCGTTGTAACCTCAACATAAAAGCCGAAGGAAACAATGAACATCATAAAGCTGAGGCTATTTTCAAAGCATTTGCAAGGGCAATAAAAATGGCAATAAGAAAAGACAATTTAAGCGATCAATTGCCTTCAACAAAAGGAGTTTTATAAAACGGTTAAATGAACCAGAATTATCATGAAGATTGCTATCATTAAATATAATGCAGGCAACATAATGTCAGTGGATTATGCCTTACGGCGTCTGGGGGTTGAAGCATTTGTCACGCATGACCATGAACTCATCAGATCAGCAGATAAAGTAATTTTTCCGGGGGTGGGTGAAGCAAGCACCACAATGAAATATCTTAAAAATCATGGCCTTGACAGACTTATACGCAGCCTGAAACAGCCGGTACTGGGAATTTGCCTCGGTCTTCAGCTGATGTGCAGGCATTCAGAAGAAGGAGATACCGGTTGTCTGGGTATTTTTAATACAGATGTTTTACGATTCAGACCTTCTGAACAATCACACGGCTATAAAATACCACACATGGGATGGAACAGCATCAATAAAGTACGTTCACCGCTTTTTACCACTGAACACGAAGGAAAATACGTATATTTTGTCCATAGTTACTATGCTTCCGTATGCCATGAAACCATAGCAGAAACCAGTTACATAGTGCCTTTCAGTGCTGCTCTGCATCGCGATAACTTCTATGCAACTCAATTCCATCCTGAAAAAAGCGGTACTATAGGTGCATCATTACTTGAAAATTTTCTAAAGATATGATACAAATAATTCCGGCTATTGATATCATTGGAGGCAAGTGTGTAAGACTCGAACAGGGTAACTACAGAATAAAAAAAGTATATGAGGCCGATCCGCTTGATGTGGCTTTACGTTTTCAGGATAATGGAATAAAACGCCTGCACATGGTTGACCTCGACGGTGCTAGATCAAAACATATTGTCAACTGGAAGGTTCTGGAAAGAATAAGTTCAAAAACATCTTTGATAATCGACTTTGGAGGCGGCATTAAAACAGAAAAAGACCTTAAAATTATCTTTGAAAACGGTGCCTCAATGGCTACTGTCGGCAGTGTTGCTATTACTGAAAAGAGTCTGTTTAAATCATGGATTCACGAATACGGAGCTGATAAAATCATTCTTGCTGCCGACGTAAAAGACAGAAAAATAGCTATTACGGGCTGGCAAAAGATTACTGAAATTGAAATTATTGATTTTCTGAAAGAATACAGTGAGAATGGAGTAACTCAGGTATTGTGCACCGATATATCTAAAGATGGAATGTTAAATGGCGTCAGCTTTGATTTATATAAAGATATCAGTGAGAATTTCCCGGCTATTAATCTTTTGGCAAGCGGCGGAGTAACTACACTGACTGACATCCGGACACTTAATGAAATGGGGATATACGGAGTTATCATCGGTAAGGCTCTTTATGAGGGCAAAATATCACTTATTGAACTTAAAGAATTTATAGTATAATAATAACACCTTATGTTAGCCAAACGCATAATTCCATGTCTTGATGTAAAAGACGGAATGACAGTAAAAGGAGTAAATTTTGTGAACATAAAAACCGTTGGTGATCCTGTTGAATTGGGCGCCATGTATGCAGAACAGGGCGCTGATGAGCTGGTTTTTCTTGATATAACAGCAACACATGAGGGCAGAAAGACCTTTGTTGAATTAGTCAAACGCATAGCCCGGCACCTGAACATACCGTTTACTGTTGGCGGAGGGATTGGACATCTGAATGATATTGAGGCGCTTCTGAATGCAGGCGCCGATAAGGTATCGATTAATTCGGCAGCAATCAGAGAACCTCAACTGATTAATCAAATGGCTTTGCATTTCGGTAGTCAGTTTGTTGTAGTAGCCATTGACGCTATGGAAAAGGATGGCAAGTGGACTGCTTATGTCAACGGAGGCCGTATCGCTACCGACAAGGAACTGTTTTCATGGGCTAAAGAAGCTGAAGACAGAGGAGCAGGAGAAATACTCTTTACATCAATGAATCATGACGGCACAAAAAACGGATTTGCCTGCGAGGCCACAGCAAGACTTTCAGAAGAATTAAATATTCCGGTAATTGCATCAGGTGGTGCGGGCAATATGGACCATTTTGTGGAAGTATTTACCCTCGGAAAAGCCGATGCAGGACTTGCAGCAAGTATATTTCACTACAGGGAAATTACTGTTCCCCAGTTGAAGACTTATCTTTTAAGTCATGGAATTCCGGTCAGATTTTAATAGTATGTTACTGGTTGTTTTCTGACAGGTATAGGTTGTTTATTAATCTTAATTTTTTTTTATGACAACAGGAAATATTGAATTTCTAAACAGATTACAGAATCTTATTGATTCACGTAAAACTGAATTACCTGAAAAATCATATACTACAAGCCTTTTTAAGCAAGGTACAGGTAAAATCGCCCAGAAGGTAGGAGAAGAAGCTGTGGAGCTGATACTTGAGGCTAAGGATAATAACCGTGAACTTTTTCTTAATGAAGCTGCCGACTTAATTTACCATCTGCTGGTATTACTTAGCGCCAAAGACTGCCATCTTGCAGATGTTGTTGAAATACTTGAAAAAAGACATGCAGAGGCTGACAGGTAAAACGGATACAGGACAATGACATCAATCCGTATAATCAACAGGAGAACCGGAATAACCGGTCTCCTGTTAATTAATACAAGTTAAAACCCAAAAAACTAATGCTTATACATTATATGTAGTTGAAGCGGTCTCGCCTCCCCTGCCTGTACAGTTTGTATGAAAAAACTGGCCTCTCGGTTTATCTGTCCGCTCGTAGGTATGTGCACCAAAGTAATCACGTTGTGCCTGCAGCAGGTTAGCCGGTAAACGTTGAGTGCGGTATCCGTCATAATATGTTAATGCCGATGCAAAACATGGTACAGGGATTCCGTTTTGCAGGGCGGTTGATACTACCCTTCTCCAGCTATCCTGACTTAATTCAATTTTTTCTTTAAAGAATGGATCAAGTAAAAGGTTTGTCAGATTAGGATTACGTTCAAAGGCTTCCTTTATTTTTCCAAGAAATACCGAGCGTATGATGCATCCTCCCCGCCACATTAATGCTATTCCGCCAAAGTTAAGGTTCCAGCCGAATTCGCTGGCAGCTGTGCGCATCAGAACATAACCCTGGGCATAGGATACTATTTTTGATGCGTAAAGGGCATGCCTGATATCATTAATAAATGATTTCCTGTCACCCTGAAATTTCTTTTCCGCCCCTTTTAAGATTTCAGAAGCATGCACGCGTTCATCCTTTTGTGCTGATAGTGTCCGGGCAAAGACTGCTTCACTGACAAGCGTCAGAGGAATTCCTGTATCAAGTGCAGCAACAACTGTCCATTTTCCCGTCCCTTTCTGCCCGGCGGTATCAAGTATTTTTTCCACCAGAGGTTGTCCGTCATCATCCTTATAAGCCATAATATCGCGTGTTATTTCAATAAGATAACTGTTAAGTTCGGCTTCATTCCATTCTTTAAAAATATCATGCATTTCATCATAAGACAAACCGAGCAAATCACGCATTAACTGATATGCTTCGCAAATAAGCTGCATATCTCCGTATTCTATTCCGTTATGAACCATTTTTACAAAATGCCCTGCGCCGTTTTCCCCGACCCAGTCACAACAGGGCGTACCGTCATCCACTTTTGCGGCAATTGCCTGAAAAATCGGTTTTACGTGTGGCCATGCTGCAGGTGATCCTCCGGGCATAATTGAAGGGCCGAGTAATGCACCCTCCTCTCCTCCTGATACACCGGTGCCAATATATAGCATACCTTTGCTTTCAACGAGCTTTGTGCGCCGGTTTGTATCAGGAAAATGAGAATTTCCTCCGTCAATTAATATATCGCCCGGTTCGAGCTTAGGCAAAAGCTGATCTATAAGCTCATCCACAGGCTGACCTGCTTTAACAAGCATCATTATCTTCCTGGGTTTATTAAGAGCACCTACAAGCTCATCAATAGAATGAGCTCCGATGATTTTTTTACCTTTTGCTCTTCCTGCCAGAAATTTATCAACCTTGTCAACAGTCCGGTTATATACTGCTACCGTAAAGCCTTTGCTTTCCATATTTAAAACCAGGTTTTCGCCCATTACGGCAAGGCCTATCAGGCCAATGTCAGCTTTTTTGTTCATATTATTATTCTTTAATTATTGATTCTTAATGTATTATGATTAATATTTTTCAAATATGTCGGGTACTTACTTTAAATCCCATTTTCATGAGCATACGTTTAAGATCGGAATGCTCATTGATAAGATTTACAGTATATGCATGAAACTCACGCCGCAGCGGATAATCACCTCTTTGTTTTTCAAAAGTTTCTATAGAAGCACGTAAACGATTATCGTCATATTCAACTTTATATGTAGCTAATATTGCTTCACACAACACCTGTTCAACGTCCATGTGTTTGCAGTCAATAGTAATTTCAGTTATTTCAGGTAGCGGGATATCCTCAGGTTCCCAGTTGTGTAATCCCAGATCGAAAAACCGGCTTAATGCACCGACAACCATTGCAGTGCCTTTCGCCTTTCCATCGGCCGAATAGCCCGCAATATGAGGAGTTGCGATATCAGCAAGCGAGAGTAGTTCACGGTCAATGACCGGTTCATTCTCCCATACATCAAGTATCAGGCCATCAATTTGCTTAGATTTAACCGCCTTCTTAAGAGCATCAGTATCGGTAACCTCGCCGCGTGAAGTATTAATAATAATTGTTCCACTGTTTACATGTTTAAGAAATTCCTCATCCACCAGATGATATGTCTTATCAATACCCTCATAATTCAAAGGTACATGAAAGGTGATTATATCACATTCCCTAATAATGCTATCGAGAGTGACAAAACCGCAAATACCTTCGCTGCGTACCCTCGGGGGGTCGTTTAAATACACCCTCATGTTAAACATTTCGGCTGTACGCACAATTCTCCGTCCGACGTTTCCAACGCCAACGATGCCTAAAACCCTGTTTCTAAGTTCAAACTTTTTTCTGCGTGAAATAGTTGCCAGCACTGATGCAACATATTGATTAACCGATGCGGCATTGCAACCCGGAGCATTTGTCCATGTTATTCCCTTAGCTTTGCAATAGTCAGTATCGATATGATCAAACCCAATAGTTGCTGTACCTATGAACTTTATCTTTGAACCCTCAAGCAGATTTTTATCACATTTTGTACGCGTACGTATCAACAATGCATCTGCATTCTTCACCCTGTCAGGCGTAATCTTATCGGCCGGCAGGTATTCAATATCCGCAAAGGGCTCAAGTACGTTCTTTAAAAAGGGTATTTTATCATCGGCAATAATCAGCATTGTATTGTATTCAGAAATTATGCATTAAATCTGTCTTTTGATGCCCATAAACCTAAAGCCGGGTTTGATATAAAAAAAATCTCTTCTCCGTCAGGCATAACATTAAAACCGTCTTTAAGTTCATTCACAGGGTATTTTTCTAACATTTTCTGTAAAGGGGCGTAACGGTAATTGACGCTTTCAATTTCTTCCTTTGAGAGCTTTCCCGGGCAATAAATAATATTGAACCGGTTTTCAGATGATCCGTGAATCAAATGAGCAGCAGCACTCAGGTTGTTGTTCAATTCTTCATGCTTTCTGGTTTGTTCAAGGATATAAGGTGTATTTCTGTAACCGTATTTTCTTATCAGGCGGTCGATTTCTTTATCTTCGCCAAATTCATGCAATCCGGGCGCCAGAATGACAAGTTCGGCATCATCGGCAAGCGCCATACGTGTACGGTATATGCTTTTATTTCCGAGCCAGGTTGATTTAAATTCAGCAGGATCGAGATACACCACGCACTTCTTCAAAGGTTTTTCAAGTTTAATGAAATTAACCTCAAGTGAAAGTCTGGCTGCCAGATTAAAACCCGAACTATCATCACTAATATACAGTCCTCTGATTAACAAATCATTGTCGGTTTTTTCAACAACGGTATGGACATATAATATTGGCAATGATTGCGCAAAATGTTCCGAAGCATAATTCAGTACATCTCTGACCGGATTGCTTGCCCTTCCCATAATTCGTTCCATGCCGTAAGCAGCACCCAGGAAATGGCTTTTGTTAATGCCCTCATGGCCGCCCGTACCCACAAAAATATTTTTATTAAAATTAGCCATGCCAATAACTTCATGAGGCACTACCTGTCCTATTGATAATATTAGATCATATTTCCCTTCGGGAAGTAATTTGTTAACCTGAGCAGGCCACGAATAATCCACACGACCTTCAGAAACATGCCTCACATATTCGGCGGGTACCTCTCCAAGTGTTACAACATCCGACCGCCAGTTGTGAACCCTGAATAGTTTGCCCGGTATCTTGCCAAACATTTTTTTAATCTGATCGTCTGACATAGGGGCATGAGTTCCTAAAGCCGGCATAATATCAGTAAGCTTATCGCCATAAAAATCCCAGGCCATTTCGGTCAGGACACCTGCATAAGAATGAAAACGGGTAAAATCGGGTGGCAACGCCAGTACTTTTTCAGGTTTTCCGAATTTTGACAGTGCTTCATATAAACCTGCCCTTAAATCATCGTCTGAAAGGCTCTCGTTTTTATTACCTCGTGAATAGTAAAGCATGTTCTAATAATCTGTTTTATCTTTTTACTCTTGCATTTCCTTCCCAGATACTCCAAACCATTTCTTCGTCGGCAGGCTGTGCATAATCAGTGAGAAAAGTAACGGCCAGTGCGCCGCTTGCCCAGCCAAACCGGAGCCATTTTTCAGGTTCCCATCCTTTCAAAATGCCGTAAAGTAATCCGCCCACAAAACCGTCACCGCCTCCGATACGGTCAAAGACAGATATTTCGCGCGGTTCGATTACATGCCAGTTATTACCTTCGAGCATAATTGCACCCCAGTAATGAGTATTGGCGTCTTTGACCTGCCTTAGTGTTGTGGCATAAACCGAAGTATTGCTGTATGTCTTTTTAACGCATTCAATCATGCGTTTGAAATTATCAATCTGTGATGCAATATTCTTACCTCCGGTTTCCGGCCCTTCAATTCCGAGACATAACTGGAAGTCTTCTTCATTACCTACCAGAATATCAGACAAAGATGCAATTTCAGCAAAAACAGGCCCCAGTTCTTTCTCACAACCTTTCCAGAATGAAGCCCTGTAATTCAGGTCAAATGAAACAAGTGTTCCGTATTTTTTAGCAGTTCTTGCCAGCTCGAGACAAAACCTGCTTGTTTCTTTTGATAGTGCACCAATAAGGCCTGACAGATGAATGATCTGTACTCCTTCCTGTCCGAAAATACGTTCGAGGTCGAAATCGCCTGCACTAAGCGTTCGGCCAACCTCACCTGCACGGTCGTTATGCACACGCGGGCCTCTTGAACCGCAACCCGAGTCGGCAATATTGAACTGATGACGGTATCCCCATGGGCCGCCCTGAGGCACTTCTTTACCCTCAAAAGACATATTACGGCTTTTAAGGTTGTTTTTAATAAAACGTGCTATCGGACTGTCTTTAACAAAAGTGGTAAGCACTTTTACAGGCAGTCCGAGATATGAAGCGATGCTTGCCACATTAGTTTCGGCGCTGGTAGCCTGCATAAAAAAGGTATCGCTGCAGTAAACAGGCTGGTTATTGACAGGCGTAATGCGAACCCCCATGCTGGTAGGCACCAGAAGCGACCATTTATATTCTTTTCTTAGTTGCATAATTATATGATGTTAAAATGTTAAACTCCACCGTAAGCGCTAAATCCACCGTCAACCGGCAAAATCACACCGGTAACAAAACCGGAAAGATCGGAAAGGAAATACAAAACAGCACCCACAAGATCCTCGGGGTCTCCGTATTTTCCCATAGGAGTTCCTGATATTATTTTATTTCCACGAGGTGTAGGTTCTCCGGTTTTTTCATCAACGAGTAAAAAACGGTTTTGATTGGTAAGGAAGAAACCCGGAGCAACAGCGTTGACGCGTATCCCTGTTTTTGCCAGATGAACTGCCAGCCACTGCGTAAAATTGTTTATTGACGCTTTGGCAGCTGAATAGGCAGGAATTTTTGTAAGTGGCCTGAACGAATTCATGGATGAGATATTGATTATTGAACCTTTGCCCGATTTCAGCATATCAGTAGCAAAAACCATTGTAGGAAGTAAAGTACCCTTGAAATTGAGGTCATATACCCATTGAAAACCTGACAAGTCAAGGCCAAAAAATGTTTTTTCAAGTTCATTGATGTTATCCGTAGTCATGGTTTCAAGCTGTGTCGTAGCTTTGGGAGAATTGCCGCCGGCTCCGTTAATGAGAAAATCAATGGTTCCGAACCGTGAATTGATTTTCTGCTTTGCTTCTTCAAGTGAGACTTTATCGAGCACATCAGCTTTGAAACCTGCCGATTCTGCACCAGTAATCTGCTTCACGTTTTCAGCAGTCTTTTGAGCAAGTTCTTCATTTAAATCAAGTATAACAACTTTTACTCCGGCATATCCGAGTCCGACAGAAATCACTGATCCGATAACCCCTGCACCGCCGGTAATTACACAGATTTTACCTTTTAAATCATCAAAATTTACATGTTTCATAAGCAATATTTTAATTCATTCTTTACTGATATTTAATAGCTTTCTCTGAGCAAGTCTGTTTTATAATATAAATAATTCTCACGTGTTAAAATTTCAATGGGCAGGTAGTATTCTTTCTTAATACTTTTCTCAAGAATTACTATATTAAATAATGCTTTAACACCCATATAGCCCTGTTCAAATGGTTTCTGACTAATAAGAAAATCAACGGTACCGTCTTCAAGATAACTTACATTTTCGTTTATAAGATCGTAGCCGATAAGCCTCATCGGTTTTACTTTGTTATGTTTAATGAAACGGGCTACTTTAAAAACACGTGAATTGGTTACAAAAACACCATCGAGGTCTTTATGGCTGATAAAAATGTGCGACAAAGCATTATTCACTTCAGCCTCTCCGACATCTTCAATGTCATATATATAAACATTTGCTTTACCGTTCAGCCTGCTATGAAAAAAGTCTTCAAACCCCCGCTGGCGGCTCATAATGTGTTTGTGATTGTTAAGAGCCCTTGCCAGATTAATAACACAATAAGAAGCATCGGGTTTCATTCCGTAAGTTAAAAGTTTGGCAGCAAGGAATCCGCTTCTGAAAGCGTCCTGACCGACAAAACCATAGTCATTAAGCCCTTCTATGCTTGAGTTTATAAAAACATAGGGAATTTCCTGTTGCCTGCATAAATGGATAAGATCAACAGATTCCTCGTAATACACCGGAGCCAGTACTATTCCATCGGGCTGTGAATTTAATAATGCTTTGGCTTTGCGTGCAAAGGAAGAACGGTCGAACTGATTAAAAAGGAATTCTTCTATATTGACATTATAAAAGTCGATTTCACTGATAGCTTTGTAAATACCATCGAGCGGGGCTTGCCAGAACGAACTGTCGGGGTTGACTTTAGGAATAAATATGGCAAAACGGCACTTCTTTTTGGCAGATAATCTTCGGGCTAAGATGTCAGGCTGATAATTAAGGTTGTGCATAATGTTAAGCACCTTTTGCCGCGTGCTTTCTGCAACCTCACCTCTGTTGTGCATTACGCTGTCGACCGTGCCAATTGACGTACCTGCAAGGCGGGCAATATCTTTTATCCTGATTTTTTCAG
>FWPV01010213.1_pt1 | contig 14305 bp, 11 predicted proteins | sample 2228371 | NCBI WGS metagenome assembly FWPV01 (sample SAMEA103939776, study PRJEB20133) | metagenome
CCGATCTTGAATGGTTCTTTCTCGCCCCCTCCTTTGGCCTTGCAGCCGGGAAAGAAGGCTATGGCAAGAATGAAAATCAGCAAAGGTATCAAAATAATGGTAATCCTTCCCTTTCTCACCTCATTCACCTCTCTCTTCTGACTATTCAACATAAACACATCATTTCCACAAGATAAGGGAGCACATTCCCCTTTCCGAGAAGCTGGCAAGAGATCTATCACCCCCTCTGCAACTATGAGCTAATGACTGTCTCTCCGCTTATGAATATCTATATTTTAATGGATGAAAAAATTTTATCAAGAGAAAAGTCATAATAGATCAATTGTAGAACTATCCATAATAACCATCGCAGCACCTATTCGATTATAAACCATGTCTCGCCATGCCATCCAAAGGTCATTCTATCTTCCTATTGTTTTATTGATATGATTCTCGCTTCGATTTTAATAAACCGTCGACATAAGGGCATATTCGTATGAAAAGGCGAGGTTGCCAACAATCCCGAAAAAGATAGGGGTTATAATCCTTGCTTCAGTTAAAATAAATCGTCGATATAAGGGCATGTTCATCACATTCTCACCGGAATACCGTGCTCGCGCAGGTAATCCTTGGCCTCCCTTATGCGATAGATTCCGTAATGGAATATGGAAGCGGCGAGTACCGCGTCCGCCCCTGCCTGCTCTATCACCTCCACCAAGTGATACAGGTTTCCTGCTCCTCCCGAGGCGATCACCGGTATATTCACGGCTGAGCACACAGCTCGCGTGAGGGGTATATCGTATCCATCCCTGGTACCGTCACGGTCCATGCTGGTAAGCAGTATCTCCCCCGCCCCCAGCTGGGCCACCTTTTTCGCCCATTCCACGGCGTCCAACCCGGTTGGGGTTCTCCCACCATTTATATATACTTCCCAACCCCCGTCTCCTCTAGCCTTGGCATCAATGGCCACAACGATACATTGTGATCCATAAGCCTTGGCGCACTCAAAGACCAAAGAAGGCCTCTTTACCGCCGCCGTATTCAGGGACACCTTATCGGCTCCAGTCGACAACATCCTGCGAATATCCTCCTTGGACCTGATCCCCCCGCCCACGGTAAAGGGGATGAAGACCTTCTCCGCCACGTGCGCAGCCATCTCGAAGACCAGCTCCCTTTCCTCGTGAGATGCGGTAATATCTAGAAAAACTAGCTCGTCCGCGCCCTCCTCGTCGTATATGGAGGCCAACTCCACTGGATCCCCCGCGTCTTTCAAATCTACGAAGTTTATTCCCTTGACCACCCTGCCCTTATCCACATCCAAGCAGGGGATGATCCTCTTCGAGAGCATTCCCTCAAGCACCCCCGTTCTCTTCTAACTCCAATGCTTCGGTCAGATTTATGCGGCCATCGTAAAGCGCTTTCCCTACGATGGCGCCCCTCACCCCATATGGTCTCAGCGACCGGAGATCAATAAGATCCTGAAGGGAGACGATACCCCCCGAAGCAATTATCTCCATGCTGGTTTTCTCCGCTATCTTTTTAAGTTTTTCCATGTCAAAGCCCTGCAGGGTCCCATCCCTGGATATGTCGGTATAGATAATCCTGCTTAGGCCCGCTCTCTCCCACTGCCCCAGCAGCTCTTCCACCTCGGTGCACGCATTTTCCAGCCATCCCCTTATCGATGCCTTCTCGCCTCGTACGTCCAGACTGGCTAGAATCATTCCCGGGTGGGCGGAGATCGACTCTTTCAAAAAGCTTATATCCTCGACCGCCTTGGTGCCCAAAACGACCCATCGCGCCCCCACGGAAATATAGGCCTCCAGCGCCTCCCGGGACTTGACCCCTCCCCCGCACTGCACCGGTAGCTCAATCGATTTGATAACCTTCTCCACCACCGCCAAATTTACGGGTTTTCCACTTCTAGCTCCATCCAAATCTACAATATGTAATCTTTTTGCCCCCTGAGCCTCCCATCGTTTCGCCACTTCCGAAGGGTCGTCGGCGTAAACCTTTTCTTTACCGAAGTCGCCCCGTTCCAAGCGGACGCACTTGCCGCCGCGAATATCGATGGCTGGGTAGATATGAAATGTGTTCATCTCTCACCCCGGACAATATCCGCGAACCTAGCAAGAATGCTCAAACCCGGCCGCGAGCTTTTCTCGGGATGGAATTGGAAGGCAAATATATTATCTCGCTCCACTCCCGAGGCGAAGTTCAAGCCATAGTTCGTTTCCATCAAGATCAGGGAGGGATCGGCCGGGCTTACATAATAGGAATGTACGAAGTAGAAGAAGGAATGGTTGAGTTCGCTCTCTATTAGCTTACTCTTCTTTTTCAATTCCACGGAATTCCAACCCATATGGGGCACCTTTAGGCCTGGAGTGGAGAATCTCTTTACTTCCCCGGGTAATATACCCAGTCCAGGCTCTTCGCCCCCTTCCTCGCTCCGCTGGAAAAGAACTTGATATCCCAGGCATATACCCAGGAAGGGAAGGCCCGATTCTATGGAGGAGATAATAAGGCGATCTAGCTTCTTCTCCCTCAAGGCCCTCATCGCATCGTCAAACGCGCCTACACCTGGAAGCACCAGGGCGTGGGCCTTCTTTAGAAAAGCTGGGGAGGAGCTTACCTCTGCATGGTAACCTAGGAACTGAAAGGCCTTTTCCACGCTTCTAAGGTTACCCCTCCCATAGTCGATTATGCCTATCATTTCTATGCAGATTTCCTCTCGCCGAGGCCTAGCCTAGAAAACCTTTGGAGGAAGGGGGTTCTTTTCTTCTGGCATCGAGGGCAAGGGCTTCTCTCAACGCCAACCCGGTCCCCTTAAATATGGATTCCAGGATATGATGGGGATTTTCTCCCTCTAACAACCGGATGTGCATGGTGAGTCCAGCTTGATTGACCATCGCCTGAAAAAATTCTCGTGCGCATAGCGTGTCGAAACCTGCGACAAGCTCAACCGGCAGTTGAACCTTCCAGGAAAGCAAGGGGCGCCCACTACAATCCAGGGCAATCTGGCAAAGCGACTCGTCCATAGGCGTAATCACCCATCCATATCTCCGGATAGATCTTTTCTCGCCTAGGGCCTCTCTTATCGCTTGTCCCAAACTCAATCCCACGTCCTCCACAGTATGATGCTGGTCCACCTGAAGATCACCTCGTGCTTCCAGCTCAAGGTCAAAACAGGCATGGTAGGACATCAACTCCAGCATGTGATCGAAGAAGGGTATGCCAGTGGAGATGGCGGTTTTACCCTCACCATCTATGTTCAGCACCACCCTGACCTGGGTTTCCTTGGTCTTTCGATTCAACTCTGACTTTCTCAACCTTCACCTTCCGTTTCTCGCTAAGTGCCAGCACCGCCGCCTCTCCTCTTTAGGCTTTGGTAATGGATGGGAAGGCCTTCGGCTTCGCTTATGATCTCCACCAGCCTTTCCAGTTTCCGGTTGCTTTTATAATTGGAGAAGATAACGTTGGTGCACTTTATGAAATCGTACACTCCCAGTGGCGATGCGAAACGCGCATTCCCCTGGGTGGGTATAATATGATTGGTCCCCATAACATAATCCCCAAGGCAAACCGGAGATTCGCTGCCCAAAAAGATGGCTCCAGCGTTCTTTATCTTGGAAACCAGGCCCGTGAAATCCTCGGCGACTATCTCTAAATGTTCAGGGGCCAAGAGGTTCACGAGCTCTACTCCATCTTTTAGTTCTTCCACCTTTACCAGATAGCAATTCCTTTCAGCTTCTTTTCTTCTTCCCTCCTCCGGAAAGAATTCCCCTATCTTTATTCGTAATTCTTCCGCCGTCTCCGCCAAGAGTTTCTCCGAAGGAGTTACCAATATAGCCCTTGCATGAGAGCCATGTTCCACCTGGGACAACATGTCCAATGCCATCAACTCCGGCTTAGCCCTTTCATCTGCAAGAATCACTATCTCGGTAGGACCCGCGATGAAATCGACGCCCACTTCTCCAAATAGCTCCATCTTGGCCAGAGAAACGTAGATATTCCCAGGGCCCACCACCTTATCAACTCTCTTTATGGTCTCGGTCCCATAAGCAAAAGCGGCGATAGCCTGGGCCCCTCCCACCCTGTAAACTTCATCAACCTTGAGCTCCTTCAGGGTATAGAGTATGTTTGGGTTGACCTGCCCTTCTCTATCTGCAGGGGTACACACGCTGATCTCGTGCACCCCTGCCACCCGGGCAGGAACAATGGCCATTACAGCGGTGGATGGATAACTAGCCCGCCCTCCAGGAACATATACCCCAACCCGATCTATGGGCTTTACCACCTGACCGACACGCGCGCCTTCCTCGGTATCGCAGAAAAAAGATTCCACCGTCTGCTTTTTGTGAAAGGTGGTAACGTTTTTTATCATTATTTTCAAGGCGGACGCGAAGTCTTTGCTCACCTTTCCTTCACAGGATTGAAACTCCTCCGGCGAGACCTTTAACTTCTCGGGGGCGAGGTCCAAGCCTTCGAATTCTTTGATGAAGCGGATGAGGGCGCGATCACCATCCTTCCTTACCGCCTCCAAGACTTCCCTTACCTTCTCTCGCTCCAAGGAAAAGTCCACGGGTTCCGTCTTCATGGACTGGTAAAGTTCGCCAATGCTCGCGTAATCAGTCTCCCTAAAGATGTGCAAGCCAGCTCCTCCTCCGATAATCCTCCAATAAAGAGTTACGGTCTATCACCTTAAATGGTTCTATCATAAATGATAGTATAAGCTATTTTCCCGACCGGTGTAAAAAGTGAGGTGGATGTTTTGGGGAACAAAGCAACACTCTTCCACCCCATGGCCAACAGCATTTTTTTCACCATTGTACAGTTAATAAACGGATTTACTTAGACCTTTAATCTCCCTAGCGCCACCTACATACCTTGCTTAATGGTGATATCTAAGTCTCTATGGATGATTATTGGAGAGAGACGCTCTTCTCCCCCAGAAGCGACCTGATTTCCGCAAAGAGCGCGCTGTCCGGGTTTACCTTATAGCTTTCATCGAGTTTTAAGACGGTTACCTTCCCCTCGCTCAGAAGATGAATCTGTACCCGGTTGGGCCCGGGATGGGTTCTTATCGCTTCCTTCAATCTCTCCAAGACTTCCTCTTTTGCGAAAGGCAAATTCATCTTGATGATTAGGGTCTTTTCCTCAGGGTTCTTGAGATTGGGGGTGGTGACCTCCAATGCGGTCATTTTGACCTGCTCGTCTCTCAGCTCCACTTTCCCCTTCACGCACAGGACCAAATCCTCCATAATAAAATCCTTGAACTGTGCGAAAGTCTGCGGGAAGATGGTTATCTCCACCTCTCCAGTGAGGTCTTCCAACATAATCCTGGCCATGATATCTCCCTTGCGAGTAAGCACCTTGGTGACCTTGTTGATAATGCCCGCCACCCATCGGATCTCTCCATCCTTGCATTCAGCCAGCCTTTCAATATCACAATCAATATATTTGCTCAGTATCGACCTGAACTGCATCATGGGGTGGTCGGTTACATAAAGGCCCAGCATCTCTTTCTCATATGAGAGCAGCTGTTCCCGGGGCAGCTACTCGGCTATCTCCTCCATCTCCGGAACCTGAAGGTCTTCATCCCCCTCAAAGAGCGAAAACTGCCCCTCACCTCTCAATCGCTTTCTCTCCATGGCTATATCCGCAACCATATCGTATGTTTTTAACAGCTGGTTACGAGTCTGCCCAAAGGAATCAAAAGCCCCGCTTTTTATCAGGCTTTCCAGGGTCTTTTTGTTCAGTACGGAACTGTCCACTCTATCGCAAAAATCCAGCAGGGACTGGTAGGGTCCATTAATTTCTCTCTCTCGAATAATCTCCGCCACAGCCCCCGTTCCCAGGTTTCGTATGGCGGAAAGACCGAATCTCAGGCTCTCCCTTACCGGGGTGAACTCGCTGTTGCTCTCGTTTATATCCGGCGGAAGAACCCTTATGCCCATCCTGCGGCACTCTCCGATAAAGCGCCGCACCTTGTCCTTGTTGTCGCTTACGCTAGAGAGCAGCGCGGCCATGAATTCCACTGGGTAATGGGCCTTTACGTAGGCGGTCTGATAGGATATGAAGGCATAAGCGGTGGAGTGAGATTTGTTGAACCCATACAATCCGAAGTTTCTAATGAGATCGAAAATCTCCTCCGCCAGTTTGCGCTCATAGCCCTTGGATACCGCCCCTTCAACGAACTTCTGCCTCTGCTCTTCCACCACCTGCCACTTGCTCTTGGCGATGGCTCCCCTCAATATATCCGCCTCGGCCATGGAATATCCTGCCATCTCCACGGCTAGTTTCATTACCTGTTCCTGGTATACGATGATCCCATAAGTCTCTTTTAAGATGTGTTCCAGGTCTGGATGGGGATAGTGGATCCGTGCTTTTCCGTGCTTGCGATTCACGAAATCCTGAACCATCCCGCTCCCCAGCGGTCCTGGCCGGTATAGAGCCAGTAAGGCTATAAGGTCTTCAAAGCAAGTTGGCTTGAGGTCCCGGATCAATGCCCTCATGCCCGAACTCTCCAGCTGAAAAACCCCGATGGTATCTCCACGCTGTAGCAGCTCAAAGGTAAGGGCATCGTCCATGGGTATCTTCTCAAGATCCAACTCCACATCTTGGTTCATCTTCACGTTCCTCTTGGTATCGTCTAGCACCGTGAGGGTACGTAAACCAAGAAAATCCATCTTCAGAAGCCCGATCTTTTGAATGGCCGCCATATCGAACTGGGTGACAATCTCTTTAGAGCTTTTTTTCTGCACTGGCGTATAGTTGCTCAGGTCATCATCGGCGATAACCACACCTGCTGCATGAATGGAATCCTGGCGAGTGAGACCCTCAAGTTTCAACGCTGTTTCGATGACTTCCCTGATTACCTGGTCCTCTTCGTAGACCTGCCTCAATTCTGGCGACTTACTCAAGGCTTTTTCGATGGTTATATTCAGCTCTTCCGGCACCATCTTGGCGATCTTGTCCATCTTCCCATATTCGACGTTGAATACCCGGCCTGCATCCTTTATGGCGGCTCTCGCCGCCATAGTGGAAAAGGTGATAATCTGTGCCACCCGGTCCGACCCATATTTTTCCGTAACATACTCTATGACCTCCTGTCTGCGCCGGTAGCAGAAGTCGATATCCATGTCGGGCATTGTCTTGCGGGACGGATTGAGAAATCTTTCAAAGAGCAACCCGTATTTGATGGGATCGACGGTGGTGATGCCCAAGGCATACGCCACTATGGAGCCTGCGGCGGAACCCCTTCCCGGTCCCACCATGATTCCCTTCTCCTTGGCATGCTTGACGAAATCCCACACAATCAGGAAGTACCCGGAAAAATCCATATCTTTTATAACGGACAGCTCATACTCCAGCCTTTGGCGAATCTCCGGGGTTATCTCGGGATAAACTCTGGACAATCCCTCAAAAGCCAGTTTCTCCAGATAAGAATCGGGATCATAACCTTCAGGCACCTGATAACGGGGGATGAGGTATCGATCCAAGGCTATCTCCACGTTACAACGCTCCGCTATCTCCAATGTATTGTCGAGGGCCTCCGGAGCCCAGGAGAACAGCTCCCACATCTCCTGGGGACTTTTAAAAAAGAACTGATCGCTGGAAAACCTGAGCCGATCGGGTTGGTCTAAAGTTGAATTGGTCTGGATACATAAAAGCACGTCATGAGCTCGGGAATCTTCCTTGCGCGTATAATGCACATCATTGGTTGCGACTAACGGCACACCCATGCTCCTGGATATCTCCGCCAAACCTTCGTTTATAATTTTCTGCTCGGCGATGCCCTGGTCCTGTATCTCCAGGTAGAGATTGCCCTCCCCGAATATGTCCAAGTATTCGTGGACCAGCCCCCTGGCTCTGTTGAAATCCTCCTTGATCAGTGATTCCGGTATCTCTCCTTTCATGCAAGCGGTAAGAGCGATCAAACCCCTGGAGTACTCTCTCAACAGCTCCTTGTCTACACGAGGCTTGTAGTAATAGCCGTCGAAATAGCTCCTGGTTACCAGTTTCATCAGATTCCGGTAACCTTCGTTATTCTCCGCCAGAAGCAATAGATGGAAGTTGCTTTCTTCCTTGGGATTATTGCGATCGAAGCGGGAACGGGGAGCCAGATAGAATTCCACTCCGATGATGGGTTTAATCCCTTCGCGCGTCGCTTCCTCCACAAAGGGAATAACCCCGTACATCACACCATGATCGGTTATGGCCAGGGCTTCCATGCCCTCCTTTTTAGCCACCTCCACCAGATCGCTTATACGGGATGCTCCATCCAGAAGTGAGTGTTCAGTATGGTTATGCAGATGAACGAAGGCATTTTCCCGGGGCACTTGGTTCTCCTTTCGCCATTAAATATATTAGTTAAATTAGATAAGAGCTCTCAAGGAAATATCCAAATGGCTGTTACGGGTAAGTCCACCGAACCAATCCTTTTCCTCTATTACAGTTCATTTCTTCTTCAAATCTCGTCGCTATCCTCTACAGCCACCCTGATTTCTCCCCAGTTTTGGCATCCCTACCTCGCTTATCTTAAACTTATTACAAAATCATTTTAAAGGACTCCAGTGACATAAGATGGAAGACAAATTTCGAAGATATTTATTCCTTGAAGATAGGTATTCTTCTTTCAAGCGGTGATTAGGGGTTTTTATTTTAGAGGACTCTTACAACATAAGATGGAAGAGAGGCTTTAAAGATAGGTATTATTGTATAAACAGGTATAAGGAAAAATTTGAAGGAACCAATTGACGGGAAATGGAAGAGAGCCGCTTAAAGTTGAGTTATTCATCCATCAGCGTATATGAGAAATGCCCTCTGCAATACAAATTTCAATATGTGGACAGGCTGCCCATGGAGCCTACCCCGGCTCTTTCCTTTGGAGCAAGTCTTCACTCCGTCCTGGAATGGTTCTATTCCGTGGGTACCCCCCATCCACCTAAGCTCGAGGAACTACTTGCGAAGCTGGACGAGCTATGGGTGAGCGAGGGGTTTGATCGCATCAGGGCAAACTCGCCTGGAAATGGCCAGGACCAGGAGGAAAAATACAAAGCTCACGCCAGAGAGGTCCTCACCATATTTTACCACTCCAACGCCTCCAGCTTTCGACTGCCTCTCGCCCTGGAACACCGTTTCAGCCTGGACCTGGGAGACTTCCTCCTTACCGGCTGCATCGATCGCGTGGATCGTCATCCCGATGGATCCTACGAAATCATAGATTATAAAACCAACCGCAGATTACCCACACTGGACCAGTTGAGGGAAGATCTACAGCTACCCATATACCAGCTCGCCGCTAGCGAGATCTGGGGAATTATCCCTGCCAAGCTGACCTTTTATTACCTTCTGCCCAATCAGAAATATTCCACCGGGGGATTTGATGCCACTCGCATGGAGATGGCCATCAACCGGATAAGAGAGGTAGCCCGTCGCATCGGAGAAGGCCATTTTCAACCCAAAAGAAATCCCCTCTGCCCGTGGTGTGACTTCGCCGCTCAATGCCCACTAATAGCCGAAGGCAGGTCCGAGTTGGCTTACCTTGCGGACCGCTATGCAGACCTTCTCCACAGGCGAAGAATAATCGAAGACATGATGAGCGAGATAGCCGACCGCATCGATGAGCTATGGCCAGAAGATCAACCACATGCCATCCATGGTGAGAATTTTTCTATAAAAAGGGTAAGTTCCCAGCAAGGATGGATATACCAGCTAATCGAGTCAGAAACTCGCGAAGACGCCCGTGTTGAAGAGCCCATGGATCGGAATAACATAACACCTCCGGAATAGCGCTATATGTCTAGGGCTCCTGCCGAATAACTCTTATCCCCCCTGAGTTTGAGCACTGACGAGTATGCGAATCATTTTACTGTCGTATTTCTAAATCAAGGTACACACATGTTGAAGGGCTTGACTTAGCAGCCTTGAAAGAGTTTCCAGGACTTTGTCGGCCATGCCCCAGCATCTTGTACTTTCTGCAGACCGCTGGGCCATGCCCGGGTTGAGCATATCACCTATATAGTGGGATAGTGGGTCACTTCATAACTGCCGGCATATCTTCCCTATCTCTATCCTCCGCAAGGAATTTCTTGATGCAGTTTAAGTGAGCTGGATAAAGAAGAGGGCTTGAGCATCCGCTCAAATTCCGTTTCCTCATTGGGGGTCTGCACTAAAGATCCTAATCGTATCTCCCGGTCAATTCCGCCACGTAATTAACCCTAGGCACTCAACTAAAATCCCAGGGGTCTCCGGGTTTATCCTCTATCAGCCTTGTCCAATTCTATCCTATCGCTTTTCCGGGGCCACCACCCGGTTTCTGAGCACTCCTACCTCCTCTATCTCTACTTCCACCAGATCCCCCACGGAGAGCTCTCCCACTCCCGAGGGGGTTCCAGTCATGATTACATCCCCGGGATAAAGAGTCATCACCCGGGAGACGAAGCTGAAAAGTTCCTCCGGGGAGAAAATCATATTGGAGGTAGATGAGGATTGCCTCAGTTCCCCGTTGAGTTTCAGCCGGATGGAGAGGTCGGAGACATCCACCTCGGTGGCTATATAGGGCCCCAGCGGGCAGAAAGTATCGAAACTCTTGGCGCGCGTCCATTGACCGTCCTTAATCTGGAGGTCCCTCGCCGTTACATCGTTGGAACAGGTATAGCCCAGGATGTGCTGGTTAGCTTCCCGAGGACTCACTCTGGAACATTGATCCCTGCAAATGATGGCTAGTTCGGCCTCATAATCCACCCTTTCGCTCTCTGGGGGATAGACAATCTCCCGCCCATGGGCCACCAGAGAAGAGGCAGGCTTGAGGAAGAGGATGGGTTCATCGGGTATAGGCAGGTTGAACTCCTCCGCATGATCCCGGTAGTTTAATCCTACAGCGATGATCTTCTCCGGGTAAACGGGAGGAAGGATCTCCACCTCCTCCAAAGGATAACTGGATCCACTCCTTTCCAGGCCCAGAAAAGGGGTGCGGGATATCTCCTCAATTATCCCGTCCAGGAGAACGCCATAATGAATATGTCTCTTATATAGGTAACGTACGATAAGCATTCTGCCAGGTTTTATTCCTCAGCATTAGCTTTCCTGTGCAGGAGACCGTATTCGATGGAATCCACCAAGGCCTGCCAGCTGGCCTCGATGATGTTCTCGGAAACCCCGATGGTCCCCCAATTCTTCTCGCCATCCCCGGTTTCGATCAGCACCCGGGTGACCGCCGCGGTGCCCTTTTTTTCGTCTAAAACCCTTACCTTATAGTCGGTAAGCTGGATATGTCTCAGTTCTGGATATGCCTTGCCTATAGCCATCCTCAGCGCATTATCCAGGGCGTTCACCGGTCCGTTGCCTTCCGCCGTGGCGATGATGCGCTCTCCCTTTACGTGAAGCTTGATGGTGGCTTCAGTGGCAACCCTTCCGTCCTCGCGCTTCTCCATGATAACCCGGAAGCTTTCCAGGCGAAAAAATACCTTGTGCATATTCATGCTCTTGCGCAAGAGCAGTTCAAAGGAACCATCCGCCGCCTCGAAATGGTATCCCACATGCTCCAAGCCCTTCACCGTATCTAGGATTTCCTGCACCTTCTCGGGATGGCTGGAAAGATCCTTCCCCAGCTCCTTTGCCTTCAGGATTATGGTGCTCTTTCCCGACAGTTCGGATACCACCACCCTCTGGAAGTTTCCCACCGCCTCCGGATTTACATGTTCATAGGTCTCCGGTTGCCGAGCCACCGCGCTCACGTGAAAACCCCCCTTGTGGGCAAAGGCGTTCTGGCCCACATAAGGCTGGTGCGCGTCGGGGTTGATGTTGCATATCTCCGCCACGAAATGGGAAAGCTCGGTCAGCCTGCTCAGCTGTTCTCGGGATACCACCTCGATATTCTTCTTAAGCACCAATGCGGGAATAATGGATACCAGGTTAGCGTTTCCGCATCTCTCCCCATAGCCATTTATGGTTCCCTGGACCATCACCACCCCTTCCTCCACCGCGATTAGCGAGTTGGCCACGGCGCATTCGCTATCGTTATGGGCGTGTATACCCAGAGGCACATCGACTTTCAAGGAAACCTCTCTCAAGATGGTTTGAAGCTCTAGAGGAAGGGTCCCCCCATTGGTATCGCACAAGCAGAGGTAATCTGCGCCCGTATCTATGGCCGCCTTCAAGGTCTTCAGGGCGTAGGAGGGATTGTCTTTGTATCCATCGAAGAAATGTTCGGCGTCATAGATTACCTCCAGTCCCCTCTTTTTCAGGTACTCGACCGAGTCAGCAATCATCCACAGGTTCTCATCGAGCGAGGTTTTAAGGGCCGACTTTACATGTAATTCCCAGGTCTTTCCCACGATGCAGACGGTGGGGGTCTCCGCCTGTACCAGCATCTCCAAGTCGCGGTCTTTATCTGTAGAGATCAATGCCTTTCTAGTGGACCCGAAAGCCACCGGTATAGCCTGTTTCAACTGCTGCTTTTTTAGAATTTGGAAGAATTCCGCTTCTTTCGGATTGGAGGCGGGAAACCCGCATTCGATATAGGGAATCCCAAATTCATCCAGCCGGTGGAGAATCTTCAATTTGTCTTCTACTGAAAGGGAGGTGCCTTCCCTCTGCGCCCCGTCGCGCAGCGTGGTGTCGTACAGAATTATCCTGGAACTCATCTCTACCTAGCCTTCTCCTCCCCATTGCGCTGTCCAGGCAATCCATCAAACATACTCAAGCCAGCGCGAATATTTATCGTCCTCGCCTCTCACGATCTGGAAGAATTTCTCCTGTAGTCTGCGGGTGATGGGTCCCGGCTCGCCAATCAGCCGATCGTCGATCTCGCGTATGGGGACCACCTCGGCCGCGGTCCCTGTAAAGAAGGCCTCTTCAGCCAGATACAAGTCCGAGCGCACCAGTTCACGTTCTCCGAAGGGTATCTCCATATCCTCGGCTATACGGATTATGGAATCCCTGGTGATCCCCTCCAGGGCGCCAGATGAAGTTGGGGGAGTGAGCAACACTCCTTTCTTAACTATGAAGATGTTCTCTCCTGAACCGTCGGAGACATAACCATGGTTGTTCAGGAGAATAGCCTCGTCATAACCGGCGTCCGTAACCTCTATCTTGGCCAGTATGGAGTTGAGGTATTGACCACATGCCTTAGCAGCTGGTGGTATGACGTTGCTGTCGTTCCGCCGAAAAGAGGAGACCTTTGCCCTTACCCCATACTTGAGTCCTTCCTCTCCCAGGTAGGTACCCCATGGCCAAACCGCAATGGCCACGTTTACCGGCGCGCTCAATGGATTCAAACCCATCTCTCCGTAACCCCTAAAGACAATGGGCCGGATATAGCAGCTTTTCAGTCCATTGGCCCGGATAACCAGCTTGGTTGCCTCCACCAGCTGCTCCAAGGTATAGGGAATCTCCTTGCGATAGATGAAAGCGGACTGATAGAGCCTTTTCAAATGGTCGGTTAGGCGGAACACTGCACAGCCCCTGGCAGTTTCATAGGCTCTAATCCCTTCAAAAACCCCCGACCCGTAATGAAGCGTATGGGTAAGCACGTGGATTTTGGCGTCGTGCCAATCCACCAACTCTCCGTCCATCCAGATCTTTTCAACTTCAGGTATGGGCATTCCTCATCTCCTCCGAAAAACATTAACTGCAAATTCCTTAATGAATATCCAATGAAGTTATTCTAAACCAACATGTTGGTTAGTCGCTAGTTTTCAGATACTTAACCACCAGATCTCCCACTTCGCTGGTGGAATAACCCATTTTGCCGGCTGAGAGCGACTTGATATCCCGCACGCAGGTTTGGATAACGGCATTTTCCACCCTGGTCGCAGCCTTCTTTTCCCCCAAGTGATCCAGCATCATCTGTAGAGCGCAGATAGCCGCCAGAGGATTTATCACATTTTTTCCGGTATACTTGGGCGCGGAACCTCCGATAGGCTCGAACATGGAAACCCCCTCGGGGTTGATGTTTCCTCCCGCCGCTATGCCCATACCTCCCTGAATCATAGCGCCCAGGTCGGTAATGATATCTCCAAACATGTTGTCGGTCACCACCACGTCGAACCATTCCGGGTTCTTCACAAACCACATGCAGATGGCGTCCACATGCGCGTAATCCGTCTCTACATCCGGAAATTCCGGCGCGATTTCCTGAAAGACGCGTTCCCAAAGGTCCCAGGCATAGGTGAGCACGTTGGTTTTTCCGCAGAGGGTGAGTTTCTTCTTCTTATTTCTATCCCGGCAATATTGAAAGGCATAACGGAGGCAGCGCTCCACCCCTCTTCGCGTATTAATGCTCTCCTGGATGGCCACTTCTTCGCTGGTCCCCTTCCTTAAA
>FWPV01011258.1_pt1 | contig 14305 bp, 11 predicted proteins | sample 2228371 | NCBI WGS metagenome assembly FWPV01 (sample SAMEA103939776, study PRJEB20133) | metagenome
CGTCACCGACCCGGCCGGCCGGCAAACCTGCCTGAGCTACGACGCGCTGGGGCGGGTGACGGCGGAAACGCTCGATTGCGGCGGGTTGAACGCTGTGACGCGTTACGCTTACGACCTGGAGGATAACCCCGTCATCGTCACCGATACGCTGGGTTATGCGGTGCGCTTTGGCTATGACCGGCTGGGTCAACTGTCCGTCATCACCGACGCGCTGGGCGGCATCACGCGCTATGCTTACGACGCGGCTGGCAATCAAACGCTGGTGGTGGACGAGCTGGGCCGCGCCACGCGCTATGCCTACGACGCGCTCGGCAACACGCTGGTCATCACCGATGCGCTGGCCCAAACCGTGCGCTATACCTACGACCTGTGGGATAACGTGACCAGTATGACGGATGAATTGGGCGCAACGACGACCTACGCCTACGACGGCCTGGGCCGCCGGGCGCGCGTGGTCAATCCGCTGGGCGGCGTCACCCAGTATGCTTACGACGCTAACGACAACACCACCGCCGTCACCGACCCCTTGGGGCGGACGCGGCGCTATGAATACGACGCGCTCGATCGTCCCATCCGCCAGATTGACCCGGCCGGCTATCAAGCCACGTTGACTTACGACGCGGTGGGCAATGTGCTGGTGGTGCAGGATGCGCTGGGCCGCGCGGCCCGCTACGGTTACGACGCGCTCAACCGCGCGGTGGTCTTTACCAACACGCTGGGGCTTCCGGCCTATTCAGAATACGACGCAGCCGGCAACCTCGTCGCCAGCACGGACGCCAATGGCAAGACCACGCGCTATGCTTACGACAGCCTCGACCGACGCACCGTCATCACCGACGCCAACGGCAGCGTCACGCGCATGGCGTATGACCTGCGCGGGCAATTGCTCAGCCTGACCGACCCGCTCGGCAACGTAACGCGCTACGCTTACGACGCGCTGGGCCGGCCGGTGAGCGAAACGAACGCGCTCGGCGCGACCCGCGTCTACACCTACGACCTGAGCGGCAAAGTCATAGCTTACACCGACCGCAACGGGCGGACGCGGACCTTTGCCTACGACGCGCTCGACCGCCTGACGGCCGAGACGTGGGTGGGCGATGGACGCGTCTTGCGCTTTGGCTATAACGCCGCCGGCCACATGGTCAGCGCCAGCGACCCCGACTCGAGTTACGCCATGACTTATGATGCAATGGGGTCTATCCAAACGTTCAGGGCTACAATCCCCGGCGTTCCGGCGGTTGGGCTGGATTACGAATACGATCTATACGGTAACACGCGCTTTGTGCGCGAGATTGTCGCCGGGCAATTGCGCGGCATCACCGAGTACACCTACGACGCACGCAACCACATCACGCGCATCACGCAAAGCGGAACGGGCGTCGCGCCCAAGCGCGTGGACTTGAGCTACGACGCCGGCGGGCGGCTCACCGGCCTGGCGCGCTATCGCGACCTGGCGGGAACGCAACTGGTGGGAACGAGCGCGCTGAGCTACGACGCGCTCTCGAATATCACCGGCGCGGCGCACACCCCGGCTTCCGGCAGCCCGTTTGTGTATACCTGGGAGTATGACCGTGCCAGCCGCCTGACCGGCAGCAGCGGCCCCGGCGGAACGGGTCAGTTCAGCTACGATAACGTCGGGCAACTGCTCAACGCCGATTATTCCGCGCAAACGGACGAGACCTACACCTACGACGCGAACGGCAACCGCACCGGTGCAGGCTTTCTGACCGGCGCGGATAATCGCCTGCTGGCGGATGGTGTCTACTCCTATACCTACGACGCCGAAGGTAATCTGATTCATCGTCTGGAAATCGCCACGGGCGCAACGACCGAATACACGTGGGACTATCGCAATCGCCTGACGGGCATCACCTTCAAGGACAGCGGCGGCGCAGTGACGCGGCGCATCACCAACACCTACGACGTGAACAATCTGCGTATTGCCTACGCCGTGGACGGCGCAGTGGAGCATTTTGTCTACGATGGGGCTAACGTAGCGTTGATTCTGGACAGCGCGGGCAATGTGACGCAGCGTTACCTGCGCGGCGCGCAACCGGATATGATCCTGGCCGAAGAATCCGCCGGGCAAACGCGCTGGCCGTTGTTCGACCAGTTGGGCGCCATCAGCGACATTCTGGACAACACCGGCGCGCTCGTCAACCACATCACCTACGATAGCTTTGGGCGCATCCTCAATCAGAGCAACCCGGCGCACAGCCTGCGTTTTGCTTACGCCGGGCGCGAATGGGACGCGGCGGCCGGGCTGTACTATTATCGCAGCCGCTATTACGACCCGCGCCAGGGCCGCTTTATCAGCCAGGACACGGTGGGCTTTGGCGGTTCGGACGCCAATTTGTATCGCTACGTCTACAACAGTCCGCTCAATTACACTGACCCGGAGGGCTATGGCTGGTTCGACGACGTCGTCAACTGGACGCTCAACGCCATCCCCATCAACCGCGAGGTGGACCAGTTCGTCTCCGGCGTCGCCAGCCAGGTGAGCTTTGGCGTGAGCGATTACGCGCGCGAACGAGCATACGGCGACTTTGCCACCGCCAATCACCAGGGCGGCTATCGCACGGCCGGCGAGGTGGTCGGCACCGGGCTTTCGCTGGCGATTCCGGGCGGCGCCATGGTCAAAGGCGCCAAAGCCGGCAAGGTGATGGTGGGCGCCCGGGAATCTGCCGAATGGTCGGCGCGGCTGTTTGCCAAAGCGCAGCAGTTGGAAAAGGCCGGGCAGGTCGCCAAAGCCGCCCGCATCCGCGCCAACGCTGAAGTGCTCAAGCGTATGGCGACCGCCGGCGCCAAGAAATCGCTGACGCTGCGCCAGGGCTTGCGCGGCGCGCAGCTATTTATGGGAACGCAGACCGGCCTCGGTATGACCAACCTGACCCTCAAGCTGTTGGGGTTCGATTGCCGGCCGGTGCATTGGACGGATTGGCTGGCGGCTATTCCGTTTGCCGGCTGGCTGTTCAAATCCCTTCGCGGGGCCGGCGCCGCGGCCAAGACGGTGAATACCGCCGCCGACGTCGTCAAGCCGGTTGCGCCGTCGCCGCACAGCGAATTCTTGAAAGAAATAGCCGGTATCGTCAAACAAAAAGAGGCCGCCAAAGCCGCCGCCAACGCGGCCCGCATTGCCAGGGTCAACAAGTTTTTGGGGCCGCCGCCAAGCAAAGCCGATGTCCTTGCGCTACAGGTAGGATTCAAAAACGCGCGCGAGCTTGAGGCTTTCAGGTTGCGAATGAAATTGCGCCAACTGGATAAGGAAATAGCCGGCATAGTTCAGCAACGGGTTGACGAATACGCCAACGCAATTCAACAGGCGCAGCGCAATGGTCAGTTGACAACGCAACAAGCCGATGACCTCATCAACCTGATCAAGCAGGAAGTGCCCAAGATGGAAGACCAATGGAAACCGGTGAATATGCTGATTCAAGAAGTTCAGGAAGGCAAGTTGCTCGCTCCCAGGTATGACCTGCTGGGTCCAAGCAGCGGGCCGGCTTTGCCCAAGATAGATTTTGGAACAGCCGGCGGCAGCAGTACGAATCCGTTTGGGTTTTCGTTTCCGTAAAAAAACAGACCTGTAGGGTCTCCGAGACCCTACAGGTCTTGCAAATCTCCCCTGAACGGAGAGCTGATTGAACAAAAACTTACAGGCGCAGCGCCTACGCGTTCGTGCACGCCGAGCCGCTGACGGCCAGTTTGCCCTGCTCGTAGCCGTTGACGTACAGGCGGGCCGTCGTCCCGTCGTAGGTCGCCATGACGTGGTTCCACAGGTTCTGCATCAGGGGCGCTGGGCTGGCGACGGTTCGCCATGTGCCGCAGGGGGCCTGGATTTGGACTTTTTCAAGGATGGCAAAGCCAAAACGTTTGACGATGGTCTGGATTTCCTGGATGATATTGAGTGATAATTCATTGGGCTGGTGTAATTTCTATTGCGTCGCCGCCTTCGCGCAAGGGCAGACGGGCTTGAGCGGTGTATAGCCCTACGCGCAAGGTGCAGTCTGGACATTCGCCGCCGGGGACGTGCAGGAAGAAGCGGTCGCGCAATGCTGTGCCCGGCGTCCACAGGTGGGTGGGATAGGCGTCCGCCCCGGCGATGTGATCGTGTTGGGCGATCAAAGCGCCATCAGGGCCGATCAAATGGACGAAGACGAGATAGGCTGTCGACAATGGGCCGGTGGTCTTCCACCATAGATCCACTTCCCACGTCTCGCCGGTCTTGATGAGATCGTAGCCGGCGAGCTGGATTGGCTCGACAAAATCCACGCTTAGCGGATACGGCGGAACAGCCAACCGATCCAGGGGATGGCACATTGTCAGATCGAACAGGACGACGCCGACATTCGTGAACTGCGCGTCCACCGGCAAGCGGCGGCAGCTTTCGACGAGCAGGCTCAACACCAACGCGGTCGGGTCGGCAAGATAGTCTTGCCAGAGCACCAGCCACAGCCGTCGGGATGTCGCCGTTTGCTGTTCCAACGTCGTCAGAGCATGCAAATCCAGCGGGCGACTTGTGTCCAACACGCGCGTGTCGAACGGCAGGCCGAACAGATGCGCCGGGCCATCGTAGTAATAGTCCAGGGTGTGCGCCGCGTATCCGCCGATGACGACAATCGCGTCATCCGGCGCATCTCGCGCTTCGATATACCGGGCGACGCCGCGGAAATCCGGGCGCGGATGCCACTCGTCCACAATTCCCACCGCCCACGTCCCCTCCGCCTGCCGGGCGAGCGCCGGAACGGTGAGCGCCAACCAGGCTATGAGTAGGAGGCAAGAGGCAAGAGGCAGGATGCAAGATGCTGGATGCAAGATGCAAGATGCTGGATGCCGGATTCGCCGATTCGCTGATTCTTGATTCGCCATTCGCCATTCGCCATTCGCCATTCACCATTCACCATTCGCCATTCGCCATTCGCCATTCACCATTCACCATTCACCCTTCGCCATTCGCCATTCACCCTTCGCCATTTGCCATTCACCATTCGCCATTTGCCATTCGCCATTCCGTATTCCCACCCCGTCCCAACGCCAACGACCAGCGCGAGGCCGAAGGAGGGAAGGAGATAGCGTTCGCTCCATTTGGCTTTGACGAAGGTGGCTGTCAGGAGCAGCGCGACCGGCATAATTAAGGTGATGAGTAGCCAGGCCACGCCATCCACACGACGGGCGCGCCATAGCCCGATGAATGTCGCGCCGAGCGTCAGCGCCGCGATCCCCACAAACAGCGAAACCCACGGTTCGGGAAGGTACTGTCCCACGCCGAACAGCACCGGAATCCAGCGCAATGCTTCTGTTGGTATTGCCGACACTGCCGTCGCATCCGTTTGCACGCGCCATACCGCCCACGCCGCAATCGGCAGCGCCGCCAACCCTAACCACAAGTTCGCCTGCCACCAGAGGGAATTGGTGATTGGTAACCGGTAATTGGTGATTGGTGATTCATGATTCGTGATTTGTGATTTGTAACTTTCGACTTTGGACTTTCGACTTTCGACTACGATACTTCCCCACACGAGCACCGCCGCCCACAACAACCCCGCGTAGAGGTGCGCCGCCATCATCGCTGCGCCGAGGATGACATAGGCTGTGCTGCCCTTGCCGCGTTCGACGAGTCGCCAGCTCATCCAGGCGAAGGCGGCGGCGAGTGGGATGACGAGCGCGTACATCCGCACTTCCTGCGTGTAATAGACGTAGATGGGCAGGGTGGCGTAGGCCAGCGCCGCGCCCCAGCCGCCGTAGGGTTTCCCCTGGATTGCACCGCCCAGGCGCAGGATCAGCGCCGCTGCGATTGTGCCCAGCAATACCGAGAGGTAGCGCGCCGCGAATTCGCCGCTGCCCGCAACCTTGATCCACAACGCCAGGAACAGGCCATGCAGCGGTAGCGCATTGTCTTCGCGCAACAGCCCCGCCGTCCCGGTGACCACGCCCTGCTGCGCGTGGTACAGCACAAACGTCTCATCGTACCACAGTGCCGTCGCCGTCAGCCCCCACACCCGCAGCCCAAACGCGAGCGCGATTAACGCGGCGGCGATGGCGACGTACCGCTGCCTTTGCTTACGCGCCGAAGGAGAGCCAGGAGTAGCTTGCATGGTGATCTTTAAGGGTTAGTCCCCGGCATTGTGACCTTGATTCCTTCAATCCGCGAAAAGTGTTTGCGATCAAAGGTATAGGTTGTTATCAATCCCTGCGACGAGAGCCACACCGCGTTATAGGCGTCAATGAAATCTATGTTTTTCTCGGCGTACCAGAGAAGAGCCTGCAAGAGCAGGTCGCCCTCCGCCACTTCCAGACCAGGGGTGTTGAAGATAGCGAGAATCTTGTCTTTGATGTCATCCCGTTCCAGACCGTAGTAGGATTCCAGGGTCCAGATAATTTCCGCAATCACCAGACCGTTAATCACCAGAATGACTTCGCCGGCGGCGGCGCGCCGGAGCAGGTGTTCGACGGCGTCAGCCTGTGCGGGGACGTCGTTGGTCAAGTAGCGGAGAAACAGATTGGTATCGGCGAACACGCGCTCAGGCTTCACCTTCGACCACCTGTTGCGCGTGTTGCTGCAGGACTTGCGCACGGATCGCCGCGAAATCTTGAGCCTCAGTGGTTGGGATGCTGCCGCGCAGGTTGAACAGCGTCTTCTTCAGCGGCTGTAGAATCACTTCATCATCCCGCTGTATGAAAGCAATCCGGTCGCCCTCTTCGAGATTCAATAATCGGCGGATCGCTCGTGGAATCGTCATTTGCCCTCGCCGGCCTATGGTGCTAATTGTCATCGCGTCTACCTCCTGATGACTGTCATTTTGTAGTTTGTCAGACACAAACGATTATATCCGACATAACTTGAGATGTCAAGCGTGCAGCCATATCGCTGGCATCTGTTCCAATGTCGCGGCGCGTAATCGAGGGGCGAAAGTGACAAGGCAACAAAATCATATACAATAAGGATGCAAGATGCAGGGTGCAAGATGCGGGATGCAGGATGCAAGATGCAGGATGCAGGATGCGGGATGCGGGATGCAGGATGCAAGATGCAGGATGCAGGATGCAAGAACAAAATCGTGAACCAACTTTCTCTTAACTCTTAACTCTTAACTCATAACTCTTAACTCATCAGGCGAGGCGTATATGGTGAAACCGAAGACAATGCTGATTCGCGGTGGAACGGTGGTGACGCCGGAGACGCTATTGGATGCCGATGTGCTCATTCGCGGCGAGCAGATTCAGGCTATCGGCCACGATTTACCTGCGCCGCGCGGAACTGAGGTGGTGGATGCGAAGGACCTGTTGGTGCTGCCGGGTGTCATTGACGCGCACGTGCACATCCAACTAAATACCGGCATCTACGCCTCGCCGAGCAATTGGCAGGTAGAAAGCCGCGCGGCAGCCTTCGGCGGTGTAACGACGGTGGTGGATTTCGCCACACAGTTTGCGGGGCAAACATTCGCCGAGGCACTGGACGCGCGCCTCGTGGAGGCTGCGCCTTCCTGCATCGATTACGCCTTCCACATGATGGTGACGGATGTGCCGCCGGGCCAGGAGGAGACGCTCGGTGACCTGGTTGATCTGGGCATCCAGAGCCTCAAGCTGTATACCACCTACCGCCCCAACTATTACGTGGACGATGCGGCGCTCCTACGCCTGCTCGAAGCAACGGGCCGCTACGGGCTGACGACGCTCGTTCACTGCGAAAACGACGCGCTGGTCACGGCGCAGACGCAGTCGCTCATCGAAGCCGGGAATACCGCTTGGCGGTATCACGGCGCCTCCCGTCCGGCGTTGGCCGAGCAGGAGGCCGCCGTCCGCGTGTTGCTCCTGGCCGAGGCGGCGCGTGCGCCCGTTGTCATCGTCCATAATTCCATCGCGGCGACGACATCGCTGGTGGCGGCGGCCCGCGCGCGTGGACAGGCCGCCTTCTGCGAGACGTGCCCACAATATCTTCTGCTCGACAACACCCTCTACGAAGGGACAGAGCCGTGGCGCTACATTCTGCAACCGCCGCTGCGCGATCCGGGCGAGCGGGAGAAGCTCTGGGCGCTGGTTGCCGAGGGGGTGGTGGATATGATCGTCACCGACCACTGCGACTACACGCAGGCGCAGAAAACGGCCCTGGACGATTTCACCAAGACGCCCGGCGGGCTGCCCGGTCTGGAAACGCTCCTCCCGTTGATGGTGACCTACGGCGTAGGCGATGGCTATATCGATTGGACCGACCTCGCCCGACTGTTGGCGGCTGGCCCGGCGCAACTCTACAACCTGTGGCCACGCAAGGGCGCGTTGCTCCCCGGTTCCGACGCCGATATCGTGTTGTACGATCCTACCCCTACCGCTACGCTCACCGCTGCGCGCCTGCACTCGGCGGCGGGCTACACACCCTATGAAGGGATGCGGATGCAGGGGCGCATCGTGTCTACACTGCGGCGTGGGACGTTCCTGGTACGCGATGGCGAATTTGTGGGCGAGGGCAATCCGGGCGTATACCTGCGGCGCGACCCGTTGTTTTGGGAATAGATGGACATCGTCTACCTGCTCATTGGGCTGGTGATCGGCGTGGTGATCGCGTATGGGCTGTTGCGTACGCGCGACCAGGGCCGGCGCGGCGACCTGCGCGATGAAATCGCCGCGACCTACCGCGCCAGAGCCGAGGCTGAGCGGGCGCGTCTGGTGCAGCATTACGAAGCGCGCATCCAGGAACTGGAAAGCCAGCGTGCTGAGACGATCGTTTCGGCGCGCCGGCAGGGCGCCGAACAAAGCCGCGTTGTCCTCAAGGGGAAAATGGCCGAGCAGATGGCCCCACTGTTGCCGGGTTTCGCCTACTGGCCTGCCGACGCGCGCTTTCTCGGTGATCCGGTGGACTACGTGGTGTTCGATGGCTATAGCGCGCTCAAGGATGGGGAGACTGAGGGTGATATGGAAATCGTCATCCTTGACATCAAGCAAGGCAAGTCTATCCTAACGGAAGGGCAGCGCCAGATCGCCAAAGCCGTGGAGGCCGGGCGCGTGCGCTTCGAAGTCGTGCGCGTCTTCCCCGACGGTACGGTGCATTCGTATACGTGGGGTAAGGGGAATAGGGATTCGTAATCAGTAATTTGGGATTAGGACAGGGATAGTGTTCATTCCCTAATCACTAATCACCAATCCCCAATCCCAAATCACCAATTACCGATTACCAGTTACCAATCCCCTTTCACTTTATCGAGGTGACACGATGCGTGACATTATCGCGGAGGTGAAACGCTGGCAGGCGGCCGGGAAGACGGACTTTGCGTTGGCGACGATTGTGGAAACACGCGGCTCATCACTACGTCCGGCGGGGGCACGGATGGCGCTCTCCGCCGAGGGGGATGTGGCCGGTTCGGTGAGCAGTGGTTGCGTGGATGGCGATGTCATCGCCGAGATGGAAACCGTATTGACCGGAAAAGCGAACCTGCTGCGGCCCAATTTCGGCATCAGCGATGAGCAAGCGTGGGGTGCGGGACTGGCGTGCGGCGGCGCGATTGATCTGCTGGTGGAACGATGGACGCCGCTCCACGCACGTTTGATGGCGGAAGTTGAAGCGCGTCGTCCGGTGGCCTTCGCTTCACGGATGGATGGGGTGAAATCAGCGGCGCACTTGTTGCGCACCGCCGATGGCACGACCTTTGGGACATTGGGCGACCCGGCACTGGACGGCATAGTGTCGAGTGACATTGCGGCAGCCTGGCCCGGCCCGTATGCGCAGAAGCATAGCTATCCGCAGGGTGAAATCTTCATCGAGGTGATTGCCCCGCCGCCTACGCTGGTCATCTTCGGCGCGACGGATATCGCGGTCCCGCTGGCAAGGCTGGCGCGCGTGTTGGACTTCGAGGTCATTGTGAGTGATGCCCGGCGCGCTTTTTTGCGCGAAGAACGCTTTCCCGACGTGGAAACGCGCTTTGGTTGGCCACAGGACGTCTTCACGGCGCAGGATTTCGGTGTGAGCCATGCCGTGGTGGTACTTTTCCACGACGCCAAATTCGACGTTCCCGCGCTCGAGCTGGCCCTGCGGAGCGAGGCTTTCTACATCGGCTTTCTGGGCAGCCGCAAAACGCAAGCCGACCGCCGTGCCAGCCTCGTCGAAGCAGGCTTTACCGAACAGGCTTTGTCGCGCATCCATGGCCCCGTCGGGCTGGACATCGGCGGCAAGGAGCCGGCGCTGATCGCGCTTTCCATTCTCGCCGAGATTGTCGCCGTCCGCCACCGCCGCACGGGCGGCATGATGAGTAAACGCTAGGGCCTTTGTCGGCAGACACCATGAGCTACGCTCTCCATAAACAAAGATGAAAATGGCTCGGCAGGAGAGCTATGTTCAGATTCCGTACACGGATTTCATGGAGCACCCGGATTTTTATTTTTATCCGTGAAATCCGTGTCGTTCCGAGTACTACTGGAGGTTAGGTGCGCAAGTGCCAACATTTTCGGAATAGATTGAGCAGATTAAGTAGATGACCATATGACTAACGACTATCACACTATTTCAAAAGGAGCAGAACCATGAACATCAAATTCCCGTCGGATGAATGGATCAAGAGACTCAGTGAACATCTCAACGCCAGCATCTCCTACGAGCAGTCGGCCAGAAACTGGGAGGGGGACTTCGTCTTCATCATCGAGCCGGACGACGCTTACCCGGAGACCGCCTATCTCTACCTCGGCCTCTATCACGGTAAAAGCCCCGATGCGATGCAGCTCAATCGCGTGGATGAGAAGGAAGCCGGTTACATCATCAGTGCCCCGTTTAGCACCTGGCGCAAGGTCATCGAAGGCAAACTCGATCCCATCCAGGGGATGATGACCCGCCGCCTCAAACTCCAGGGCGATATGAAGATGATCATGCGCTATCCCAAAGCCGCCAAAGAGATCATCGCCTGTACGAAACTGATTCCGACGGATTTCGGGGACCGGGTGTTATCAGCAGATTTGGTAGATTAAGCAGATTTTAATTTTCTAAATCTACTGACCGTTCTAGGAAGGTGACCATGTGGTACTTTGTTTCTCCGCAAATTGTGTTTGGTGAAGGCGCGTTGGATGCACTGGATGAGGTGAAGGGGACGCGGGTATTGCTCGTGACCGATATGAACATTGCGCGGGTGGGCCTGCTGGACAAGGTGACGGCCCATTTGCGCAAAGCCGGCCTGGCGTGGCGGGTGTTCGATGCCGTAGAGCCGGATCCCAGTGTGGAGACGGCCCTCGCGGGTGCGCGTGTGGCACTGGAGTATGAACCGGACTGGATCATCGCGGTGGGGGGCGGCTCGGTGATGGACACGGCGAAGGCGCTCTGGATTCTCTACGAGCGGCCCGATCTCGAACCGGCAGACCTTAATCCTATGGTTGAACTGAATCTGCGCCGCAAAGCGCGCCTGATCACCATCCCCACCACCAGCGGCACCGGTTCCGAAGTGACATGGGCCATCGTTCTCACAGATACTGCCGAGCAGCGTAAGATGAGCCTGGGCAACCGCGAGAACATCGCCGATCTCGCCATCGTTGATCCGGTCATGGTGATGGGGATGCCGCCCCGTCTCACCGCCGACACCGGCCTGGACGCGCTGACCCACGCGGTTGAAGGCTACACCTGCACCTGGCACACCGATTTGACCGACGGGCTCTGTCTTGATGCGATCAAGAAGATTTTCGTTTATCTGCCGCGCGCCGTTGCCGATGGCAGTGATATGGAAGCCCGCGAGCGGATGCACAACGCGGCGACCGCCGCCGGGCTAGGCTTCGGCAATTCGCTGGCTTCGATGGCGCACGCCACCGGCCATGCGCTCGGCGCCCTATTCCATATCCCACACGGGCGCGCGGTGGGCCTGATGTTGCCGTATACGGTCGAGTACATCGCTGCCACGGCGCCGGCGCGTTTCGCCGAGGTGGCTTCACTGCTGGGTTGTGGGTGTGAGGAGGCGGAGGAAGCGGCGCGACGCCTGGCTGCCGAGATCCGTCGCTTATGCGATACGGTTGGTGTTCCCACCAACATCGGGGCACTCGGCATTGACCGCGCGACGTTCACCGCACGGGTGAGCGATCTCGTGGAACGCGCCTTCAATGATGCTTCGCTGATGACCGCCGCCCGCAGCCCCGATTATGAGGAAATGCAGCGACTTTTCGAGTATGCTTACGACGGCAAGGTGATCGATTTTTGAAAGGATGATCATGTACGGCTATATGGGCAAAATCTTACGTGTGGATTTGACGGCGGGGACGGTGTGGGATGAGCCGTTGAACGAAGCCTATGCTCGCGAATTCGTCGGCGGGAGTGGCCTGGCGGCACGCTATGCGTACGATATGGTTACGGCGGACACCGATCCGCTGGGAGCCGAAAATCCGCTCATCTTCATGACCGGGCCGCTGGTAGGGACGGCAATGCCGTCGGCGGGACGTTACAGCGTGTGCGCGCTCTCTCCGCTAACCGGTTTGTGGGGCGAAGCGAACAGCGGCGGCTTCTTCGGGCCGGAGTTGCGCTTTGCCGGTTATGACGGCCTCGTCATTACCGGGCGATCTACCTGTCCGGTTTGGCTATCCATCGTTCACGGTGAGGCAACCTTGTACGAAGCCGTTGATCTGTGGGGATTGGACAGTTACGAGACGCAAAAATGCGTGCGCGGACTGATGGGGGAGGGCCGCGCGCACGTGGCCTGTATCGGTCAGACCGGCGAGCATGGCGTGGCGATGGCGGCGGTGATGAACGATCACGGGCGCGCCGCCGGCCGCACCGGCATGGGTGCAGTGATGGGAGCAAAGAATCTCAAAGCCATCGGCGTGCGCGGTAAAGCGAAAGTGCCGGTCGCCGACGCGAAGGCGCTCAATGCGCTCTCGAAAGCCATTGTTAATGGTCTGCAAGAGGACATGGCCGCTCTGTCTATCCAAATGGCCGGCACCGCCGGCTACGTGGATATGGCGTTGATGTACGGCGATATGCCCATCCGCTACTATCAACAGGATGCGTGGGACGAGGGCAGCAACCTATCCGGCATCCTGATGCTCGAGGCGTTCCAGAACCGCACGCTCGCCTGCTTTCGCTGTCCCATCGCCTGCGGGCGAGAGACGCGCGCCCCATCTTACGGCGTAGACAGAGTTGACGGCCCCGAATACGAGACGCTCGGCGCGCTGGGCTCGCTGGTGCTGGTGGCCGATCAGGAAGCCGTGATTTACGCCGGACACCTGTGCAATGTCTATGGGCTGGATACCATCAGCGCGGGCGCAACGATTGCGCTGGCCTGTGAGCTGTTCGAGCGTGGCCTGCTCACGACGGCGGATACCGGCGGGTTGGAGATCCGCTACGGCGACGCGGCGATGGTTCACCGGTTGCTCGCTATGATGGCGAACCGTGAGGGCTTCGGTGTGCTGCTGGCCGACGGGAGTTATGCGCTGGCGGAGCGGTTCGGCGTGCCGGAGTTGGCGGTCACGGTCAACAAGCTGGAAGTGCCGATGCACGATCCACGCGCGTTCAGTGGGATGGCGGCGGTGTACGCGCTTTCGCCGCGCGGGGCGTGTCACATGCAGGGCGACATGTACGGCGTGGACACGGGGCAGGGGCCGGCCTATGAATTGGGCATCGTACCGGGGGAGCGGTTCGAGTCATCGGAGGAAAAAGGCCGCATCGCAGCGCGCCAGCAAGCGTGGCGCACGTTGTACAACGCCATGATTCTGTGTCAGTTTCAGAATCCCGGCGTTGAGCGGGTGTTGACCGCGCTGAATGCCGTTACCGGCTGGGGGCTGGTGTTGGACGATCTGCTGCCGCTCGGTAAGCGCATTCTCACGCTCAAGCGGCAGCTCAATCTGCGGCGCGGTCTCACGCGGGCGGATGAGCAGATGCCGGCGCTGCTGCGCCAACCGCTCGGTGGCGGCACCGAAGGCAACATCCCCGACCTGGACGCACTCCTGGCCGGTGCCTACGCCGAATACGGCTGGGATCCGCAGACGGGTGCGCCAATGGAAAAGGATGGAGAATGGAGAATGGAGAATGGTGACTTGCTGATTCACTCATAACACATTTCCAATCTTAAGTTGCAACGCCATCTTACACCTCCATAAACTGTGAATTTCAAGTGATTTTATTCGTCTTGTTAATGTGCAACTCAGATTTACCAGTGGTATCTAACGAGTAACGAGTAACCAGTAACGAGTAACGAGTAACAAGTAACGAGTAACCAGTAACGAGTAACCAGCAACCAGCAACCAGCTTCCAGCAACCAGCTTCCAGCAACCAGCTTCCAGCTTCCAGCAACCAGCAACCAGCAACCAGCAACCAGCTTCCAGCAACCAGCTTCCAGCAACCAGCTTCCAGCTTCCA
>FWPV01007241.1_pt1 | contig 14303 bp, 10 predicted proteins | sample 2228371 | NCBI WGS metagenome assembly FWPV01 (sample SAMEA103939776, study PRJEB20133) | metagenome
CCTAGCCCCCTGCCCCCTCCCCTACAACCCCACCCCCAACCCCAACATCAGCTTTTGGCGGCGCCAAAAGCTAACCATGAGGGATATCCTCCCACCATGGACTCTGGCCGGGAGTTTTTCAACCGCCTGTTAGGGAAGGGGGATAAGGCAATAAGAACAAGGGATGAGATTTTTTGCTTTTCCCCTATTCCCTTTTCCCTCATCCCTTATCCCTGCTCCAAAGGAATCGGTATGGCGTTGCGAGATGATTTTCTGCCCGAATTGTATGCCCATACGTTGGCCAACGGCCTGCGCCTGGTGGGCCTGGAATACCGCCGCACCCCGTGGGTGAGCCTCACCTTCATGGTCAAACGGGGGGCTGAAGCTGACCCGGACGGCAAAGGGGGGACCGCCGATTGTCTGGCTGAGATCCTTACCTTGGGGACCCGCCGGCGGGATCAACTGGACCTGGCCCTGACCGTGGAAGGTCGGGGGGCCATCCTCAAGGCCCATGGCAACTGGGACCACACCACCATCACCTTGGAGGGTCTGGCGGAGGATTTTGCCGAACTCATGGCGTTACTGGCCGAGATCATCCAAGAGCCAGGCTTCCCGGCGGAGGAATTTCAGCTGCTGCGGGAGCGCCGGCAGGCCGAACTGCTCCATGCCCTGGACGACCCCCGGGAAGTGGCCAATCGCGCCTTCCTGCCGCTGTTTTTCGGCGCCAGCCCTTATGGCCACCCGGTGGACGGCAGCCCGGCATCGCTGGCCGCCCTGGAACTGGCGGACCTGCAGACCTTTTTCCGCCGCCAGTGCCACCCCCAAGAGAGCAGCCTGGTGATCGTGGGCATGGTGCCCGAAGCCCAGGCCTTGGCCACTACCCAACAACTGTGGGTCTCCTGGCAGACGGACGGCACCCCTCCACCGGCCTGGCGGGAAGCCCCGGCAACCCTGGCCCGACCCGGTATCTACCTGGTGGACCGGCCCGATCTGACCCAGAGCGAGATCCGCGCCGGCCATCTGGGGCCCCCCCGCTCTACGCCGGACTTTTTCGCCCTGCGGTTGGTCAATTATATCCTGGGCGGCGGCGGCTTCTCCTCCCGACTGATGCTGCGCCTGCGTGCGGAACAGGGCTTGACCTATGGGATCCGCAGCCATTTTCATTGCCGTCGGGCCCCGGGACCGTTTCTCATCTCCACCTTCACCCCCGTGGAGCACACGGTTACCATGATCCAGGGGATCCGGGAGGTCATGGCCGATATGCGGGAGACCGGCGGGACACCCCAAGAACTGGCCGACGCCCAGAGCTACTATGTGGGCAGCTTCCCGCTGGGTCTGGAGACCCCCGGCGGTCTGGCCCAACAGATCAGGAACATCGAACTCTACGACCTGGGCTTGGACTACCTCAACCAATATCGGGCCCGGATCATGGCCGTGGACCATGCCGCGGCCCAAATCGCCGCCAGAACATACTTACATCCGGAAGACTTGGTCATCCTGGTGGTGGGCCCGGCTGCGGACTGCCGGGCCGACCTGGAACAGTTGGGTCCCGTGACCCTCTGGAACCCCGCCTAAGTGGACATGTGTTCCTTTGTGGACTTACCTGGCCGCCGGCCAGGGCCCGAAGCGGGCTTCTCCGGCTTGCGGCCGTTTTTTTTTATTGACAAAAGAATGCACCCAAGTGATATAATGGCAGTGTTTGTGAAAAAAAGGATAAATACGGCTTGTTTACTTAAATACACAGGGAGGACAGTTTCATGCACAAAACCCCATTACTGGATCAACTTGAATCCGGTCCGTTCCCCAGCTTCGTCAAAGACCTGAAGCGTTTGGCCGCGACGAAGCCCCAGGTGAACGACCTGTTGGGGCAGTTGGAAAGATCGTATAAGGAAAAAATCACCCACTGGAAACATGGCGGTATCGTGGGTGTGTTGGGTTACGGCTCCGGGATCATCGGTCGCTACTCCGACCTGCCGGACGAATTCCCCGGCCTGGAACATTTCCACACCATGCGGATCAACCAGCCCTCCGCCTGGTTCTATACCACCCAGGCCCTGCGGGAACTCTTTGACATCTGGGATGAGCATGGCAGCGGCGTTCTCAACATGCACGGCGCCACCGGCGACATCATCTTTCTGGGCACCCGCACCGAGGAATTGGAACCTGCCTTCCAGAAACTCACTGCCAAAGGCTGGGATATCGGTGGTTCCGGTTCGGCCATGCGTAGCCCCTCCTGCTGCTGCGGTCCGGCCCGCTGCGAGTGGTCCTGTTACGACACCCTGGAAGCCTGCTACCAGCTGACCCAGGAATTCCAGTTTGACCTGCACCGGCCCTCGTACCCCTATAAATATAAGCTGAAATTCTCCGGCTGCCCCAATGACTGCGTGGCCTCGGTGGCCCGGTCCGACATGTCCATGATCGGCGTCTGGAAAGATGACATCCGCATCGACCAGTCGGCCGTGGAAGCTTATATGGGCGGCGAACTGAAACCCAAGGGCGGTGGCGCCAATGTGGACAAGCTGGATGTCCAGGCCGACGTCGTGGATCTGTGCCCCACCCAGTGCATGTGGCTGGAAGGCAAGACCCTGAAGATCAACAACCGGGAATGTAACCACTGCATGCACTGCATCAACATGATGCCCCAGGCCCTGCGCCCCGGCACCGATGTGGGTTGTACAGTGCTCCTGGGCTCCCATGCCCCCATCCTGGAAGGCGCCCAGATGAGCTGGGTCATCGTGCCCTTCATGCGCATGGAAGAACCCTATGATGAATTGAAAGAACTTACCGCTAATATCACCGAGTGGTGGTCTGAACACGGCAAGAACCGGGAGCGGGTGGGCGAGCTCATCATGCGTCTCGGTATGCGGGCCTTCCTGGAAGCCGTGGGTCTGCCGCCGGTGCCCCAGAGCGTCAAAGTGCCTCGGGCCAACCCCTTCTTCTTCTGGCATCAGTCCGATTTCGACGCCGAGGCCGAAGGACGGAAATATCACACCACCAAGTAACTGCGGTGGCATCCTTGCGAATCTAATTACTAAATCGAACCGTCAAGGTAAGGAGGTTTTTGTAACATGTCCGAACGGCTTACTGATATCGGCCCCCCGCATTACAGCAAATTCTTGCCGCCTATCATTAAAGAAAATTACGGCAAGTGGAAATATCACACCATCCCCGAACCCGGCGTCCTGATCCATGTCTCCGAGAGCGGCGCAGAACTCATTTCCGTCCGGGTGGCTTCGCCTCGGCTCATCACCACCCTGTTTGCCCGGGAATTGTGTGATATCGCTGATAAGTATTGCGACGGCTACCTGCGCTTCACCAGCCGCCACAATGTGGAATTCCTGGTCTCCGACAAATCCAAACTGGAAGGCCTGAAGGCCGAATTGGTCCAGCGGGGCCTGCCCAAAGGCGGCACCGGTCATTCGGTCACCAATATCGTCCACACCCAGGGTTGGGTCCACTGCCACACCCCGGCCATTGACGCCTCCGGGATCGTCAAGGCCGTCATGGACGACCTGTTTGAGTACTTCGGCAGCCATCAGCTGCCGGCCCAGGTGCGCATCTCCCTGGCCTGCTGCCTGAACATGTGCGGCGCCGTGCACTGCTCCGACATCGCCATCTGCGGCGTGCACCGGACGGCACCGAAGATCAAACACGAAGTGCTGCGGCACCTGTGCGAAATCCCCACCACCATCGCTTCTTGTCCCACCGGCGCCATCCGGCCCCATCCCGACAAGAACCTGAAATCCGTCATCGTCAACGAAGAACGGTGCATGTACTGCGGTAACTGCTACACCATGTGCCCGGCCATGCCCTGCTTCGACGAGGAAAAAGGTGGCGTCGCCCTGCTGGTAGGCGGCAAGGTCTCCAACGCCAAGAGCCCGCCGATGTTCTCCCGGTTGGCCGTGCCCTATATCAAAAACGATCCACCCCGTTGGCCCGACACCGTCGCCACCATCCGCAAGATCCTCCTCAAGTACGCCGAAGGCGCCCTCAAGTACGAACGCGTCGGCGAATGGGTGGAGCGCATCGGTTGGGAACGGTTCTTTGAAGTCTGCGACATCCCGTTCACCTTCCAGCATATTGACGACTATAAGTTTCAGGCGTATGATACCTATAGAACGTCAATGCATTTCAAATTTTAATTAGGTGAAGACATCATGGCACTGCCCAAAGAAGAATTGGTAGAGTACATCTACAGCATCGTCGAAAAGGCTCAGGGCAAGAAGCAGCTCAAGGCCAAAGACATTGAGAAATTGGTCCTGAAGGAACACCCTGATCAGCCTAAGAATGACGTCAAGTTCGCCATCAAAGACCTGATTGATAGCGGCCGGTGCGTCTATACCTATTTCGGCGGCAGCTTCGTCGAAATCCCCCACGTGGAAGGCGCGGCCAAACACTAATGGGCACCTCCTGTCCCCGTCTGGTCCTCACGGCTCTGCGCGGCGGCTCCGGCAAGACCACCATGACCTTGGGGCTGCTGGCCGCCTGGCGACAGCGGGGACGGGATATCACCCCCTTCAAGAAGGGCCCGGACTACATCGATCCGGCCTGGCATGCCTTGGCGGCCGGACGGCCCTGCTACAATTTGGACCCGTTCCTCATGGAACGGGAGCAGATCCGCCTGACCGTGGCTCAACACACGGCCATGGCCGACGGCGCCCTCATCGAGGGCAACCGGGGCCTCTACGACGGCCTGGATAGCGCCGGGACCTTCAGCACGGCGGAGTTGGCCAAGGTCCTTCAGGCTCCAGTGGTGCTGGTAGTCGATTGTACCATGACTACCCGCACCGCTGCAGCCATGGTCTTGGGCTGCCAGAAATTCGACCCTGACGTGGATCTCCGGGGCGTCATCCTGAACCAGATCGCCCGGCCACGCCATGAAGGGGTACTGCGCGCCGCTATCGAACAATACTGCGGCATCCCGGTTTTGGGAGCCGTCCCCCGCTTAAAGTGCGCCGTCTTTCCCGAACGGCACATGGGTTTGGTCCCTCCCCCCGAACACCAAGCCGCCTGCCAGGCCATTGCCACCGCCCAGAATCTCGCCGCCAAGTACCTGGATCTGGACCGCCTCTGGGAAATCGCTCAGGCTGCGCCGCCCCTGCCCGTCAGCCCCGGCCTCCCGGTTCACTGCAGCCTCCCCGGCCAGGAACCGGTGCGGGTGGGCGTCATCCGCGATGCCGCCTTTCAGTTTTACTATCCCGAAAATCTGGAAGCCCTGGTGGCAGCCGGCGCCCAACTGGTGGAGATCAACTCTTTGCAGGACCAAAGCCTGCCGGACATCGACGCCCTCTATATCGGCGGCGGCTTCCCGGAGACCAACGCCCAGGCCTTGGCCGCCAATCAATCCTTCCGAAACTCCCTCAAGACCGCCATCGAAGCCGGGCTGCCGGTGTATGCCGAATGCGGCGGCCTGATGTTTTTGGGCAGCCACCTCATCGTCCGGGAGCAGAGCTTCCCCATGGTGGGGGCGTTGCCCTTCACCGTCCTTTTAGAAAAAAAGCCCCAGGGCCACGGCTACACCGTCTTTGCCGTGGACCAGCCCAACCCCTACTTCCCGGTGGGCAGTATTATCCGGGGGCATGAATTCCACTACTCCCGCATCATCCCGGAGGATCAGGAGCGGTTGCACCTGGTCTTCACCCTCCAGAAAGGCCATGGCATCACCGGCACCAAGGATGGCATCTGTTACAAGAATGTCTTGGCCACCTACACTCATATCCACGCCCTGGGCGTCCCTGGCTGGGCCCCGGCAGTGGTGGCCCTAGCCCGGCGCCAACGCTCCGCCCGGCAGTTCGATGCCAGGACCGATACAGCACCACCGCTGGATCTGGCGCCCTCCTGCACCACCACGCTGCTGTCCTGACCTTTTCCACCCCGACCGGGGGGCCCAAGAGCCCCCACCAGGACCCAAGCACCTGTCAGGTATACTGCCGTCTGCCGGCCCTCAGACTTTGCCTGCCAATCGGCCCACGATGGCATCGGCCACTGAATAGGGGTCGGTCTGCCGTGCGGCGATCTCGGTGAGGACCTGCTCCAGGGAGACGTCGGCCAAGAGCCGGGGTAGGATGGCATCCTTTATGCCCTGTAGGATCAGATCCAGGAGTTCCTGACGCAGGCGGGGGGCCAGCAACCGGGCCAGATGGCGGCCGCCGTCCCGGTGCAGGAACTCCCGATGGGCAAAGATGGCCTCCATGACTTCGGACACGCCCAGATTTTTCTGGGCCTCGGTCTTGAAGACCTGGGGCCGCCAGGCGTCCTCACCCCCTGCCGCCTGGCGCAGGTCGATCATGGTGACCAGGTCCTGGTAGGTGCGGTCGGCGCCCTCCCGATCGGCCTTATTGATGACAAACAGATCGCCGATCTCCAGGATGCCCGCCTTGATGGCCTGGATGTCGTCACCCAGCCCCGGGACCGTGACCACGATGGTGGTGTGGGCCGCATGGACGATATCCACTTCATCCTGACCCACGCCCACCGTCTCCACCAGGATGAAATCCTTGCCCATGGCGTCCAGGACATTGATCACCGCCCGGGCCGAGGCGGTCAGGCCGCCGAAGTGCCCCCGGGTGGCCAAGGAGCGGATAAAGACTCCTTCGTCGGTGGCATGGCGCTGCATGCGGATGCGGTCCCCCAGGATGGCACCGCCGGAAAAGGGGCTGGTGGGATCCACCGCCACCACCCCCACCGTCAGCCCTTGGTCCCGCAGATATTGAATCATCTTGTCCGTCAGGGTGCTCTTGCCCACCCCCGGCGATCCGGTAATGCCCACCACATGGGCTCTGCCGGTATAGCGATACAGGCCTTTCAACACCTCCCGGGCCTGGGGCTCCCCTTCGTCCAGGTCCCGGAGAAGCCGAGCCGTGGCCCGGATGTCCCCCTGCCGGATCAACTCAATCACGCTCATTGAGCGCCGTCACTGCTCCAGCTCGGTCAGGATATTGCCACGGCTTTGCTGCTGCCGCGACGCCTCATTGATGCATATCAAGGAGCGGGCAAAAAGTCAAAAACCTTCCTACTGCCAACTGCCACCCCGATGTCCAGGCAGACCAGGATGCCAGCCGGATAATCTCACTCCAGGGCCATTTAGGAATGCCACCCCGGGAACTCTTGCCTTGATTTACCTTCCGGAGGCAGGCACCATTCCATTTCAGGGAAATTTCGGCCTTAAGAGGAATCGTAAGAGGAATGAGTATCTTCGTCGGAGAAGAAAAAACTAGTCGCCTGGGCCCAGGATTCCATTGTCACAAGCAAAGCCTGATCCTGGAGCCCAGGGAGAATGTCAATATTTCAACAACGTCCCCTAGTCCAGGAGGCGGAGAATTTCGGCTGTTTTTTCGTGCAACAAAGTCTGATCGCCCCGCGTCTCCACATTCAGGCGCAGCACCGGTTCCGTGTTGGAGGGCCGCAGGTTGAAACGCCAGCGGGGGAATTCCAGGCTGAGGCCATCGGTGCGGTCCACCTGCAGGGCTTGGGGGGCATAGCAGGCCTCCACCCGGGCCAAGACCGCCTGGGGGTCCGGCACCACCCGATTGATCTCGCCGCTCACCGGATACTTGGCTTGGCGTTCTGCCACCAGGGCGGAGAGGGGCCGGCCGCAGCGGCACATGATCTCTAAGACCAACAGCCAGGGAATCATGCCGCTGTCACAATAGGCGAACTCCCGGAAATAATGGTGCCCGGACATTTCGCCGCCATAGAGGGCATTTTCCCGGCGCATCCGTTCTTTAATGAAGGCGTGGCCGGTTTTGCTCAGGATGGGAATGCCGCCGGCTTCTCGGACCATCTCAATGGTATTCCAGGTAAGGCGAGGGTCATGGATGATGGCGGCCCCGGGGTGGCGGGCCAGGAGGGCCTGAGCCAGGAAGCCGACGATATAATAGCCCTCCACGAACTCCCCCCGTTCATCAAAGAAGAAGCAGCGGTCAAAATCGCCGTCCCAGGCCAGGCCCACCGCGGCGCCGTGCTCCCGCACTGCAGCCGCAGTCACCTCCCGATTTTCCGGCAGCAACGGATTGGGAATGCCGTTGGGAAAGGTGCCGTCCGGCTCGTGCTGGATCTTGATGAAGCGGAAAGGCAGCTCCGGCTCCAGGCGGTCCAAGACCGGCCCGGCGCAGCCATTGCCGGCATTCACCACCACCGTGAGGGGCTGCAGCACGCTGCGATCCACATACCTCAGGAGATGCGCGATGTAATCCTCCAGCGCGTCGATGACTTGCGTGGTCCCCGGGGGCGAGACGGGCGGTGGCAGCGTGGCGGCCGCCACCAGGGCCTCAATCTCCCGGAGGCCCGAATCGCCGCTGATGGGCCGGGATTCCTCCCGCACCAGTTTCATGCCGTTATAATCCGCCGGATTATGGCTCGCGGTCACCATGATGCCGCCGTCGGCCTGGGTGTGGGAGGTATAGAAATAGACCTGCTCGGTGCCGCAGAGCCCCAAATCCAACACCGTGACGCCGCTGTCATTGAGGCCGGCGGCCAGGGCTTGCGCCAAGGACAGACTGGAGGTCCGGACATCCCGTCCCAACACCACCCGGCGGGGCTGCACAAAGGCGGCATAGGCCCGACCGATGCGGTAGCACAGGTCGGCATTGAGTTCCGTGGGAATACGCCCCCGGATATCGTAGGCCTTAAAACAGGGGATGGTCTGCATGGCTGCAACCTTTTAGGTGTTGCCGGCCGCCCGTTCCTGGAAGGCGCGGACCGTGCGGGCGAGTCCCTCAGCCAAAGGTATTTCGGGTTGCCAGCCCAGGCGCTCCCGGGCCAAGGAGCTTTCCAGAGCGCTGCGGCGCTGTTCGCCGGGTTTAGGCGGGCCGTGCACCGGTCCCCGGGGCGAGCCGATGATCTCCTGCAGGCGCAGATAGATGGTCAAGATATCCGTCTCCTGGCCGGTGCCGATATTGAAGATGCCAGGCTGAGGATACTCCAAAGCCAACAGGTTGGCCGCCACCACATCCCCCACATAGACAAAATCCCGGGTCTGGAGGCCGTCGCCGTTAATAATGGGTTGCTCATCGGCCAGGAATTTTTCGATGAAGATGGCCACCACCCCGGCCTCCCCCAAGCCGTTCTGGCGAGGGCCGTAGACGTTGGCATAGCGCAGACTGACGGGGATGATGCCCCGTTCCCGGTGATAGAAGTGAAGGTAGTGTTCTACCGCCAGCTTGGCAATGCCGTAGGGGCACTCCGGCTGGGGCCGATCCGTTTCCCTGGCCGGCACCGGCGCCTGATCGCCATACATGGCGCCTCCCGTGGAGGCGAAGATGATCTTCTTGACGCCGGCTCGCGCCGCGGCCTCAAAGAGATTCAAGGAGCCCAGGATGTTTTCTTGGGCATCAAAGAGGGGATCGTCCACCGAGGCCCGCACGCTCATCTGGGCCGCGTGATGCACCAATACCTGAGGCTGCCACCGACAGATAAAGTCAAAAGTCTCCTGGGCCTTGATGTCCAAAGGCAGGAACTCTGCTTCCTTGGGCACATGCTCCCGGCGTCCGGTGCTGAGGTTGTCGATAATGGCTACTTCATACCCCGCCGCCAATAAGGCATCGGCCACATGGGAGCCGATGAATCCCGCCCCGCCGGTTACCACCGCGCGCTGTTTTGCCATATAGCTGTTCTCCTCTCTGACTGCCTCACTCCGGCCGCCTATGCCGGGGCTTATTCCATTATCGGCCAGGTCTATGAGAAAGTTAATCTTTTTCTTGAGAAGGGTGAGAAAATACCTCATTTAATCAGAAGGGGCCAAAAGTCTGGAGAGCCGGTGCCAGCCGAAAGCCAGCCCCGCCACTTTGCTGCCAGGACCCGGGTGGCGCCCCCCCATTTGAGCTTTCCTGACCTCATACCGATAATTGATGATATCATATGATATCACGTTAAGACGGATTGAGCTTGGAAATTGCGTTCTCCAGTCCTCATAGGGTAATCCCGCAAGCGACTTTCCTTGGCGGGTAAGTCAGGGCCGCATTGACCAAAGAAATTATGGCCTGAGCCTGCCTGACCAGGAATAGCCTAGTTCCATGGCCGTAGCTGAAGAAAAAGGTGATGAGCATGACCAAAAGAAGCGAAATCCCCCTGTTCGGCGTTATCCTGGCCGGCGGCACCGGCACTCGTTTCTGGCCCCTGAGCCGGGCCCAATATCCCAAGCAGGTGCTGCGCCTGTTGGGCTCCGAGTCCCTCCTCCAGGCGACGATCCAGCGGTTGTTGCCGCTCATGCCCCTGGACCAACTGGCCATCGTCACCAACGCGGCCCAGGAGGATGTGATCCGCCTGGAGCTCCATGCCAAAGGGTGGCAGGATATTCACCTCTGGTTCGAGCCGCTGGGGCGCAACACCGCGCCGGCTATCGGTCTGGCCGCAGTTCAACTCCAGGACACGTGGCCCCAGGGGGTCATGGCGGTGTTTCCGGCGGACCATTATATCCGGGATCAGGAGAGCCTCCTGACCGCCTTAAAGATCGGGGCCCACTGGGCCCAACAGGGGTATCTGGTCACCTTCGGCATTCCCCCCACCAAACCCGAAACCGGTTATGGGTATCTGCGGCGGGCTGAGCCCCTGGATCAGGAAGGCAGCGCCTACCGGTGTGCCCAGTTTGCCGAAAAGCCGTCCCTGGCTGTGGCCCAACGGTTCCTGGCCGAAGGCAGCTATTACTGGAACAGCGGTATCTTCATGTTCCGCCGGGACGTCATCTGGGAGGCCCTGGCCCAGCATCTCCCTGATCTCCATGCCAAACTGGCCGCGGCGGTCCAGGCCGGTCCGGACGTTGACTGGGCCGCGGTCTACGCCGATCTCCCCAATATCTCCATTGACTATGGCGTCATGGAAAAGGCCGACAACGTCGCCATCGTGCCCGTCAGCATGGGCTGGAGCGATGTGGGCACCTGGGGGGCCCTCTATGATCTCTTCCCTCCCGATACCCGGGGCAACGTCATCCTCGGGAACGCCTGCGATCTGGACAGCCAGGGATGCTTAATTTTCTCCCAAGATCGGCTCATCGCCACCGTGGGGTTGCAAGATACCATCGTGGTGGACACGCCAGACGCCACCCTGGTCTGTCCCCGCGACCGCAGCCAAGACGTGAAAGATCTGGTGGCCAAACTCCAGGAGCGCCACCCCAGCGAATTGGTGCAACATACCACGGTCCACCGCCCCTGGGGCAGTTATACGGTCATCAATGAAGGGCCGGGCTATAAAGTCAAGAAAATCGTGGTTCTGCCCGGTAAACGCCTCAGCCTCCAACTACACCATCGGCGCGCCGAACACTGGATCGTGGTCCAGGGCGTGGCCCGGGCCACCATCGGCACCACCGTTACCGACGTCCACCCCAACCAGAGTGTCTATGTGCCGGTGGAAACGCCTCATCGTCTGGAAAATCCCGGCACCGTCCCGGCAGCCATGATCGAAGTGCAGACCGGCGACTACCTGGAAGAAGACGACATCGTCCGCCTGGACGATGATTTCTGGCGGAAGGCCAAGAACTCCACGAGCCCGGAGAAATAACCCCGGTTCGGCCAGACAAGCGCATCCTGAAAGGATGTAGAACAGTTCACCTCAGAGGGCAGGGAACCCAGACTTTGACTGCCGGCATCAGCAGCGGCGGTGGAGCGTCACGGGTCCGGGATGCCCCGGAACCCTGCCCCCAGCGGTTCGGTCAATCTGACCCGCACCAGGCGGTTGGCCCACTCTTTGGGGCCGGGAAGGTTGACCCGCACATAGTTGGGGGTCAGGCCGGTGACCATCCCCGGTTGGCCGGCTACCTGCCCCTCCACTAAGACTTCCGTCACCACTCCCACCTGGCGTTGGAGAAAACGCTGTTTTCTTTCTGCTGCCAATTGCCTGAGGTCCTTCGCCCGAGCGGCTGCCTGTCGGTCATCGCAGAGCCGCGGCAGGGCGGCGGCGGGAGTGCCGGGCCGGGGCGAAAAAGGGAAGACGTGCAGGTAAGTCCAGGGCAGGCGGGTGAGTAGATCACGGGTCTGGCGATAGGCGGCTTCGGTTTCGGTGGGGAAGCCCACCAGAACATCCAAGCCGATGGCGGCTTGAGGAAAGTGGCCGGCAATGGTCTGTACCAGGTCTGCAAACCAAGCGGCCTGATAGGGCCTCTGCATGGCTTGCAGGACCTCGTCAGAGCCGCTCTGCAGAGGAAGATGGAAATGGGGGCAAAACTGTTGCCAGTCAGCCAACACCGCAATCAGTGCCGGGGTGACATCCTGAGGTTCCAGGGAGCTGAGCCGGAAGCGCACCGGCCAGGGCCGGCCCTGCAGCCGGTGGCAGAGATGGGCCAGGCTGGTCGCAGGAGTTCTATCCCGCCCGTACCGGGAGAGGTTGATGCCGGTGAGGACCAGCTCCCGGAAACCCCCCTGGGTGAGGGTTTGGAGCTGTTCCACCACCTGCTCCGGTGCCAGACTGCGTTCCGGACCGCGCACTTGCGGCACGATGCAATACCTGCAGTGTTGGGAACAGCCGTCCTGGATTTTTACAAAGGCCCGGGTGTGCCCGGCAAAGTGGGCAATGGGCATGGGTTGGAACTGCCGGCAGGCCGTCATGGGTGACACGGCCGGCCAGGAAGGCTCGCCCTGCTGGAGGCGCCGGAGGAGCTGTGGCCAGGAGGCCTTGGCAGCATTCCCCATGACCGCCATCACTCCTGGGAAGGCGGCCAGCTCCTGGGGGGCCCGTTGGGCATAACAACCGGTGACGACGATATGGCAGGCAGGCCGGCGCCCCAATTGCCGCAGGAGCTGGCGGACCTGACGGTCCGCCCGCGCCGTGACCGTACAGCTGTTGACTACCACCAGATCGGCCGCGGCTGCGGGCGCACTCTGCCAGCCGCAGGCTTCGGCCTGCTCCAGGAGAAAGGCGGATTCATACTGATTGACCTTACAGCCCAGCGTGATGACCGCCAGACGGCCGCGGCGCTGTCCCCCGAGGCTGGAGAGGCTCACCGTCCGCCACTCCGGACGATCCAGCCGCCTCCCAAAACCCGGTCTCCCTGGTAAAAGACGGCCGCCTGACCAGGAGTGATGGCCGTCTGGCGTTCGTCAAGGGTGACGTACGCGTTACGGGGAGAGGTGGGATGAATCCGGCAGCCGACCCCGGGATGACGGTAGCGCAGCTGCACCGTCGCCGGCACAGTCGTCGTCGGGGGAGTGATCAGCCAATTGATGTCCTCCACCTGGAGGACGTCGGCCAACAGGTCTTCTTTGTGTCCCACCACCAACTGATTGGCCTGGGGGACCAGTTCCAGGACATAATAGGGTGCTGCGGCCGCGATCCCCAAACCCTGGCGCTGGCCCACCGTATAGCCGGCCAGGCCGCGATGGCTGCCCAGGACGACCCCATGCCGGTCCACGATGGGTCCGGGGCGGTGGGCATCGGTCTGAGCAACGGCCTGCAGGAAATCCACATACTTGCCCTGAATGAAGCACAGTTCCTGGCTCTCCCGGGCCATAACATAGGGGAGAAGACCCAACGCCGCGGCCTGGGCGCGGACCTGGTCTTTCGTCCAACCGCCCAGAGGGAAAAGCACCTGGGAGAGGATTTCCCGGGGCAGGCGATGGAGAAAGTAGGATTGCTCCTTGCGCCGGTCCACCCCGCGCGAGAGGGCCCAACCGCCCTCTGCCACCGGGCCGATCCGGGCATAGTGGCCGGTGGCCAGATGAGAATATCCCCAGGATTGCACCTGCTCCCAGAGGACCCCGAACTTGATCTTCTCATTGCAACGCACACAGGGATTCGGAGTCCTGCCGGCAAGATAAACGTCCCGGAAGTAGTCGATCACCTGGCGCCGGAACTCCTGCCGCAGGTCCAGTCGGCGGATGGTGATGCCAAGGAAACGCCCTAAGTCCTCTACCTGTGCCGCCGGCTGCGCCTCGGTGAGGAGCAGGTGGAGACCCAGAACCTGCCAACCCTGCTCCAACAAGAGGATCGCCGCCATGGCGCTGTCCAGACCGCCACTCAGGGCCACGACTGCCTGTTTAATTTGAGTTCGCATATCAAGGAACGAAGCAACGAACGTGTTTAGCTTTCTGAACGTCGTCCTCAGGTTACGATGCGCCCGGTAGTGTGCCAGTTGGCGCCCCTTGACCCGGCCTTCGGCCTCAAGCGAGGCTGAATCCGGCAGCACCATTCCCACAGCTGCAACGTCGGCTGGGGCCCTGAAGACAGCTAAGTGGTTCTATTATGAATCAAACCGGAAGAAAAGGAAAGTGCCGGCAGGTTCAAACCATGGCCAGCACTAACAGGCTGTTGAAAAACTCTTTGCCATCATTGATGGTGGGAGGATATCCCTGGTTTTGAGCTTTTGGCGTAGCCAAAAGCTGCTGTTGGGGTTGAGG
>FWPV01011261.1_pt1 | contig 14303 bp, 12 predicted proteins | sample 2228371 | NCBI WGS metagenome assembly FWPV01 (sample SAMEA103939776, study PRJEB20133) | metagenome
TGAGTCCGCCATAACGATGGTCGAGCACCCAGGCCATCATCGGCCAGGCCATCTCCGGAAAACCCGGCAGGAAGTGGTGGTTGCGGAAACTGAATCCGGGAATGCGGTTATACGGGTTGGGGATGATCTCCGCGCCTTCGGGAAATTCGCCCATCGTCAGCCGCTGCGGCGTCACCCCTTTCGGGTCGTCGACGAAACGCGAACGTATCTCGGCTTCCGCCTGCGGATGCAGTTTCAGGCGAACATCCCCGGCACGCGCGGCGCACTGCCGGGTATGGTCGTCGGGCGTCGCGCCGATGCCGCCAAAGCAGAACACGGCATCGGTGCCGGCGAAGGTCTGTCTGAGCGTGGCCGTGATCAGTTCCGGATCGTCGCCCAGATACCGGGCCCAGGACAGCTCGAGGCCGCGCTCGCCGAGCGTGCTTATGACCTTGGCGAAGTGCTTGTCCTGGCGTTTGCCCGACAGGATCTCATCGCCGATGATGATGGCGCCGAATTTCATGGTGATCGACTCAGGATGAGGCACCGGACCGGCCGGCGCCGGGTTTCAGCTGTGAATGTAGCTTTCGAGCTGCTGTATGGTTTCCTGCTGCATCTCGATGAACGCCTTGACCAGATCGCCCACCGACAGCACGCCGATGACCTCGCCGCCCTCGAGGACCGGAAGGTGGCGGATACGCTTGCTGCTCATCAACGCCATGCACTCGTCGACGGTCTGCGACGGACGGACGCAGACCACCTTGTCCGACATGATCTCGCTCACCGACAGTTCATGGGAGGACTTGCCGAGCAGAATGACCTTGCGCGCATAGTCGCGCTCGGAGAGGATGCCGCGCAGCTTGCCGTCACTCATCACCAGCAACGCGCCGCAGTTCTTCTCCGCCATCAGTTTCAGCGCGTCGAACACGCTGGACTCCGGGGATATCGACCACACATTGCCGCCCTTGCCCTGCAACAACTGGCTGACTGTTTTCATGATCCCCTCCTCCGGGGTTGGCCGACGGACACCGGCTGGGAATCCAGTCTAGCCAATTTTGCCGCCGCGGTGTAGCACCTCAGCGCCCGGATATCGCATCCGCCTTCTGCAGCAGGTTCTGGGCCATACGAATGTTGGCGATGTCGACCAGCCGGCCGTCGACCTGCACGGCGCCCTTGCCCTCGCGCGCGGCCTGCGCCATCGCGTCCACGATGCGACGCGCCTTCTCCACTTCTTCCGGCGAAGGGCTGAATACCGCATTCGCCGCTTCAATCTGCGATGGATGGATCGCCCATTTGCCTTCGTAACCCAGCGCGGCGACGCGGCGCGCGGCGGCAAGATAACCCTCGGCGTCCCTGAAATCGCCGTACGGCCCGTCGATCGGCCGCAGGCCGTAGGCACGGCAGGCCACCAGCAGCCGCGCCTGCGCCGCGTGCCAGGGATCGGTCTGCTGGTAGGAACGCCGGCCTTCGGCATCGCGGTCCGACAGCACGCCGTATTCCGGATGCAGGCCGCCGATGATGGTCGTGCGCGCACGGGTCGAAGCCGCAAAGTCGCCGGAACCGAAGGCCAGCGCCTCAAGGCGGCGGCTCGACTGGGCGATGGCTTCGATGTTGGCCATTCCCAGCGCGGTTTCGATCAGCGCCTCGAAGCCGATGCGTTTGCTGCGCCCCTGCGCGGTTTCGATCTGGGTCACCAGCATGTCCAGCGCATAGACGTCTGCCGGCACACCGACTTTCGGAATCACCAGCATGTCGAGGCGCGGACAGTTCTCGACCAGGTCAACCACGTCGCGGTACATGTAATGGGTATCAAGGCCGTTGATGCGCACCGCCATCACCTTGCTGCCCCAGTCAATGTCGTTCAGCGCGGCGACAACGTTTTTGCGTGCCTGCGGCTTGTCATCCGGCGCGACGGCATCCTCGAGGTCAAGGAAAATCACATCGGCGGCGGATTTGGCGGCCTTCCCGAAGATCGCCGTGTTGATGCCGGGTACCGCCAGTTCGGAGCGGGTCAGGCGCGGAGTGGCCGGTTCGGGTTGCGTGAAGCTCATCTCATTTCTCCCGCGGGCCGCCCGGGCCCGACATGGTTTCGAGGATCGTGATCAGCGCGCCGAGGTCGTCGCGGCCGCGCCCCTGCCCCATCAGCGCGTTGATCTGCTGCAGCACCAGCGCGCCGGCGGGCATGGCGACGCAGGCCTCGTGGGCAAGGTCGAGCACGATGCCAAGGTCCTTGTGGTAGAGCCGGGTGTCGATGCCGTTGTCGAAGTTGCGCTCCACCATGCGTTTGCCGAAAAGCTCCATCACCCGGCTCGCGGCCACGCCGCCCATCATCACTTCACGTACCTTTGCCGGATCGGCACCGAGGCGTTGCGCAAGATGCAGCGATTCGGCGACGCCCTGCGCCGCCACCAGCAGCGCGAGCTGGTTGCATGCCTTGGTAATCTGACCGGCACCGCTGTCGCCGACGCGGGTCACGGCCTTGCCCATGCATTCGAACAGCGGCTTCACGCGCCCGAAAACTTCCGCCTTGCCGCCGGCCATGATCGACAGCGTCGCCTGCTCGGCGCCCATCGGCCCGCCCGACACCGGCGCATCCAGCATGTCGATACCCTTCTCCGCAAGCCGCCGCGCGACCGCGCGCGCCACCGCCGGCGAAATGGTCTCCATGTCGACCACCACGCTGCCGGACTTCGCGCCGTGGATGATGCCCTCATTGCCGAGCACCACCTGCTCGAAATCGCTCGAGGCGGTGACCATCGTGAACACGACATCCGATGCCGCAGCCAGCGCCGCCGGCGTGTCATGGCGCGTCGCGCCCGCAGCGACCAGCGGCGCGGCGCTTTCGGCGCGGCGCGCCCACACGCCCATGCGATGGCCGCCTTTCATCAGGTGCAGCGCCATGTGACGCCCCATCGCGCCCAGTCCTATGAATCCGACGTTCAAGTGAAATTCTCCTCTCAAGACCTGCCGATCCAGCCGAAGGCCATGATCAGCGGCAGCGTCAGCCAGAACAGTATCGTACTCCAGCCGATCAGCAGTGCCGCAGCCGGCGCATCAAGCCTGAAGCGGTCGGCCAGCAGCAGTGCAGTCATCATCACCGGCGTCGTGCCCTCGACCACCGCGGCATACTGCGCTTCGGCCATGCGCGGGTAGATCAGCGGTGCGACCAGCCAGATGATGAGCGGCGTCAGCAGCAGCTTGACGCCTGCCACCGCGAGGATCTCGCCGCGCGGCACCAGGTTGCGCCAGGGTATGGTCATGCCGAGCACGAACAGGATTACCGGAATCGTCGCCTGGCCGATGAACTGCGTCGCCTTGACCAGCGGCTCGTAGCTGAGCCCCGTCTGCTGGCAGGCGAAGCCGAGCAGGAAAGCCCAGATCGGCGGCATCGTCAGCATCACGCCGATCACCGAGGGCTGCGCGGCGCTGCGGTCATGCGAACCGAGGCGCGTGGCGATCCACACGCCCAGCGTCCACACCAGCGGCATCGTCATCAGCATGTCGTTGAACACCGCGTAACGGATCGCCTCCGCGCCGAAGAAAAACACCAGCACCGGCGCGCCGATATTGAAGGTGTTGCCGAACATGCCGCCAAGCATCAGCGCGGCGCGCGTCTGGTCGGTCAGCTGAGGCCACAGCGGCAGACGGTAGAGCAGGAGGTAGAGAACGCCTCCGGAGACCAAGGAGCCGATGCCCACCAGCAAGGGCACCGACAGCAGCTCACGGTCGATCGGCGTGCTCGAAGCCACGGCGAACAGGATGCAGGGATAGAACAAATACATCACCAGCCGGTTGAGGCTGGAGCGCATCTGCTCGACGTCGGTGTCCGGGAAAAACCGCGTCCACAGCGCGCCGGCGCAGACCAGCAGCGACAGCGGCAGCATCACCTGCACCATCAGGTCGAGCAGTTGCGCGGCGTAATTCATTGCAGGCAGCGGCGCCGGGCGCCGCTGTGGAGGATTATAAAAATATCAATAAAAACAAATACTTATAAAGTCACTTTCGCACATCCGGATTGACCAGGTTGGGCGGCACATGGCCCTGCAGCGCCGCCACCAGGTTCTGCGCCGCGAGCATCGCCATCGCCTTGCGCGTGGCCTCGGTCGAACTGCCGACATGCGGCGCGAGTACCACGTTGTCGAGTTTGAGGAAATCCGGATGCAGCTTCGGCTCGTTCTCGTAGACATCGAGCCCGGCGCCGCGGATCGTGCCGCCCTTCAGCGCGGCAACCAGCGCGGCATCGTCGACCACGCCGCCGCGCGTGGAATTGATCAGGATTGCCGAGGTTTTCATCTTCTTCAGCTGCGCCGCGCCAATCAGGTGATGGGTCTCCGGCGTGTACGGCACCTGCAGCACGACGAAATCGGATTGTGTCAGCAGCTCGTCCAAGGACACATATGCCGCGTTGCACTTGCGCTCCAGCTCCGGCGCGATGCGCTTGCGGTTGTGGTAAACCACCTTCATCTCGAAACCCAGCGCGCGGCGGGCGATCGCCTGGCCGATGCGGCCCATTCCGACGATGCCCAGCGTCGCGTGATGCACGTCGACGCCCAGCCACTGCTTCAGCCGCCAGCCCGTCCACTCGCCGGCACGGATGCGGCGTTCGACCTCGGTGATGCGCCGCGCGGTGCCCAGCATCAGCGCCCAGGCAAGATCGGCCGTGCTGTCATCGAGCACGCCCGGGGTGTTGGTCGCCATCACGCCGCGCGCCGTGCAGGCCGGCACGTCGATGTTGTTGTAACCGACGGCGATATTGGCCACCGCCCTCAGCCGCGGTGCACGCGCCAGCAACGCGGCATCAACCTTGTCGGTCAGCGCGCACATCAGCCCCTCGCAGTCCGCCAGCGCCGCGGCCAGTGCCTCCTGTGCGTAAGGGACATCCTTCTGGTTGTCGATGACCTCGCAGTGCGCGCGCAGGTAATCAAGGGTTTCGTCGAAGACTTCGCGGGTCACCAGCACCCGGGGTTTGCGATCGTTCATGGTGTTTGCAACCGGATCAGTTGTTCAGCAATCGGAAAGATTTTCGGCCAGCCAGCGCGCCGCACGCAGCAGCCGCGCATCGCCGCCGCACGGCGCCACCAGCTGCGCGCCCAGCGGCAGGCCGGAAGGTCCGCGCAGCAGCGGCAGGTTCAGCGCCGGCATGCCGCAGAAGGTCCACAGGGTACAGAAAGCAGGATCACCGGTCGACCCCAGGCCGCGTGGCGCCTCGCCTGCGACGGCCGGCGTGAGTATCGCGTCGTACTGTGCAAACAGCGGCTCGAATGCGGCGTTGACCCGCGGGATCTGCGCCAGGGCCTCGCGGTAATCCGCAGCAGCCACGGCAAGACCGCGTTCGATCTGTCCGCGCAGCGAAACCGACAGGCGGTCGCGGCCATGCGCCCACTCCGCAGCAAAGTTCTCGGCAATCTCGGCTTCCATCACGCAGCGGTGCCAATCCCAGGCCGCTGCGGCGGCCGCGGGCATTTCGCATTCCACGGCACCCGCCTTCGAGGCAAGTGCTTCGATTGCCGCCCGGGTTGAAGCTTCGGCCTGCGGCCAACGCGAAGTCTTGACCAGCGCAAGGCGCGGTCGCGAAGGCATGGGCCCTGTCGCCGCAGCCAGCAGTCCCGGCGGCTGGTGTGCATCGCAGAGGACTTCCGCGAGCAAGGCGGCGCCCGCCACATCCCTGGCAAACACACCAAGCTGGTCAAAGGTCTGCGACTGGCGCAGCACGCCTTCACGCGGAATCAGCCCCGCAGTCGGCTTGTATCCCCAGACCCCGCAGTAGGCCGCGGGCCGCAGCACCGAGCCGTTGGTCTGCGTGCCCACCGCCAGCGGCACCATGCCGGCAGCCACAGCCGCAGCCGAGCCGCTGGAAGAACCGCCAGGAGTGTATTCCGGGTTGTGCGGGTTGCGCGTCTTCCCCGGCGCATAGGTGGCCAGCTCGGTGGTGACAGTCTTGCCGAAAATGACGGCACCGGCGGCACGCAGCCGCGAGACCACGACCGCATCTTTCGCGGGATGCCGTCCGGCATGCAGCACGGTGCCGTTTTCGGTCGGCATGTCCGCGGTGTCGATGATGTCCTTGATGCCCACCGGCAGGCCATGCAGCGGCCCACAGGGCCGACCTGCGGCAAGATGGCGGTCGGCCTCGCGGGCCTGTGCAATGACGAGTTGCGGATCGAGGAAAGCCCAGGCCTGCACCGCAGCGTCGGTTGCCGCAGTGTGTTCGAGGCAAAGACGCGCCAAAACCTCGGCACTGATGCGGCCTTCACGCAGGCTGCGCGCCAGCGCCAGTACCCGCTGTGCTTCCGGCAACTGATCAGGCAAGACCGCCAACGCGGATCAGCGGTAGAGCAGTTGCGGCAGCCACAGGCCGATTCCCGGGAAGGTGTAGAGCATGACCAGGGCAATGATCTGTATGCCCATGAACGGCATCATCCCGAGGAAGATCTGGTTCAGCGTGACATGCGGGGGTGCAACACCCTTCAGGTAGAAGGCCGACATCGCGACCGGCGGCGACAAAAAGGCCGTCTGCAGGTTGAGTGCGACCAGCAGGCCGAAGAACAGCGGATCGATGCCGAACTTGGGCAGCAGCGGAATGAAGATAGGCATGAAAATGACTATGATCTCGGTCCATTCCAGCGGCCAGCCGAGGATGAATATGATGCACTGGGCGAGGATCATGAACTGGATCGGCGTCAGCCCCAGTGACAGCACCCAGTTTTCGATGATCTGCTGGCCGCCGAGCAGCGCGAAGGCCGCCGAGAAAATTGCCGATCCGACAAACAGCCAGCACACCATCGCGCTGGTCTTTGCGGTGAGGAAGGAGGATTCCTTGATGATGCCCCCCAGTTCCCTGACCGTGGTACCGACCGCGGCAAAGCCGGGATTGCCGCGCTGATGGGCAATGAAACGGTAGACCGCCGCCAGCACGAAACCGCCGAAGGCGCCCACTGCGGCCGCCTCGGTGGGCGTGGCGAATCCGAACACGATGGATCCCAGCACGGCAAGGATCAGGATCGACAGCGGGAAGAAGGAACCCAGCAGCATCTTGAAAATCTCGAAGCGCTGCCAGGTCCACAAGGCATAAATCAGCACCAGGGACACCAGGCCGATGCCGGCCATGATCCAGAACCAGAGCGGCACCGGACGCTGCTCCGCAGCAGGCGCCGGGGGCTCGGACACTGCGGCGGGGGTCTCCGCGGGAGCCACGGTTTCGGCAGCCGCCTTGTCTGCGCCGGGTGGCTCCAGCAAACCGGTGCTCTCCTCGGGTTTCCCGGCCGCGCCTTCGGTTGGCGGCTCCTGCAGTCCGGTGCTGCCGGAAGGTTCCAACAATCCGGTTTCCTGCTTCGGCTCGGAATAAAAGGAGGCGCCGGCCTCGACCAGGCCCGAGGTGTCGAATTCCTCCACCGGCGCCGTCGCAGCCCGGTAGCTGAAAGCCAGCACGGCGGCAATCGCCAGCGCCGGCAGCAGGGAAACAAATAATTGCCCGGACACCGTGCGCACCGGAACACTGCTGCCGCCGCCCAGCGCGCGGAGGAGGCCGATGGTTGCATGGCGCCCCTGCGCCGCCAGGGTTTTCGCGAATGCCGGCAGTTCGACCTCGCGCTCGCTCTTCGGCAGCGGCGGCATCAGTTTCGGCTTGATCATCGCCAGCACGATCACGTAGCCGACGTACAGCGCGGAAAGCATCAGGCCGGGGAAAAATGCGCCTGCATACAGCTGCACCACCGACACGCCGGCAGTGGCGCCATAGACGATCAGCAGCACAGATGGCGGGATCAGGATGCCGAGACAGCCGCCGGCGGTCACCGAACCTGCGGCAATCTGCGTGTGATAACCCGCACGCAACATGGCAGGCAGGGCCAGCAGGCCCATCAGCGTGACCACCGCGCCGACGATGCCGGTGGCTGTCGCGAAAATCGCGCAGGTGATGATGGTGGCAACCGCCAGCGATCCCGGCAGGCGTGCCAGCGCGAGGTGCAGGCTCTTAAACAGACGTTCGATCAGCGCCGCACGCTCGACCAGATAACCCATGAACACGAACAGCGGCACCGCGATCAGCACGTCGTTGGACATCACGCCGTATGTCCGCTGCACCATCAGGTCGAGCACCTGCCGGGTGGCCATGTCCGGATCGACGCTGCGGTAGAAAAACCAGGAAAACATCACGCCCATGCCCATCAACGTGAACGCCGTCGGGAAGCCGAGCATGATCGCCACCACCACCAGCGCCAGCATCAGCAGGCCGAGGGCGCCGTTGGTCATGTCGGTCCAGGGCGTCAGGATCAGCACGGGGATCACGATCAGCGCCATGATCGTGAAGCCGAACCACAGTTCCTTGCGCACCTTCATCACGCCGCCCCCTTGCCGGCCGCACCGGCATCGTCGGCGTGCACCATTTCCTTCAGCTTGTCGACGTCGACCTCCTCGACATCCTCCTCGCGGGAGGGCCATGCCCCGTCACGCAGGCAGATGATGCAGCGGGCGATTTCGACAATGCCCTGCAGCAGCAGGACTATGCCGGCCAGCGGGATCACGGTCTTGAAGGGATAGACTGGCGGGCCGTCGGCGGTGATGTTCGAATGCTCATTGATCGCCCAGGACTCGGCGGCGTAGAAATACCCGGCATAGGTCAGCGCGATGACGCCGGGAATGAAAAACACGATGTAGAGCAGCAGGTCCAGCGTGGCCTGGGTCCGCGGCCGAAAAAAACCGTACAACACGTCGCCACGTACATGACCGTTCTTCGACAGGGTGTAGGCGCCCGCCATCATGAACAGCGTGCCGTAGAGCATGATCATCGCATCGAAGGCCCAGGCATGCGGGTTGTCGAGCGCGTAGCGCGAGAACACCTCCCAGGAAATCAGCAGTGTCAGGCCGACGATCAGCCAGGAAAAGGCCTGCCCGACGAAGGTGCTCAGCTTGTCGACAAAAAGAAGCAGTTTCTGCATGTTCCATCGCTTCCGTGGATGCGGGCCGGCCGCCGGCCGCTGCTAAAAAAAAACACCATCCGGGGCGGCCGGATGGTGTCGTGTTTGCTTCGGTAGCAGTCCGCGTCAGGACTTCTTCTTTTTGGCTGCCGCCGGCTTCTTGCCGAAATAATGGTTGTAGGCCATGCGGCGGTTGACGTTGGTGTCGAGGTCCCAGCGCACCGCGCGCTCGGCGAACCTGCGCTGTGATTCCTCGATCTCGCGGAACAGCGCATTGTCCTTGCGCTTGGCCACCGCAGCGTCATAGCCGGTCAACTGCGCCTGCAGGATGGGATCCGGCGTCTTGTAGAAACGCACGCCCTGCTTCTGCTGCATCTCGATGTAGTCCTTCGAGTAGCGGTCGACAGCCTTCCACGACATGTCGGCCGAAGCGGCCTCGACGGCGTTCTCGATGATCGCCTTCATCTTCGACGGCAGGGCATTGAACTTGCCCTTGTTGAACATGATCTCGAACTGTTCGGCATTCTGGTGGAAGCTCTGCAGCATGCAGACCTTCGACACGTCCGGGAAACCGAGGATGCGGTCGGAGGACGCGTTGTTGAACTCGGCGGCATCCAGCAGTCCTCGGTCCATGGCCGGCACGATCTCGCCGCCGGGCAGCGCGTTGACCGACACGCCCATCGCCGTGAACACGTCAATCGAAATGCCCACCGTGCGGAACTTCAGGCCCTTCATGTCCTGCACCCGGGTCACCGGCTTCTTGAACCAGCCCAGCGGCTGCGTCGGCATCGGGCCGTAGGGAAAGGACACCACATTGGCGCCGATCGAGCCGTAGAGTTTCTCCAGCAGCTGCTTGCCGCCGCCGTACTTGTGCCAGGCGAGCAGCATGTTGGCATCCATGCCGTAGGCCGGACCCGAGCCCCACAGCGCCAGCGCATTCTGCTTGCCGTAGTGGTAGACCAGCACACCGTGGCCGCCGTCGAGCGTGCCCTTGGACACGGCATCAAGCAGTTGAAAGGCCGGCACCACTGCGCCTGCGGGCAGCACCTCGATCTTGAGTTCGCCGCCGGTCATGTCGTTGACCTTCTTCGCGAAATCGAGCGCGTATTCGTGGAAGATATCCTTCGCCGGCCAGGTGCTCTGCCAGCGCATGGTGATCGGCCCGGCCTGGGCCTTGGAAATCATCGGAAAGCCGGCAATCGCGGCACCCGTCGTCGCAGCAGCAGCGCCGGTCAGGAATTTGCGCCGGGTGGCACGGCGATCGGCAGGCTTAACATCCTGTTTCTTAAACATTTTTTCTCCTCCAGAACGGTGGACCATCAAAAACGGGGAACGGTACAGCGCGACGCTTTGTTGTTATGGCCTGGCCTGCGCGATTCCGTCATCTGCGGGAGCCTGGCGACCCGTGTGGATTCCGCCATGCGCAACGCTGTGCTACTTGAAAATCATGCTAGCGCCCAAAATGGGCGAAATCAAGCATTTCCGCCGGCTGCCGCATCAGCAGAATGAGGTCGGCCGGAAGCTTACGGAATGCTGACGAAGACAGCCCTGCTCAGCTCAGGTAAGTCACCAGATAGGCCAGCAAAAGCACCATCATCCACAACGCGGTGGCGCCAGTGCTCCAGGTGCGGCCGAGCAGGCCTGCAGGGCCAAAACAGCGCAGCAGACGTTCAGCAATGACGGTGCCGCGGCCCAATGCGGCGGCGAAGGACCGCCGCACCTCGCAGTACGCCGAGCAAAGCGCGCGCCACAAGGCTGGCGCCAGCACCCGGTACAGCCAGTCCGCGTCGAGGGTGATGGTCAGCGTGCGCTTCAGGTAATCCAGCATCACGAAAAACGCCAGCCCGGAGAACAGCAGAAGCTGCAGCTGGGTCAGCACGTGCGCGGCCGTGTACGGCTCGTACCCGGTGGCATGCGGCAGCAGGCGGTAGAGCGGCTCCGGCCAGATGCCGATGGCGATGCACAGCACCGAGAACAGGATCATCGCGGCGCGCATGTTTGCCGGTGGATCCGGCGGCCGCAGGCCGGAGTCCTTCTGGAAAAACACGAACCACGGAAACTTGATGCCGGCGTGGAGGAACACGCCTGCCGAAGCCGCGGCCAGCGCCAGCCAGATCCACAGCAGATGCTGGTCGGCGGCAGCCTGCGAAATCATCGACTTGGAAACAAAACCGGAAGTCAGCGGAAACGCCGAGATCGCCAGCGCGCCGATGATGCCGCAGATGCAGGTGACCGGCATGCTCTGGAACAGTCCGCCGAGGTCAGTGCACTTGCGCCGGCCGGTCATGTAGAGCACCGAGCCGGCGGACATCAGCAGCAGCGCCTTGTAGATGATGTGGGTGAAGGCATGCGCCGCCGCGCCGCTGATCGCCATTTCGGTGCCGATGCCGGCGCCGGCAACCATGAATCCCACCTGGTTGACGATGCTGTAGGCGAGAATGCGCCGCATGTCGTTCTCGAGCAGCGCGTAGATGATGCCGTAGAAAATCATGAACACGCCGATCCAGATCAGGATCTCGTTGCCGGGAAACCCGCGCAGCAGCACGTAGACCGCGGTCTTGGTGGTGAAGGCCGACAGGAAGACCATGCCGCTCCACGAAGCTTCCGGATAGGCGTCGGGCAGCCAGGCTGACAGCGGCGGCGCGCCCGCATTGACCAGGAAACCGGCCAGCATCAGCCAGTGCCAGGGCGTGTCCAGCGTCATGCGCAGGAATTCGACGGAACCGGTATCCGCCACATGGCCGGCAATGCCCGCCATCAGCAGCACACCGCCGAACAGGTGCACCATCAGGTAACGGAAACTGGCCCGTCTGGCGCCGCCGCTCCACAGCACCAGTGTGGAGCCGATCGCCATCAGCTCCCAGAACACGAACAGCGTGAGCAGGTCACCCGCCATGGCCGCACCGATGGCCGAACCTGCGTAGACAAAGGCGGCAGGCACTTCAAGGCGGCTGGGCTGGTTCAGCGCAAACAGGCCGCCGCCGAAAGCCATGACTGCGAATATCGTCGCGAACAGCCGCGACAGGCTGTCCGGCGCCAGTGGCCGCAGCGTGTGCTCGAGGAACTGCACCGTCGCTGCTGCTGCCGGGTCCGGCGCCTGCCAGACCAGCCACAGTGCCAGCAGCGGCAGCAGCAGGATCACCGCGGCACGCGTGCGGCCGCGCAGGACCGCGACCAGCAGCCCGCCGGCGACCAGCAACAGACCCGGATGCAGCAGCAGGCTAGTCATCGCCGGGCTCCCGTTCGGGCGGATAGTAGCTGTCGGGCCGCTTCAGCAGCAGGCCGATCGCCTTGGCGATGACGATCAGCACAATGCAGGCGCCGAATCCGTACCAGGCGGGAAAGGCAAACACCGCGTCTATTCCGAAATGGGGGTGCTGCTCGACCAGGGCACCGGCCAGCACCAGCAATGCCAGCAGGGCAAGGGAGACTTGCCAGAGCCGGCGGATCGTCGATTGTCGGGTCAGCCAGTGCGCCATGTCAGTCCGCCATCATCAGCCGCGCCAGCGCCAGCGGCACGTCGGGGAAAAAGAACAGCAGCACCGTCGCAGCGGCGGTGATGCACAGCGCGGCAACCATCAGAGGCGGCGCCTCGCCGTGCACTGCCTCGCCGGCGGCGGGTCCGGCAAAGAATGCGCGATAAACGATCGGCAGAAAATAGGCCGCATTGAGCAGGGTGCTCATTGCGATGACCGCCACCGCGTTCCAGTGCGCGCCGGATACGGCGCCCTGCAGCATGTACCACTTGCTGATGAAACCCGCGGCCGGCGGCAGGCCGATCATCGAGATCGCGCCGATCGCAAATGCTGTCATCGTCAGCGGCATGCGCCGGCCAATGCCGTCGAGCTCGCTGACCTGCGTCTTGTGGGCCGCGGTATAGATCGCGCCTGCCGCGAAAAAAAGCGTGATCTTGCCCACCGCATGGGCTGCAATATGCAGCGCCGCGCCGATCACCGACAGCGGCGCCAGGATCGCCGCGGCCAGCACCACGTACGACAGCTGGCTGATGGTGGAATAGGCCAGGCGCCGCTTCAGGTTGTCCGAGCGCAGCGCGACCACGGATGCGGCGATGATGGTGAAGCCCGCGATGAACGGCAGCCAGTCGACGCTGCTCAGACCGGCAATGCGCTCAACGCCGAACACGTAGACGATGACCTTGACCACGGTGAAAACGCCGGCCTTGACCACGGCAACCGCGTGCAGCAGCGCGGAGACCGGTGTCGGCGCCACCATCGCCGCCGGCAACCAGCGATGGAAGGGCATCACCGCAGCCTTGCCGATGCCAAACACGAACAGGGCCAGCAGCAGCCCGATTTCGCCGTTCGAAAATTTGTCACCGATCAGGCCGCCCGGCGTGAACTCGACGCTGCCCGTGCCCAGCCAGGTCGAGATGACCGCCACCAGCAGCAGCGCCATCGAACTGCCGAGCAGATAGGTCATGTAAACGCGTCCGCCGCGACGCGCTTCCTCGTCACGGTGGTGGGTCACCAGCGGATAGGTGACCAGGGTCAGCATTTCGTAGAACAGGAACAGCGTCAGCAGGTTGGAAGCGAAGGCGATGCCCATCGTGCAGGCCAGCGCCAGCGCGAAACAGGCGTAGAACCGTGTCTGCCCCTGCTCCCGGTTGGCCCGCATGTAACCGATTGAATACAGTGAATTGACGATCCACAGGCCGGAGGCCACCAGCGCAAACAGCATGCCCAGCGGCTCCACCCGGAACGCGAACTGAATGCCGGGCAGCAACTGGAACAGCGCCACTGCAGGCCTCTCCCCGTCCAGTACTGCCGGCAGCAGCAGCAGCACGCAGCCTAACAGCGCAGCAGCACAGGACAGGGTCACCGCCTCGCGCAGGTTCGGCATGCGGTGCGCCAGCAGGATGCCCGCTGCACCGGCCACGGGCAGAACAAGCGCCGCGAGTATCGCCGACTGCGGATTCAACGGAATCCCCTTGCCAGCGCAGCCGCGGCCTCCTGGGCCCCGGTCAGCGAATACGATGTCTCGAGTCCGAAATAGGTGCAGGCCAGGACCATGATCCAGGCCGGCACCAGCAGCGACAGCGGTGCCTCGGAACGCCGGACCTCGCCGACCGGCTCGCGCAGGTAGGCCATCTCGACAAAACGCCAGACGTACAGCGCCGAGATCAGCGAAGTCGCCACGACCAGAGCCGCCAGCCACCAGTGAGCACGTTCCAGGGCCGCCATCACCAGGTACCACTTGGTGACGAATCCCGCGGATGCGGGAACCCCGATCAGGCTGAGGCCGGCGACGACGAAGCCAAAGGCCGTGAACGGCATGCGCCGCGCGAGCCCCGCCATGTCGGAAAAACGCGTCGTGCCCATGCGCAGCACGATGCCCCCGACAAGCATGAACAGCGCCACCTTGGTGATGCCGTGGTTGAACAGGTGAATC
>FWPV01011262.1_pt1 | contig 14302 bp, 11 predicted proteins | sample 2228371 | NCBI WGS metagenome assembly FWPV01 (sample SAMEA103939776, study PRJEB20133) | metagenome
GCTCGTCTTGCAGATCTGCAAGATACTCACGCAGATGCTCGACCACTCGGTCTTGCGTCGCCTCGGGCAAAGACTCTAACATTGTTGTCACAGTCGCAATGGCGTTAGATGTCATAATTAAGACTCTCTTTTAAAATCTTTTTAAACATGCTCCACAAATTGATTGTTCTACATTTTTAATATAAAATATTTTGCTCCAATTGTCAACAAAAAAATTCATTATGTTTTCATTGCGACTTACTCCTACAATTCCATAGCTGATAAGCCAGAAGATATCATAATTTGTTTATGGTTTAATTTTACCGCATTCCTGGGCATCGGCGGTGAGGTGAAATTTGAGCGAGGCAACCTCGGTATCGGTCGTCGCCGAAGGCGAAAGATTGAACTGCTCCACCCGCTGTTTCAATGCCTCGTAATTGGTGGTCTCGCCGTTGTGTGTCAACGCTGTGTGCAGCTTGGCAGACGGATGGGCATTCATGTGCTCGACCACGGAGCCAGTGGCCAATCGAACGTGGATGATATTGTTCGGCTCATCGGGCGTCTGCCAGGGTATCTCTCTCCCAGCCGTTTTCCGGACAGCGAAGTTTTTGCAGCAGGACATGGCGGCAGTGATTTTGTGTTCCCGAATCAGCCGACTGGTGGATATGGAGCGTGCTCAAAGGGATGCTAGAAAACGAAATTCCAAAGCAGCTGCAAATAGTCAAATGTATCGTACCGAGGTGTACTGGTGATAAAGTTTGACCTTTACAGCTTAGCGGTTTTCTTTATCGGAAATCACTAATATTTTCAATTTATGATAAACTTAATAAGAAAGCAATAAGTGGCTTGCTGCCAAAGTGGCTTTGAATTTTAGATGGATTAATAATTATTTTGAAATATGTGCTAAGTCCTATGAAGTGAATTCGATAAATACCATTAAAAAAAATATTAACTAATATTTCATTAATAAAATTAATTTATCAATATATTTAATTAAAAATCAAATGCTATATGCTCAAATTGAAATTTTTACCAATGCCTTCTTGTTTTTCCAAAGCCCTCCATTTTTTTTATAAGCCCATTGAGCTATTTCCAAAATTAAATCTCTTTGATTTTGTTTCTTTTCATAAAAAGGAAATTTTTCTTTTAAAGAGAGCCCTCCGATAGTCTCTATAAAAGAAGTTTTTTGAATGCTTAGCTCATCAAACAAATTAATTTGAAAAGGTTCAAATCCCCCAATTTTGAGCTTTAATATGAAATCATTTTCAAGACTCTTGAATTGAGCGCACATTTTATCATATTTATTTGAATCATCATCTGATATTTGGATTTGGTATCTTAACCCATAAATCGACTGTAAGCCTATTAGCATTTTATCAACTTTTCCAGAAATACAGTTATTAAAAATAATTTCACTGTATTTTTGGTCAAAATCTTCAAAACCAACTTCTAATATGGTAGGGAATTGATCTCTTATTAGATTATTTTCGGTTCTTTGATAATTAATAATTTTTTCATTATCATCCCGCAATCTAAAAATATCTTCAAGATTAATCATAAAATTATTAGCTATAATTTTGCTGAGTATATTTGATATATTCAAATTATTAAAGGACAGATTTAAAACGTCTCTTGAGACATCATTGCTCAGCTTTATAATGGCCCTAAAAACTTCTCTATAGCGCTCTAGCTTTCTCGCATCTATAGAAGTTATCTTAATTGAACTCGACACAAGCTCATTTTGTACTGACTTTAGAAGATCATAATCTTTTTGTATTTTCTGGTATCTATCGGAAATATCTTCATTTTCTCTGGTTATTTTGTCAATTTTATCATTTAATGCTTTTAGCTCTTTTTCATGATTGTCTTTTAATTTCCAAATTTCTAATTCCAAATTGGTTTTTAATTGATTAGCATTAGCTAAGTCAATATTTTTTCTTTCTAGCTCTTTATCTTTTTCTATTAATATTTTATCAATATCATTATATTTAGCGCTTAGCAAATTAATTTGCTGAAATCTATTTAAAATGTCTTTATGATTAGCAGAAATGGCTTTTGAAATTTTTAGAAGTTCTTCTTGAATGGCCACTAATGATTTATCTTTTGATATTATTATTTCTTTATACTTTTCTTTTTTATTTAAAATAGAGAAAAGCTTCTTATAGATAAAATCAGAGCTTTTTATGACTCTAGAAAAAATTACCTTTCTAAAGGTGAAAATAATAATTACTAAAGCAAGAAAAACCAAAATCCAATAAATCCAATTTCCAGATTGAGAAGCCTTTAACCAAAAAATCTTTTCTATTTTTTGATTATCTTTAAAGAAGGAAATACGAATTGCTCGACCATTTTTGCTTTGCAATCCTTGAATATTATCGCTTTTAATGGTGCAATAAAGTTTTGTTGAATCCTTTAATTCAAGCTGATAACCAATAGGTTCAATATTGGGTTTGATACTATCAACTGGAAGGCTGAGGATTATTGAATCAATTTTAATTGGCTGATGGCCTAATATTTTCAAAACTGCATTAGGAAATTTAAAATAAAATGTATTTCGTCTGATATTGATTTTTAGCGAATCAACTTTATTGCTCAAAGTATCTTGCTGAATAGGATTTCTTGTTTCATAGATTGATAGCGCTTCGGTAGCTGAAAAAAGCTCGAACAAAATTAAAAATAATATCATATTCATCTGAACACCCCTTTATATTTTAACCTAATAGCCAAGAATATTTTTCATCTGTGTCTTCTTTAATATCATTAATTTCAACATTAGCATTTATTGGGACATTGCCCATCCCATCGTCAATTTCACCAAAAAAATTATCACTCAAATCTATTGCAAGCTTTAAATATTTAATGTAATTAGATGAAAGGATCACTTCTGCAATTTGATTATATTTTTCTTTTTCTTTATTATTAATTATATGTTCGGCTTTTGATTTATCACAGTTTACTTGATAAAATCTAACAAGCCTATTATTGTGCTCTACCTTTTGGTTTTTATCTATTCCGATTGCTTTATTAGTATTTTCATCAAAACTTGTACCAATGGGAATTATATTTTTAAAAGTATCGGCTTGCCGTTGTTTTTCATTTAAGATGAGATAACCATAATTGGCCAGCGTTTTTGTCCTCGATAGAAGAATATTTTCTCGCTCTGCTGCATAATACGTAGCACCGAAAGCTACTGCAAATTTAACTTCATCTTCAGACATATCGTCAAGATAATAAGGTTTGTGACCATTATTTTTTGCTTCAATTTTTTCCTTTATTTTTTCTCTGACAGTAGGAAAAAAGGAACTTCGACCAGAAAATATTACCGAATGAATGGGAGCGAAAGTATTTTCATAATAGATATTCAGAACTGATTCAATTCCTTCTTGAAGCCTTATTAAGACCTTTTTAATGTCATCATTATTAAGAATCTCTTCTATTCCTAATATTAATTGTTTTTGTTCTATTATCCTATCTAATATTTCTTGGAGTTGAATATCCAAAAAATCATATGATAATACTTGCTTTGTGTCAATAATTATCTTATCTGAAATATTCTCACCATATTTTTTCTGAAACATATCATTTGATAGTCTAAATCTATCTGAAATTTTGACTTTTATCTTTTCTGCAATATTTTTTAAATTTAAACTTAGCATCCACCATTGAGTACGTTTTGATTCATCGAGCTTTGAAAGCTCATCAAGTGGATCGAATGGACCTGGCTTAAAATATTCTCTTATTTCACCGATTTTATTCCAAATAATTTCTGCGATAATCCGATCAATAGTTTCCCCACCGATTGCATAACCAACCCTTGCCAAGATATCCAATTTTACTTTCTCTTCACCAAAACCTGGACGTATCAATTTAATGATAGAAATATTAATGGTAGCCCCCCCAAAATCGAATATAAGAATATTTTCGGGAACACCAGAAGGAATTCTTTCAGATCTATTTTTATTGAAAGTGTCATAATTGCTCAAATAATAAAGGGCTACTGCCTCAGCCTCATAAACATGATAAACCTTTTCTATCCCCGATGCGTTCTTGACCGCCTCTACCATTTTTGTAATCTTTAAGGGGGTGAAATTATTTGGAACCGCTACCACTGCTTTATTTATTTGTATCCCCTTTCTATTTTGCGCAAAATATTCTCTTGACTGATTGATCAAATAGTCGCTTAGTATTTTGACCATATCTTGTCCAGATACTGAATACTCCTTATCATTCAATTTGATTTTCCTTGACACATTGTAACCGATCAGCTTTTTCGCTGAGTAAAATGTTCGATCTAGATTGGCTCTCATCAATAATTCAGCCTCTTTGCCGCAAGCAATTCCTTCTGAATAGCGATCTATTTTTTTTGTTCCTTTAGGAAGTTTGTAATCACCTCTTATGCTTACCAAGGACGGTGTGACATAAGAATCATGGAATTGAACCAATTCAATATTGTTAAGTTGATCTCCTCCAGCGATGCATGATGCAGTGGTACCTGGATCAATCCCTAGCCAAAAAGGACCTAAACTACGTCGAATGATAATTTCATACCCTAATTGCGGTATGTAATCGGCTTTCAATTTGGCTTTATAACTAAATTTAAATTTAATTGGCTTTGTCTTATCCTTTGGTTCTGGGAAATTGGTCAAATCTAAAACCAAATACACTGCTTTTTCTGCTTTTGGTGCTAATTTTCCAAGACAAATCTCTTCTCCAAAGTTTCTTTTTCGAAACTCATTATCATCTTTTGTGTTTAAAGAAATGTCAATATTGGCCCGATCATTATCTGGAACCATCGGCGTATCCACAATAATAACTGGAGAAGGATAGTTAAAATTTAAAATGTCACTTACATTTTTTATCACAATTGGTATTCTCAAATCTCGCCGATTCCAATCAAGCACAATAATACTATCCTTTCCTTCCAGTCGTTCATAATCTTTAGCAACGTGAAGAAATAACTTAGGTTCTCTAAGTGCTAAACCCCATGTTACTAATCCGATGGTTATTAGGCTGATAATAATAATTAAAACCATTCTTCCAGTTTTCGACGATGGAGAGTGCATTATTGGAATAAGTACTTCTTCAGATTGAATTGATGCTGAAAGCGGAGCGTTTTCCCAATCATATTTACCTATCAGTTTTAGTCTTAAGCTGGCTCTATTCTCTGATCGAGGAACATCAATTCGAGGTACTGATAATTCTGCAACAGTGATTTCTCCTTCACTAATGCTTCCACGGATAAATTGCGTCTAATATTGCTTGATTTGTTTAGACCTTGGAAAGTTTAATAAGATATAGCGCTCATTAACTTTAAAATTCTCAAGATTGCTTAGCTTGAATTTGGTTTTAGAAATTTTGTATTCATCAACTCCTTTTTTTGATAGAACTGGTTTTTCCTCTGATTTCAGCGAAATCGTTGCTGGTAGAGCTGTCTGAATTTCGATAACTTTAATCACGATTCCATTTATTGTTCCAACATTTAAGGTCAGTAAATCTATAATCTTATATTTCGTAGCAAAAATTTCTTCAAATTGCCTTGTAGCATTCAGGAAGGTTGGGAAAAATCGCTGGATCAATAGCTGGTCTGCTATATTTGATTCTTCAGCTCCATGCCTAAAGTCGCTTACGATAACAAAAATGGTGTGAACAGGATAAAAATCAGGAATTACTTTAAAGGATAGAGGTAAAGCATATCTTGAGAAGGTATAGTTAAATCTTGGAGTTGTTCGATTGGGAAAGTTTCTATTTAAGAATTCTCTAATACCCCTATCAGAAGGATTCGGATAGCTATCATGCAATTTGACTAACTCTTTAGCGAAATTTTCAAAAAAGGCGGCACGGGTAGTAGTAGAAGCAGTAACTGATGCAATGCCATCACTATTAATTCCAAATGAACAGAAAGTAACAATATCACCACTTTGATAAAGTGGCTCAGCAAATTTATATTGTCTTAGTTTATTAACTATAAAATCATTATCAGAAATCAAATCTTGCTGATTTAGAGATCTATTACAAACAATATCTGTTAAATATTGATTGGCTCTGTTTAGTGTATTTTTATTTAATACTGAACCAGAAAAATCATAAAGCAGCACAATATGCTTTTCAATATCGACATCAGCATTTATTATGCTTGTGAATAGAAATGATAAGACTGTTACAATACATAATTGAATTATGAGCTTGCTCTTCATTTTATCCCTCAATTTTGTAATGCGGTCTTAATAGAAGGATAATCTTTGTGTAATTTTTACATTAGGCTGGAAAACATCTTCAAAATAATAACTGATATTTATTTTTACAAGATCATCGTCTCTTGAATTAACAGGTAAGGCACCGCTATTTAATATGTCATTGGTTAGTTCAAAATTAATGCAATCATGCGGGGCCAACTTTAAATCTCTAAAAACCTCATAAGGAGCTATCTTTGTAAACCACGCCTCTTGATGTTGTTCATAATGGCTAAGTCCTATATTTAAATGCAAAGCGCCACTAAAATGAAAGGGACTTTCATTTTTAATTATAAGATTATATCTATTTTTGGGTGAAAGCTTATTGAATATATTTCCTTTGAATATAGGAACATCTGCGAATTTTATTGGCTGCAATTTATCTTGAGCCTTAATATCCAAAATGACATGAAGGATAATTTGACGAGATTGTTGATAACTGAGATTATTTAGTTCTGCAATTTTTTTTATGGATTCTGCAACCACTATCGTTTTTGATGCAATTTTTGAAATATTATAAACTGAAATAATTGTAAATACTATAAACATAAAACAGATAAAAACAAGATAGCCTAATTTATAAGACTGAATATGTCCAAGAATTCCATTAATTGTGTTTAGAAAAAATAGAAATAATTTTTTAAGATAATTTCTTAAAGCAATACAAAAAGGCATAAGGTATTCAGTTTTAAAATTATTAAGCTTATTATTGAAGGCCATTTAAATCCTCCATTTCAAAATAATCATAAGCAAAGATCTCAACATAGCGATTATCTCTTCTATAAAAATATCTTTCATTACAGCTACTTGGTATTATTATAATCCTCATTTTGAATCTATTTAATTTCTCATAAAGAAATCGTTCAATAACGTTAGCTCTTGATTTTGCAAGCTTTAAATTATTATTTAACCATAATAATTTATTCGTTGTATTTAAAGAAATTATATCAGCGTATCCGATAATCTTGATTAATAAGGTAGTTTCAGCATTGCAATTCAAATAATGATCTATTTGGGCAATAGCTGCTTGCAAACTATTTCTTATGCTTTCAGTAAGTGTGCTGTCTCCTGCACTAAAATTTTATGTTTTTTTATTTAAGCTAAAGAAAGTGAATATACGATCATTTGTAGTCATAATTCTATTTTGCCGCCAATATTTATTCAATATATTATCATAAATGGAGCCTTTTATTATTATTTCATTATTATTAGAATTGCGATTTTTTCTAATGTTTTTATATAATAAAAGATAACCGTTTTGAGAGAAATCAAAGTCTAGTAAAATCGAATTGCTATCGCCTTGGTTTATTGGAATTGCACCCCATCTATCATTTTCAATAAAAATAATATGATTTTCAACCCATTTTGTTATTGGCAAATCATCCCTCCAATTATATATTTTAATTTTTATAGGAGATATTGACCTTGAAGATCTCAATAACGGAAAGCAATTTCTTCTCCAGTATTCTATACAATTCGAATTCGTTATGCTTTCTGCAATATTTAAGCTTTCGGCTCCTTCTTGATGAAAAAAAATTTTGAGTCTCCCATCTAATATCTGTAAAATATAAAAGTCTATTAAGCTCTCTTTGATTGAAACGCTCTCTTTTAACTTATCTATCATTGAATAATCTGTTCTATTTAATAACTCATTAATAGAAATCATAGCTAGTTGGTGGTTTGACATCAAACATAGATTATGATTGTTACTATAGTATCTTCTTGCTTTTTCTGTTAATAAATTATTTAATTCACCTCCCAAAAGTATGTTTATTGGAGTGATTATATTCGACAGATTTCTTTCTATATTTTTCCAAACTACAAATGGAGATTCATTTCTACTGATTTTATTATAATCAGCCTGTGAAATTTTATTAGCAGAATTACCAATAAAATTACGGGATAGTTCTAAAAAGCTATATTTTGGCAATAAATAATAGTTTTGGCTAAAAGAAATATTTGTAATATATATAGTATTAAATAATATAAAAAATAAGCGATAAATAGTTTTAATCATATTCTAACTTTTATTATAATGTTATCAATTCTAATTTATTATAATTTAATAAAATAATAGCTTAGGATATAGTTCAACTTTTGGATTTAAGTAGTCTTCTTTACCGATAAAATCCACAAAAAGAGTTAAAACTATTTTGGAATCATCCGATATGTTTTTAGCTAGAATACCGCTATCATGAATAGCTTTATTAATTCGATAATCGCCCTTAATTTTTTCCTCTGGATTTAACCGCTCACATGATAATAACTTATATTCACTTCCCACAATTATCCATTCCTTTTCATTATCATCGTATTTTTTCATTAATAAATAAAGTTCAAATCTATTTCTAATCGGAACAGAGCTTTTATTTTGTACTTCAATATTAAAATAGAAATCTTGAGAATACTTTTTAAATTCACTGCCAATAAAAATTGGCATTTTTTCATTACCTATACCAAAAAGCGGATGAACTTTTGTACTATCTAATGTTATTTCTAATGTTAATTTTAAATAAAAAATGCCTGAATTTTTGAGCATGTACTCAACATTTTGTGCTGTATAATTTGCCATTCTTTTGGTATGATATGCCATTACAAAAGTGCCTATGATCATGCATACTGTCAATATTGAACCAATTGTTCCAACTATTGCTTGAGCTTGGTTTGGATAATTAATTATTGGTTTAAAAATAGACCATAACATCAATTTCAATATCTTTTTAAACTCTATTTTAGAATTTTGCTCGCTAGCCATACAGAATATTATCCAGTGTTAGAAAAATATTATTTCTGTATCATAAAAATTTTACCATGAAATAAATATTTTGAACATATAATTTTCAGCTACCTTAGAGGATAACCATGGGTCAAACAAATCTTGTCAATTTCATTAATCGGTATAGCATAATGCTGTCCTTCAGCCACACTTCCTTGAATTACTTTTGATGCTACTATCATTCCGATAACTAAATTGCTGGTTTTCTCAACTAATGGCCCCCCACTATTACCTGGATTCGTTGCAGCATCTGTCTTTAAATAATTGCGTGCTTTTTCAGCAATGATGCCCTTTGTGATAGAATAATTTCCACCAGGATAGCCAATTACATATACTTCTTCTGTTTCTACTACAGCATCTGAATCTCCTAATCTGAGAAGCGTAGGCAATGATGAAGTATCAGTTAATTTAATTAATGCCACATCAGTGGCAGGATCAGCAAATATAACCTGGGATTCAATGTAAGATCCGTCTCTAAAAATCACACCAACGGCATTGTCACTGCCAATAACATGGGCTGCAGTCAAGGTATATCCTTGATTATTGATAATGAAACCAGTTCCTGTACCAGTTGACGATTGAATCAAAACAACACTCTCGGTATTTCCGCTACTCCCTCCAGATGGACTTATAATTAAGAAGAGAGCTAAAATGAAATTTGAGGTAAATAGGATTATACCGTACCATAAATGTCTTTTGCAGATTCTGCTGAGCAACTTTATAAAGTTTTTTTGTTTCGAAATAGACGGCATTTTTCTCATTTTTTATCTCCTTTAATAGAAACGCTAATTAGCTCTTCAATTAAGCCTTTTTCTATATCTTCACCAAAATACAATCTTCCTCGCTGATTTGCCATTTCGTGTTCAAATCTTTTTATGAGATATGGTTGAATGGTTTCATTAAACATAGATAGCAATTTGGCTTTAGAATGCTTCTTCGTAATTTTGATTATTTCCAATTCGAATGTTTTGAAATTCTTATCTGACTCTGCTAATTCCTTTATTGTCTTATGATCTTCAGTATCTAATTTTAAATAATAAGCTGATTGCCCTGGAGGGCTGATTTTATAAATAGGGGGGTTTTTAATTGTTAGGTTTTCCGTTTCAAATTCAGATCTAACTTTTATCGGATTCCACTCGTTAAATTCGTTCTCTTGCCATTCGACAAAAAAATCGAGAACAAATTGAATAAGATTTTTGGTATATTCAAGCCGTTTTGATCCTGCTTGTTCTCTTTTTCTTCGATCAATGCTATAGGCTAACCTAAAGCTCTGCCAGATTTCTTGATCCATAACAGCTCTACCAGTCGGATCTAATGGGGGACTTTCAAAACTGCTTTTTAATGTTTTTCTAACTGAAAGGTCATCAAGCGGATTGACTTGTGCCTTTTCTTCATAAAATAAAATCATTTGATCTAAAAAAGGGATATCCCTTGTCGACTTATTTGTATATTCTGAATAACCTGCGTTGCTTAAAGCATTTACAAGATCATCTAAGGTATCTTTATTGCTTCCAATAATGAATCTAGGAACACCAGGACCAGTTTGCCCACCGTGATCTAATCTTAATAATCCGCAGATAGCTCGTTTTGCGTATTCTTTTGTCTGATCGATTTTTCGTTTTGCTTCATCTAAAACATTTACGGGAGGAATAATGGGAATTATCTCTTTTTGGTAAGTCGTTTTAATTCTTTCTGCTAACTTTCCAACATTGCTATCCTTTCCCAGGTCAAGGATTCTAGATAAGTTTTCTGGCGAAATGTCTTTAGAATGAGGAGGTGTAGGTTTTTGATTTAAGTACATGGAAATTGTGCTTTCGCAATCTTTTTTAAAGGTTCCTTCTCGCCAGATTTTAAAAATGGGAAGAGTGTCATCATTGATCTCAATATTTATTTTCTCTTTTCTTTTTTCAAAGATATCGAATAATTCTTTAACGTTATTTCGGTAATTCCTAAAACTTGAAATCGTTAGCAACTTCTTAGAGAAATCTCTTGATGATACCATGGTTCCATTACTAATATTCATCTGAAACTCAGAAAGAACTTCTCTCATTAAAAACATCTTCAATAAATTCAATAGGTTTATTAATCGATCCTGTAATGTTTCAAATTTCGATAACAACAAATTGCCTGAAGAACTTGTCAATCGACTTAATTCTGATGTACATAGAGTATTCCATTGATTTGGTTCTTTGGGAATTTTTAAATTTTCCCATAGCTTAAATGTCTCATCAATCCTTTCACTAATTCCAACCGTAAACAATTCTGCATAGCGAATATTTTGAGCATTATCAAATCTAGTCTCAATTTCATTGGTTATTGATTCGATCATAAAATCACGGGCTGATCTTAAATTTCCTTTCACTATAGCATAGAAACTATCTTTTGTCCCACTTGAAAATTTATTATGGAGATATCTAGTAACGCTTTCTAGTTCTCCTTTTATAATTTTATTTACGTCTTCATTGATTTCGTCTAATAATCCCGCTTGTATAATTCCACGTGATTCAAGATTATCAAATGCTTGTTCGAGGATACTATCGAAAAATTCATTTGCCAGACCTTTAACAACTGCTTCATTTATGTTATGAATTGTTCCATTAGCATCTTTATAATTATACTGATCCAGCCATCTATTGCATAATTGTTGACCTACTTCACAAGCGCTATATTCACTAATAGCATATTTTGGATAGGTAATTGCTGATAAGCCAAATGTCGAATAAAAACCAAAACCAGCATTCAACCCATCTACTAGAACGGACGTTCTGTGACCACTCATGCCCAATAAATTGCTAAAGATTTGTAATCCCACGATCCTGTAAAGCCCATCCAGAGAATTCAGTTTAGCCAGTGTAGGATCACCATATTCTTGTGAAACAAGATAAACAATCCCATAAGGTGGCAAAGGCGAGAATCCAGGTACTTCATTGGGCCAATTTTCTTCATATACGTATTTAGGATTCTTAAAAAATTCAAGTTCTTGAAGTGCACCATAACAATTGCCATATCCTGAGGGAAATTTTTGTCCATCAGGGGGCATTAGAAAGATTCCGTATAGTGCACCGCCATCTTTTAAACCGCAGATTTGCCTTATCATATAACCTATATCGATAAACATACCTGCATTAGTGCCTCCGCACATGGTACCTGTAACATATACAACAGGAGTAGGATTATATCCTGCTTTTTGAATAATTTCTGGCGAGATTCTGTCTCTTGATGCTGGTTTCACAATTTCTGTAAATGCATTTTCAATTTGTTTATATATATTGGCAAAATTCTCATCACCCCAGAGAGCTAAACGTCCGCCTGGGCGGACCCCTCCTGCCCCCGCATTAATCGATGAGAGCTCAGCATCGATATTTTTAGGAATCCAATCAAGCTTTAATTTTTTATTAAATGACAATTTCTCAATTGAAGCTCTTAAGTGAGAAATATAGGCACGGACTGGAATAATATCTGAACCCAAAGGAGTGGGTTCAACTTCATTATCATGATCTGTTTCAATATAAATATATTTAAATATTGGCAATGAATTTAGTCCCAGAGTTTCATACATTTGTTTCTGAACATGCTCAACAATACGCAATCCACTCGATCCGATACCAATGACTAATGTAGGACGTAACATTTAATACCCTCCTAAAATTGCTTTGTTAGTTATGTAATAAAAAAATATGTCTTGGTATGATAATTTATGCTGGGATTACTTTTCTCGTAGCTGAGAGCACTCGCTTTAAAGTCAGTTGGATAACTCCCCAGATAGAAAATAAAATAATCAATGTTGACCAGTGGGGAAGCATATCTACTGAATTATTGTAATATCCTTTTAGCCAGATATACACAATATTACCTGTAATACAAAACTTTGAAAATGCATAACCAACTGACCAGCATAATTTTTTTCTAAGGTCAACATCAATAAATTCTCTCTTCGAACGATAAATAGGGGTTTGAAGCAAGAGTAATGTTGCAAAATAGGCGATTAAATTGTATGCGATTAAAAGAATGAATAGATCTAATAAGTATGTTTCAAAATTTGAAACATCAGGCGAGATTAAAATATTTTTTAGAAAATCAATGCCCATTTTCATCCTCTCTTTTATCTTTAGTTGTTCTGATTTTTGGAAACAGCAGCTTAAAAAAACCAATCACTATCAAAAATAACATGAGCAGTGCTAAAAGCCAGGGCAGGGCGCTTGGTCCTGCTACTTGAAATTTTCTTATAGGAGATCGAAAAGTTCCGTCTGAAGTATTTGCAGTTACAAACCACTCGTAAGTGCCTGGCTGAGGTCTTTTTAGAAAATATTTATTCAATTTCAATCTTTTCTGTTCTACTAAATTATAGCCATCTCTTTGCTTTTTTCGCAATACCAGAACATAATTAAGCACATCATCAGGATTTCCACTCCAATTCCAGATGAAATTAATGCTCTTTATCTTTTTAAACTTAAAATTATTTTGTGGAGTGAGAAGAGTAATCCTCTCTGCTCCGGGAATTATTGTTCCTGTACTGATTTTTACAATTTTTATTTGCAAATCGGGTCGTTGAATCCATCGAAAGATTACAGGCTGTGAAAATCTTAATGATCTGCCTTCTAAATAATTATCCACCAGACTAGCTTGTTCATTAGTCATTGAAAAACCGTGGCTTTCGATAAAATCGGAAAGAACAATTAAATACCACTCTTTTGATCGAAATTGTTCTATCATCAGTTTTGAAATAACGGCTTCTGCTAAAAATTCATAAGTCCACGGATCCTCCACCTGGGTAGGGAAATTTTGCTCAATGAATCTCATCGCATGCTGTAAATTTAAAATCCTAATCGATTGCGGTGTGGAAAAATAAGGGAAATTATTAGAAAGAATTGTACCAAACTTCATTATGACCAAGTTAGCGCCACTAGCAAGTATGGAACTGTGTTGAGTTAAAAATGGATATATTGTAATTGATGATGAGGGCGACAATTCCCAACCAGGCGATATTTCTCCATTATTCAATAAAGATTTGATCGCTTGTTTACCTTGTAACAATTCACCACTTCGGATGCTTTTTGATACATCGCAGACAATGGCAATATCTGCTTGTTGGGAGTACGCTTTAATGATAAGAGGGAAAAAATTAAATGTGGATAAGCTTATGATGAAGAGAAGCAATAATCTTTTCACAGATATAGCTCCTTAATCTCTCCAAATAATAATTAGATTACTATATTATAATCGAATGAAACAAAATTCTAAAAGACGAATTGAAAGGGATAAATATCCCATAGCCAAACCATTGACTAACAATCGCGAGGTGAGCCATGGAACTCAG
>FWPV01011265.1_pt1 | contig 14298 bp, 14 predicted proteins | sample 2228371 | NCBI WGS metagenome assembly FWPV01 (sample SAMEA103939776, study PRJEB20133) | metagenome
ATGCCTTTGATGCCGATACCGCTGCCTTTGCCAACAGTTACGGTCAGGGAAAAAATATTTTCTTCGGCTATCAGTTACCGGCAAATTCAGAAAAAACCGGCAACGGAATCTTCTGGAAAAACAACCAGACTCTTTACTGCAAATTCGATAACATTTCTTTTTCTGCTGAAGTTAAAGATAATCCTTTGCCCGGACTGCACAATAAAGAAAATATTGCCGCTGCCCTGATAGCAGCTATTCTCTGTGAACTAAAATCTTCTCCGGAAGAATTAAAGGAAAAAATTCTCTTCAGTAAAGTTCAGGCTCTGATCAATTCTTTAAATAAATTTCATGCCCTTCCGCACCGCCTGCAACTGGTAGAAAAAATATTCAATGTTGAATTCTATAATGACAGCAAGGCAACAAATGTCGACGCTGCTCTGAAATCAATTCTCGGATTTGAAAACAATCTTGTTGTAATTCTGGGAGGTAAACACAAAGGAAGTTCCTACCTGCCGCTGCTCGAGCCGATCCAGAAACGTGCCCGGGCTGTATTACTGCTCGGACAGGCTGCAGACATTATCTATCAGGAATTAAAACCGTTGCAGAGTAAAATGCAAAGAGTTAAAGATTTAAAAGAGGCGGTTTATCGCGGCTGGGAAATTCTAAAGGATGAAAAAGGAGTCGTGCTTTTCGCACCAGCCTGTTCAAGTTACGATATGTTCAAAAATTATGAGGAACGCGGCGAAATCTTCTGTCGCGAAGTTCGCCAGCTGAAAAAGGAATTAGCCAATGGTTAGAAAATCAAGACTGGACATCCCGCTCTTTCTTATAGTTATCGCCCTGTGCATAATCGGTTTATTAATGGTTTACAGCACTTCAAAAATAATCTCCAAAGAAAATTATGGCGACAGCCTCTTTTTTTTCCGGAAGCAGCTCTTCTGGTTTCTGGCAAGCCTGCTGACTTTTTTAATCATCACTTTTTTCCCGGTGCCATTTTATAAAAACTCCCTTTTCATATTTTCAGTGTTTATCGTTGCCATTATCTCACTCGTGGCAGTATTCTTTTTTCCGGCAATTAATAACTCCCACCGCTGGATTAAACTTTTTATCTTTTCCATCCAGCCCTCTGAATTTGCAAAAATTGCCGCTGTTTTATATCTTTCCTATTTTCTGGTTCATCCTCAGATTGATATTAATAAATTTAAACATCTTCTGTTTATAATGGCACCAATTATGCTGATGGCTCTTTTAATTATCAAAGAACCTGATTTCGGAAATTTTGTGCTATTGCTGACCATCAGTTCAATTATGATATTTTTAGCCGGGTTTAAAATAAAATACATCCTGGTGGCGCTTCTGGTTGCCTCACTTCTCTTCTTCGCTTTTCTTCTCCAGGATAAGGAACGCATCAGCCGTTTGCACTCATTTTTTCATCCAGATCAGTATCAACGCACAACCGGTTTCCAGGCTTATCAGTCATTATGTGCCGTCGGATCAGGCGGATTATTTGGAGTTGGGCCGGGAAATTCGGTTCAAAAACTATTCTACCTTCCTTATGCCTATGCTGATTTTATCTTCGCTATTCTGGCTGAAGAAAACGGTTTTTTTGGAAGCCTGCTGGTAATTGCTCTCTTTTTATTCTTCTTTTTACGCGCCCAGAAGATAGCCCGCCGTTTTTCTGACCGGCAGTCTTTCCTGCTGGTAACCGGGCTGAACCTGCTGATAATTCTGCAGGCATTTACTAATATTGCCGTTACGCTTGTAATCTTTCCGACAAAAGGAATTCCCCTGCCATTTATCTCTTCTGGCGGTTCCTCACTAATGGCCGGCCTGATCTGCAGCGGAATAATTCTGAATGCTTTTTTCCTTTCCAAGACAGAGTTTAATAATGATTAATTATAATAAAATAAAAAAAATTCATTTTATCGGAATCGGCGGTTCAGGAATGAGCGGCATTGCCGAAGTTCTGCACAATGCTGGATTTATAATCAGCGGTTCGGATATTGCTGAAAATGAAAATGTCCGCCACCTGAAAGCAATAAAGATTCCTGTTTACATCGGCCACAGAACTGAAAACATTGCCTCTGCCGAAGCAGTTGTATTTTCCAGTGCCATTGAAGCGGCTAACCCTGAAATCTGCGCTGCCCGGGAACAAAAGCTGCCAATAATTTCAAGGGCTGAAATGCTTGCTGAACTAATGCGTCTGAAATTCGGGATTGCCATTGCCGGAACACACGGTAAAACAACAACCACTTCTATGGTTGCCTATATCTTACAGCAGCAGGGGCTTGATCCGACATTTGTAGTGGGCGGAATTGTGCGTGGAGCTGAAAGCGGAGCACGGCTGGGATCTTCTGACTACCTGGTTGCCGAAGCTGACGAATCTGACGGCAGTTTTTTAAACCTGAATCCGATTATCAATGTAATTAATAATATCGAAAACGATCATCTTGAATTTTATAAAACCATGCATAACCTGCGTCAGGCATTTCTAAAATTTGCCAATCACCTTCCCTTTTACGGAGCCACAATTGTTAACATCGACTGCCCGAATGTCAGAAAAATCATTGGTCAAATACGGCGCCGGACAATCACCTTTGGTTTAAAAGAAGGCGACTTTCAGGCAAGAATCAGCAATGCAAGCTTTAATCAGACAGAATATCAGATTTTCTATAAAGCTGACTCTGTCTGCAAAACAAAACTGAATATCGGAGGCCAGCATAATGTATTGAATAGTCTGGCAGCGATTGCCGTCTGCAGTGAGCTGGGAATTGCTGTGCCGGACGCAGCCGCTGCCCTTATTGATTTTAAGCTGCCCCAGAGACGGCTGCAGGTCATCCTTGAAAAATCAGAAATTACCTATATTGATGATTATGCCCATCATCCCTCGGAAATTGCCGCAGTTCTGAAGACAGTCCGTCAGGGTGATTTTAAAAGAATTATTACAATATTTCAGCCGCACCGTTATACCAGACTTAAAATTCTGGCTGCTCATTTTGCGCGCGTTCTTAAAAAGAGCGATCTGTTGATTCTGGCGCCGATCTATAGTGCCAACCAGGATCCGATTCCCGGAGTTGACAGCTCACTGCTGGCTGAACTGATAAAAAAAGATGGTGCAACCAAAGTTTATACTCCCCGCACCTTTGACCAGATAAAACCAATTCTTCTTGGTGAGGCAAAACCAAAAGACGCTGTTTTATTTCTTTCGGCAGGTAACCTCAGCCGCTGGGCACATAATTTTGTTGCGGAGCTAAAAAATGAACGGTAAAAAACAGATGAGTTTTGCTTTAAACTCAAACTTTTTTTCTGCTCATCCCCCAATTTTTTTGAAACGCGAAGAACGCCGTAAAAACAAGCTGATTCGTCTGATCAAGATTTTTCTGCTGCTGATCTTTTTATCTGCCACCGCTTTCGGATTGAAAGCGCTTGCCGAAGCAGTTCTTAACTGGGATTTTCTTAAAATAAAAAAATTTCAAATTATTAATCCGCCAATCTACAGCATGCAGCAGGTGCACTCAATAATCAGTCGTCAGCCTGAAAACATCCTGGCACTTGATCTCCAGAGCTTAAAAAACGAACTGCTTGCTCTTCCGGAAATCAAAAGCGTCTCAATGAACAAGATCATGCCTTCAAGTGTGGAAATACGCTTTGAACTGGAAAAACCGGTTTTTCAAATCGAAATTTCCAAAAAAGAGTATCAGATTGTAGCAGAAAACGGAAAAATTATTGCCTGCTGTTCTGTTCTCCAGCCGGAGCTAATGATCTTAAAAAATATTACTCCGGAAACCCTGCCTCTTATTATTGAACAGAAGAAAGAGCTTGAGCCGCTTTTTAACCGACTGGAATATATCTCTTATCAGAAACCATTCGGACTGATCCTCAAACTCAGGGAATGCACGGAACTAATTCTTGTTGGCCGAGAAAACTTCAGCAAGAAAATTGATCTTTATCTGCAGGTCAAAAAAGAGCTGCCCGCTAACTCTGAAAAAATAATCAAGGCTGACCTGCGTTTTAATAACCGATTTTACCTTGAATTTTTACCGGGAGGTGTCAATGAAGGATAATTATCTCGTGGGAATAGATGTCGGGACAAAAAAGATCTGCACTCTGATCGCTCAGGTAAAGTGTGAAAATCAGCAGGAATCAATAGAAATAGTCGGTTACGGTTTAGCTGAATCACGCGGCCTGCGCAAAGGCATGGTGACAAGTGTCGGAGAAGTCGTTAACGATATTCGTAAATCGGTTAAAGAAGCCGAAATGTTTGCCGGACTGGAAGTCGAATCAGCATTCGTCAATATCTCGGGAAGACATATTCAGAGCATCAACGCCAAAGGAAATATCAATATCAGCACACGCTCAAAAGAAATCGAGCAGGAAGATCTGGAAAGAGCCATTCGTCACGCATCAACAATCCAGCTCTCATCTGACCGCGTAATATTACACACACTACCGCAGGAATTCATCGTTAACGACCAGGAAGGCATCAAAAATCCAATCGGTTTAATCGGCAGCAATCTGGAAGTCCTGGTACATATCATTACCTGTTCCCAGTCATCCTACAGTAATCTTAAGCATAGCTTAAAAAAGGCAAAAATTGAAGTTGAGGGCATTGCCCTGTCCCATATCGCTTCAAGCGAAGCAGTCCTTACCGATGATGAAAAAGATCTGGGAGTACTGGTAATTGATATCGGAGGCGGAAAAACAGATTTTTCAATTTATGAAAAAGGTTTTTTAGCCTATGTTTCTTCGATTCCTTACGGCGGCGAAAATTTCACCAATGATCTGGCAATTGGCATTCGCACCTCATCAGAAAAAGCAGAAAAGATAAAAAAGCGCCACGGCATTACAACAGATTTGAGCATGCTTGAAGAGACAATCGAAGTTCCCACTGTCAGCGGCTCAAAACAGCGCCCCATATCTTTAAGCGTTATTAATGATATTCTCAAGCCCAGAGCCGAAGAGATACTGGAACTAATTAAAAACCAGATCGAAAAAGAGCATCGTCTGAATACAATCAATTCCGGTGTGGTTTTATGCGGCGGGGGAGCAATGCTCAAAGGTATCGTTGAAATTGCCGAAGATGTTTTTTCTTTACCGGTTAGACTCGGTATTCCCTATGGCGTAGGCGGTTTAATAGATAAGGTAAACACCCCCGATTTCGCAACTGCAGTTGGCCTGGTCAAATATGCCTACAGTGAAATGAAAAATTCAGGAAAAATAAAACAAAAAAAAGGAATGATGGAAAAATTCATCGATTTTTTCCGTCCCTGAACAAGGAGGAGCTATGCAGGATGGAATAAAAATAATGATTTGCGAAGAGAAATCCAATGGTCCGGTGCTCAAAGTAATCGGAGTCGGCGGCTGTGGCGGAAATGTTGTGCGGCGTATGGTTGAGGAGAAATTGCAGGGCGTGGAATTCATTGCCATTAACACTGATGCTCAGGTTCTAAAGAATCTGTCAGCACCTATTCAGAAGTTGCAAATCGGCGAAAAATTAACGCGCGGTTTCGGCACAGGTTCAAATCCGGAAATCGGAGAACAGGCAGCAATTGACGACCAGAGCCTGATCAATCAGATTCTGGAAGATGCCAACATGATTTTTGTTACAGCCGGAATGGGCGGAGGAACAGGAACCGGAGCCGCTCCAGTCATTGCCAGCCTTGCCCAGACACTTGGAGTGCTCACCGTTGCCGTTGTAACCAAACCCTTCTCATTTGAAGGAAAGCATAAATTCAATCTGGCTGAAAAAGGCCTGCAAAAACTGAAAGAATCTGTTGATGCTTTAATTGTTGTTCCCAATGACAAGCTACTCGATCTGAAAGACAGCAATATCTCCTACCATGACGCCTATAAAAAATCCGATGAAGTTTTACTTAATGCTGTCCGTGGCATTTCAGATATTATCAACGGCACAGGAATGCAAAATGTTGATTTTGCTGATGTGCGCACAGCACTTTCAGCAAAGGGTTTTACTCTGATGGGCAGCGGCGAGGCACGCGGCGAAAACCGTGCCGAAGAGGCAACTCTAAAAGCGCTCAACTCTCCACTGATCGAAAATTCAACTATTACCGGTGCAAGCAGTATCCTTTACAACATTACCGCTTCAAAATCCCTGACCTTAAACGAGGTTAACCGAATTTCCGAGCTGATTACTGCCAACGCTGCCGAAGATGCAATTATCAAATACGGAGTAATTGAAGATGAGCAAATGAATGATTTATTACGCGTAACTGTCATCGCTACCGGTTTTAAGGGAGATTCACAAAAAATCCCGGAAACAAAAAGAAATGTTTCTCAAGCACACCTTCCAACTCCGGAAAAAGTTTATTTTCCTACTCACCAGATTCAGGAAAAGAAAATTCCTGCTACTCCGACTTTTAAAAAAGGCGGATATATTGATGATTTCACCACCGTCAACATGGGCTTTGCTCCGACCAATAACAGCAATCAGGAATATGAAGACGAATTCGACTCACCAACATTCATGCGCCGGTTAAAAGGCGGGCAGAAAGATGAAGTTAAAAGTTGATCTCTTAATAAAAAATATCAATCAATTAATTAATCCGGCCAATGATTTTATGGTCCGGGGAAGTCAGATGTGCAGCCTGAGGCTGGCAAAAAATATCTGGCTTGCTTCCATCGGCGAAGAGATCGTTTTTCTCGGCAAAGAAGAAGATTTTCTGCAAAACTATACTACTGACAGCTCAACAAAAGAGATTGCCGGAGAGCATTTCGTGGTTTTACCCGGTTTTATTGATCCGCATACTCATCTTCCCTTCGGAGGAACACGCCAGGACGAATTTCAGTTAAAACTGCAGGGCGTTTCCTATCAGGAAATTGCCCGGCAAGGCGGCGGAATAAAAAAAACAGTTCGTCAAACAAGAGAAATCAGCCTGGCAGATCTTATTGATCTCTGCAGTCAGCGGGTGCAGGAAATGCTCCTGCAGGGAACAACAACCATTGAGGCAAAAAGCGGCTACGGTTTGAATAAGGAAAGCGAAATCAAACAACTTGAAGCGCTCAGAGCTGTCCGGCAAATTCAGCCAATTGATATTGTGACAACATTTATGGGAGCTCATGATATTCCGGAAGAATTCAGCAACAGAAATCAGCAATATCTTGACTATCTGCTAAATGAAGTAGCGCCTGAAATAAAAGCAAAAGGTCTGGCTGAATTCTGCGATATCTTCTGTGAAGACGGATATTTCACTTATGAGGAAAGCAGAAATTATATGAAAAAAATGCATCAGCTCGGCTTCAAGCTGAAGATGCATGCCGACGAATTTACTTCCAATCAGGCTGCTGCCCTTGCAGCTGAACTGCAATGCTTTTCCTGCGAGCACCTCATTGCCATAACTGCAGAAGAGATTAACCGGCTTGCGGCTTCACGCACCTGTGCCATTCTTTTACCCGGAGTATCGTTTTTTCTGAAACTTAATAAATATGCTCCGGCACGCGAACTCATTGCTCAGGATGCAATCGTCGCTCTGGGAACTGATTTTAATCCCGGCAGCAGTATGATCTCCTCACAGCTTTTTATATTCTGGCTGGCAATTTTTGAACTGGGAATGACTCTGGAAGAGGCAATCAACGCGGTTACAATAAATGCTGCCTACAGCATTGACCGCTCCGCAACCTGCGGTTCACTTATTCCCGGAAAAAAAATGGATCTTCTGCTTCTGGAAATTCCGGATTACCAATATTTAGCCTATCATCCGGGAAGAAATCCGGTCCATTCAGTAATTAAAAGCGGAGAGATTGTTGTCAGCAATTATCAGCTTAATTCCTGAATAAAAAACCTCTCCGACGATCTGCTGTTCTTAATCTATCCTTAAAAAAACCTTATCCCAATCAATAAAGCTCAACTCTTCAGGAATTCGAAAATAAATTCTGGCTGCCGTTACTCCGTTAATCACAAATTTTGAAACTTTATCGTACCCGCACACAATCAGTTTGTGATAAAAAATGATCTTCCGCTGTTGCCGGTAAACATTTTCCGAAACAAAAAAATTTCCGAAAGTTGAAATAATTTTCAATTATTTTATTATTAATTTTGGGAAATAAAAAGGAGCAGCTTATGGTACGAAGACCAGCAGTAGCGGGAACTTTTTATCCGGGAGAAAAGAACAGGCTGAAATCGGCAATAGCGGAAATGATCGGAAATCTGCATCCTGAGGAAGAAGCCTTAGCCATAATTGTTCCCCATGCCGGCTACATTTACAGCGGCAGGTGTGCCGCTCAGGCTTATGGACGCATCTTTCTAAAAGAGACAGCCATTATTCTCGGAGTTGACCATTACGGAAGCGGAGCTTTTTGTGCTATCGATGCGCATCAGTCCTGGCAAACGCCGCTGGGTGAAGTCCCGGTTGATGATTCACTTCGTCAGAAATTCAGTGACAGTCAGATATTTAAAACTGACCCGGCAGCAGGGTTGCGCGAGCATTCACTTGAGGTTCAGGTTCCTTTTTTGCAGTATCTGAAAAACGATATCAAAATTCTTCCCATCACTTTTAACAGCTGGAACTTCAACTTACTTGAACAGGCAGGTTGCGAGCTTGCTGAAAAGACAGATCGTTCCAGACAGCTGCTTATTATCTCAACCGATTTCAGCCACTTTATTCCGGCTGAGACTGCTCAAAAGAAAGATCACCTTGCTCTTCAGGCAATCATTAACCTCGATGCCCGTAAACTTTATAGTCTTATTACAGCTCTTGATCTTTCCATTTGCGGTCTGGCTCCGCTTACCGTCGGCCTGAGTGCCGCAAAAAAGCTAAAAGCAAGTCAATGCCGACTGATTTGCTACACCAATTCCGGCCAGGTAACAGGGGATTTTACAAATGTTGTCGCCTACGCATCGCTGATTATTTATTAGGCAGAATTGCTTTTTTCGTCAGGATAAACTAAAATAGAACTCTGCATACCTGGATGGTAGATTAACGGCTCAAAAACAAAAAGAGTGAGGTAGATAATGAGTGAAGCAATTAAAAAATCTCTCCGCGAATCTGCTGCTGCGCGCTGGGGCGCACTGGCTATCGTTTCCATAACGATGATGTGCGGTTATTTCTTGACTGATGTAATGGCACCATTAAAACCTATGCTGGAGCAACAGCTCGGCTGGAACAGCAGCGAATATGGCTTTTTTACCAGCGCCTATGGCTGGTTTAATGTCTTTCTGCTAATGCTGATTATCGGTGGAATTATTCTTGACAAGATGGGTGTGCGCTTCACCGGAATAACATCGGCAGCCGTGATGGTTATCGGCGCCGGTTTAAAATATTTTGCCATCAATGCTCACTTTAGCCCTGAAGCTACCCTTTTCGGCTGGAAATCTCAGGTAATGCTTGCTGCTCTCGGCTATGCCGTCTTTGGTGTGGGAGTTGAAGTTGCAGGTATAACTGTTTCTAAAACAATTGTCAGATGGTTTAAGGGCAAAGAGCTGGCTCTGGCAATGGGATTACAGCTGGCAACCGCCCGGCTGGGAACTGCCCTGGCTCTTGTAATCAGTGCACCGATTGCTGAAAGCTTTAAAAATGTATCCGCACCACTTTTTCTCGGCTTGATTATGCTCTGCATTGGCCTGATCAGCTTTATCGTCTACGGATTTATGGACCGCAAACTGGAAGCTTCTGAAGCAGTTATTGCCAGTGAAAAAACCAGCGGTTCCGAAGAATCTTTCCGCATTGCTGATATCAAGCTGATTCTGACCAACAAAGGCTTCTGGTACATAGCAATGCTCTGTGTTCTCTTCTATTCAGCAGTCTTTCCCTTTCTGAAATATGCCAGCGACTTAATGGTTCAAAAATACAATGTCAAAACTACTCTTGCCGGCTTGATTCCCGGTCTTCTGCCCTTCGGCAATATTTTTATGACTCCGCTCTTTGGCCGGATGATTGATAAAAAAGGCAAAGCTGCCTCGATAATGTTTTTAGGTTCCGGAATGCTGATTCTGGTTCACCTGCTTTTTGCCATTCCGGCAATCAGCCATTGGGGATTTGCTCTCTTTTTAATGCTGGTGCTGGGCGTGGCTTTTTCTCTGGTTCCCTCGGCAATGTGGCCTTCAGTTGCCAAACTGATTCCGGAGAAACAGCTCGGATCAGCATATGCCCTGATTTTTTATATTCAGAACTGGGGTTTAATGGGCGTTCCGGCTTTAATCGGCTGGATTCTCGACCGTTTCTGCACTGTTTCCAGAACAACCATGCCGGACGGAACAATCAATGTTGTTTATAATTATACTCTGCCGATGCTTGTATTTATGGGATTTGGTATTCTCGGACTGCTCTTTGCCTTTCTGCTTAAAAGAGAGGACAGCAAAAAGCATTACGGTCTGGAATTGCCTTCCGGAGTAAAATCATAAAAAATTTTCTGCTCCAGCAACCAGAGCAGCAACTCTAATTAAAATCAATTAAAAGGCAGTAATGGTTGAGTTAAAAGCTGCTTCTTCTTTTGTAAGAAAAGTTGTTTCCGGCAGCATGCTCAAAAAATTACTTAAAGATTAAATGTCAAAGAAAAAACATTTTCTTGCTCTTCTTGCTTCACTCTTCTTTTTTGGACTCTCTTTTCCGGCAATTAAGCTGGCACTTTCCAGCAATGACTGGTTCAGCTTGATCTATTTCCGGTTTCTTCTTGCTACGCTCTTGATACTGCCATATCTTTTCAGTAAGTTTCTGAAAAAAGAATCTGAGACAATTCCCCTCAAAACTCTACTCATAATCGGTTTTTTCAATACCATGGGCATGGCTCTTCAGACTGCCGGAATGGAATTGACCGGAGCAGCAAAAAGCGCCATTCTCACCCAGCTGATTATGGTTTTTACTCCGCTTTTTTCCTATCTGCTTATTAAAGAAAAGGTTCATTTCTATCAGCTTTTTGCGGCTCTGCTCTCAATGAGCGGAGCCGTAATTCTTTCCACCAACCTGCAGTTTAATGCCCGGTCTTTCAGTGGTCCGATTCTTGGAGATGCCCTGATAATTCTGGCAAACCTTTTCTGGGCTCTTTTTATTGTCTTCAGCAAAAAAATTGCACTAAACACTTCCCCTTTTATTATGCAGGCAGCAAACATTCTGTTCTCTTTTCTTTTTTTAAATGCTTTTCTTCCGTTCCGGAAAATCAGCATTGATCAGCTTGGTTTCTTCAGCGCGGCATTTCTTGCCTTCTTCTGCACAATTGTTCCCACTACTCTCTATTTCTTTTCTCTTAAAAAAGTTTCGGCAACGACCTCGGCTGTTGTCGGACCTTTTGAAACTATTTCCGCTATTATTGTTGCCGTGATTCTTTTAAAAGAGAGATTCAGCTTCTTTGAGATTACAGGCATACTGATAATTTTCAGCTCAATTTACCTGATTGTTCTGAAAGAGATACTGATTAAAAAAAGAGCCGATAAAAAATGATTATTATTAACAATACAGTAAGGCTAACCCTTAACCCCGGGCTCTCTTACTGAGCTTAATTGATTGTCAGATAAGGCTAATCGGCTCATTTGACACCATACTGATTTTATGTTATAAAAAACAATCGGTTTTAAGGTAAAAATGATTATAAATATCAGACAGATTAACGAGAAGGGTGTTTTATTCAAAGATGTCACTTCTCTATCAAATACTTTTCTTGTTGAAGAAGAGAGTTTTTTCCTGGAAGACACAAGTTATAATATTATGTTAAAAAAAAGTCAGGAACGAATTAATGCCCGCGGCTGGCTGAAAACGGTCCTGTCATTGAGATGTGTTCGCTGTCTGGAGCATTTTGATTTTCCGATTAATTCCAAATTTGATCTGATGCTATTCAATGCCAATCACTTCGAGCCGGGCGAACGGGTACTGGAAGAAGACGACATGGAATATATCTTCTTCAATGACGAGGAAATTGATCTGGAAAAAATCCTGATCGAACAGATCAATTTTTCGATTCCGCTGCATCCGCTCTGTTCTAAAAACTGTAAGGGTATCTGCCCGACCTGTGGTTGCAACCTGAACAATCGTAACTGCGAATGCGAAAAGACAAAAGAATTTTCAAAAATATATTTTAAAAAAAGTTAGAGGTGACAAATGCCACAACCAAAACGCAGACATTCGCACAGCCGTAAAAATAAAAGGCGTTCCCACCATGCACTGAATGTTGAAAATTTAGCCTATTGCTCACACTGCAAAGAACCCAAGCTTCCTCATCAGGTTTGTCCGAAATGCGGCTACTATGATAACAGACAGACAACAAGAGGTCTCGAGGATTAGTAAAGAATGCTGCCGACAAGCATTGCCCTTGACGCCATGGGCGGAGACCATGCTCCCGCCGTTGTTATTCAGGGACTAATCGATTATTTTAAGGATAACGAAAAACCGAGCAAAATCTATCTTGTCGGAAAGGAAAAAGATATTTTCAAAGAATTGCAAAAATATAAATTCCAGGTTGATCCGGAGAAACTGGAGATTGTAAATGCCCTGGAAAATATTTCCATGCGGGAAAATTTTTTTTCTTACTGGCGCAAGCGTGAAGAGACATCGATCAAAAAAGGAATTGCCCTGATAAAGGCAAACAAAACTCAGGCTTTTGTCTCTGCCGGACACACCGGAGCTATAACAGCAATTGCTAAAACTGAACTGGGAACTATACCTAATATTGATCGTCCGGCTCTGGCAACACTAATTCCAACTCTTAAAGGAGAATCAATGCTTGTTGATGTCGGCGCCAATGCCGAATCAAAGCCTATAAATCTCGTTCAATTTGCCTTAATGGGCAAAATCTATCTTGAAACTATTTTCCGAAAAAGTAATCCCTCTATCGGTCTGATGAGCATCGGCGAAGAAGAAGTCAAAGGCAACGAATTAACCAAACAAACCCATCAGATGCTGAAAAAGCTCGATCTTAACTTCATCGGCAACATTGAAGGAAAAGATGTCTATATCGGTGAAACTGATTTAATTGTCACTGACGGTTTTACAGGAAATGTAACGCTGAAAGTTTCAGAAGGAGTGGTCGAGGTTCTGCTTTCAATGCTGAAAAGAGAAATCATGAGCAACATTTTCTCTAAAATCGGCTTTTTCTTTCTAAAACACTCTTTAAAACGAATCAAAAAAAAGCTTGACTATTCAGAATATGGAGGAGCCCTGCTGATGGGTGTAAACGGTATCGTTGTCATTGGCCACGGAAGGTCAAATGCCAAAGCAATAAAAAACTCGATTCTGGTTGCCGAAAATTTTATCCGCCAGAATGTTATTCAGCTATTAAATGAAGAAATTTCCAAGCTTGATTTAAAATTAAAGGAGCTGAAATATGTCTGAACTAAAAAAAACAGCAATCATTACCGGCTCAGCCCGCGGAATAGGCAAGGGAATTGCAATGAAACTGGCTTCTGCCGGCTTCAATATTGCTATTGCTGATGTTATGGAAAATGAAATCGCAAAAACTGTGGAAGAGATAAAAGTGCTTGGCGGATCAGCAATCGGAGTAAAAACAGATGTGGCAAAAAAGAGTGAGGTTGAGCACCTGGTTGCCACCTGTATTAATGAATTTGGAGCCGTTGATGTTCTTGTCAACAATGCCGGTATTACCCGCGATAACCTGGCTATCCGGATGAGTGAAGAAGAATGGGATCTGGTTTTAAACATTAATTTGAAAGGAACTTTTCTCTGCAGTCAGGCAGCAGCAAAAGAGATGATAAAAAAGAGATGCGGCAGGATTATTAACATCGCCTCTGTCAGTGGCATTCTTGGAACGGCTGGTCAGGCGAATTATGCGGCTTCAAAAGCAGGTGTGATTGCGCTTACAAAATGCTTTGCCCGTGAGCTGGCAGCACGCAATATTACCGTTAATGCCATCGCTCCGGGCTTTATCCAGACCGAGATGACCGAAAAGCTTCCGCAAACTGTAAAAGATGCTTATCTGCAGCAGATTCCACTGAAACGGGCAGGCGAAGTTAACGATATTGCCGAAACAGTTCTCTTTCTGGCTTCAGATCAGTCTCAATATATTACCGGAACCGTTATCAATGTTTCCGGTGGACTTTTAATTCAATAAAAAATCAGGAGGAAAAAAATGACAAGAGAAGAAGTTTTCAACAAAGTAAAAAAAGTAGTTTCAGAGAAACTCAGCGTCGGCGAGGATCAGGTCACCGAAAGCGCTCAGTTTGTTGCCGATCTTGGAGCTGACTCCCTTGATCAGGTTGAATTGATTATGGCTCTGGAAGATGAATTCGGCTTAAAAATCCCTGAGGAGGAAGCCGAAAAATTAACTACCGTAGGTTCTGCGGTTGATTATGTAGTCAGCAAAATGTAACGATGAGATTTTCCAGTAAAACGCTCGAACTGAAAAGAGTTGTCATAA
>FWPV01011266.1_pt1 | contig 14295 bp, 12 predicted proteins | sample 2228371 | NCBI WGS metagenome assembly FWPV01 (sample SAMEA103939776, study PRJEB20133) | metagenome
TGTCGCGATCGCCGGTTTGCTCAGCGGCACCACCACCCGCAGAATCACCTGGGCCACGCTCGCCCCGTCGATAACCGCCGCTTCCTCCAGCTCGCGCGGGATGGTGGTGAAGAACTGGCGCAGCATGAAGATCAGGAACGCATTGCCAAAGAAACTGCGGATGAACAGCGGCCACCAGGTGTCGATCATCCCCAGCCGACTGAAGATCTCGTAGACCGGGATCAGAGTCACCGGGAAGGGCAACATCATGGTTCCCAGCAATACGACGAACAGAATGTTCTTCTCTGAGGACATTGGCAGGGGGAATCAAAAACGCCGCCATCCGGTATGGACGGCGGCGTTCTCGCGCTTAGATCGCAGCGATTACAGGCGGGTCACCTGGGAGGCCTGCAGGCCCTTGGGGCCTTTCTCGACGGTGAACTCAACGCGCTCACCCTCTTCGAGGTTGCGGAAGCCCTGCCCGGTGATAGCCGAATAGTGGACAAAGACATCCGGGCCGTGGTTGGCCTGCTCGATGAAGCCATAACCCTTGCTGCCGTTGAACCACTTCACTGTACCCTGGACACGTTCAGTCATTTTGCTTTTCCTCACTTGGATCAATGACCGGATAGATTTGATAGGCCAACACGCAAAATGACTGTCTTCGTCCGCCCAACAAAAAACGCCCCGGTACGAGGCGTTGGGTCTTGCGTTCATGCAATCAACTTCTGCCTGTGTCCTACAGGGCTTCACTTTACTTCCCTTCTGTGCCGCTGTCAAGGGTGAGTTTTGCAGTTTTAGCATTTTGCTCCTGATTGTCGCCATTCACTGCGTAAATCAAATCATAATATAGACACATACTGGACGTAATCTCTACAAGATGATACAATCGGGTTATTCGTTGCCTGACCCAAGCAATCGCGAGAGAAGCGGATGAAAAATCCTGGCAGAACCCTTGGTCTTCTGGTGCTTGTTCTCCTGGCCGCCCTCCTGATCATCCCGTATCTGATCCCCCTGCCCGCCGGCGTTGACCCGGCCACGCTGGCTGACCCCGGCGGCACCTTTGTGACGATCAACGGCGTGCGGGTCTATACCCTGCAGGCGGGGCCTGTCGATGGCCCCGCGATCCTGCTGCTGCACGGGCTGGGCGGTTCCACGTTCTCCTGGCGGGAGAACATTGACGCGCTGGCAGCAGCGGGTTACCGGGTCATCGCTTTCGATCGGCCCGGCTTCGGCCTCTCTGACAAGCCCCTCAACCTGGACTACGCTCATCCGGCCCAGGCCGATTTCGCCGTCGATCTGATGGACATGCTGGGGATTGAGCGCGCCGTGCTGATCGGTCACAGCGCTGGCGGCAACGTGATCGCCCACATGGCCATCCGCCACCCGGAGCGTGTCAGCGGACTGGTGATCGTCGATGGCGCGATCGTCGGCGGAACGGGCGGCCCCGCCTTCGTCGGGACACTGGTTGCCTTGCCGCCACTGACACGCTGGATTCAGATCCTGGCCCCGGCGCTGATCACGCCGGAACGCTTCAACGCGCTGCTGGCGTCGGCTTATGGCCCGGCCTTCACCGTAACGGAAGCGATCGCTGCTGGATACGGACGAGTGCTCCAGACAGCGGGCTGGCAGAACGGTTTCGTCGGTCTGGTACGCGATGCCGGGCGGAACCGTCTTGATCTTGACGCCGTGGCAACTATCCGCGTCCCAACGCTGATCGTATGGGGGGAAGCAGATACCTGGGTACCTGTCAGCGATGGGGAAACGTTGCGCGACCTCATCCCCGGCGCGATCTGGGTCGCTTACCCCGGCGTTGGCCACCTGCCTATGGAAGAAGCACCCGCCACCTTCAACCGCGATGTCATCGCCTTCCTGAACGGCTTGCAGCGATAGGAAAGACCGCGGATGCTGGCCTAATACCCATCCTGCCTGCCATAAGCGGCCAGTGCTCGCTCCCGCGCGCGCCCGTGATCGACGATCGGGGCCGGGTAATCCTGCCCGATGATACAGCCCGCCATCCGCTGTTCTTCTGCTGACATGCGCCATGGCTCATGAAGATACGCGGCAGGGACACGGGCCAGTTCCGGTACCCAGCGTCGCACGTATGCACCCTGCGGATCGAACTTCATGCCCTGCGTAACCGGGTTGAAGATGCGGAAGTACGGTGCAGCGTCAGTACCCGTGCCGGCAGTCCACTGCCAGCCGCCATTGTTGGCTGCCGGGTCACCGTCGATCAGGTGGGCCATAAAATGCCGCTCGCCCCACCGCCAATCGACCAGCAGATCTTTGGTCAGGAAGGAAGCCACGATCATCCGTGCCCGGTTGTGCATCCACCCCGTCAGTAGGAGTTGACGCATGGCGGCATCGACCACTGGATAGCCTGTTTGCCCGGTCTGCCAGGCGGCAAAGGCCGCGCCATCGTTCTCCCAGGCGATCGCTCGCAGAGTCTCCCGGAAGCTCATCGCCCGCACGGATGGGAAATGCGCCAGAATGTGAATGTAGAACTCGCGCCAGATCAGTTCGCTCAACCAGGTTTCGGCGCTCTCCCGGGCGGCCCCGTCCGGCGCGGATGCCATCACCTCTCCAGCACGGACGACAACCTCCCGCGCGGAAACCATCCCCAGGCGCAGATAAGGTGAGAGGCCAGAGGTGCCCTCCAGATCAAGCCGGTTGCGCTCCTCGCGATAACGGTAAACCGGTGGGGCGTCGCCGGTGGTAAAAGCCGCCAGCCGCCGCCGCGCTTCGCCCTCCCCCGGCAGGAAAGGCACACCAGCAGGCAGGCCGGGCATATCCGGCAGCCGTTCGCCCGTGATACCCGGCGACGGCGGAGGCAGACGCTCCGGCGCGGGCAACACATCTGCCCGGCGCGGCAGGCCCTGCGTCTTCCAGGCCCGGCTGAACGGCGTAAACACCGTATAGGGCGCACCGTCGTTCTTGAGAATGGCGCCCGGCGGATGAACCGTGAGGCCATCAACCAGGGTCAGGGGCAATACCCGTGCCACGCGAGCGTCACGGGCGGTTGCATAGGGGGAATAGTCGGCCTCAGCGATGATCGCCTCCGCGCCGGTCTCCGCTACCAGAGCCGCCAGCGCGACCTCTGGCCGCCCCCGACGGACAAGCAAGGAGCTACCACGCGCCTGCAGATCCGCATCCAGAGCGCGTAATCCATCCAGCAGGAAGGCCAGCCGCTTCTCCCCAACGTACGGAGAAGTCAGCAGAGCAGGATCAAGCACAAACACCGGCAGCAGGCGTTCCCCGTGCGACAGCGCCAGGGTCAGCGCCGGGTTATCGCTCAGACGCAGATCACGCCGGATCCACCAGATCACTGCAGGCATGTCGTGTTCTGCCCTGCCAAGACCCTACATTCCGGACGGAGAAGCGGACTCTTTCCCCTCGCCGGCTTTGCGCTCCACTTCGGCCTGGTCCAGTTCAGAAATCGCATCGCGGATGATTGTGGCGCTGCGGCGCAGCAATTCGCATTCTGCATCGCTCAACACCGGCGGGAAGGTCGCCATAACCCCGCTGCCGCCAACCAGATGTGGCAGGGAAACCGTCACATCCTTGACACCGACCACCTCCGGCACCGGACTGCACACAGTCATGATCGAACGCCGGTTATCCAGGATCACATCCACGATCTCAGCCAGGGCCGCGCCGATGCCGTAGTACGTGGCCCCTTTGCCCTCGATGATGCTGTAGGCGGCGTCCCGCACGCGATGGGTGATCTCGTCGCGGATGGCCGCGTCCAGCACAATGCCCCGCTTGCGGTTGTAATCCTCCAGCGCCAGACTGCCCACCCGTACCGACGACCAGGCGATCACCTCTGAATCACCATGCTCGCCCAGCACATACCCGTGAATGTGGTGGGGATCGACATCCAGGTAGCGCCCCAGCATCGCCTGAAAGCGCCCGGTATCCAGGACCGTCCCGGAGCCGATCACACGGCTGGATGGTACGCCGTGCGCTGCGGCGTAGCGCGCCGCCAGGTGAGTCATCACATCCACCGGATTGGTGGTGACCAGCAGCACCGCATTCGGGGCATGGGTCAGGATGCGCGGGATGATGGCGCGGAAAACCGCCGCATTGCGTTCCAGGAGCTGCAAACGGGTCTCACCGGGTTTCTGCGCTACCCCGGCGCAGATCACCACCACCTGGCTACCGGCCAGATCGGGGTAATCGCCGGCGTATACGTGGGTCGGATGGGTGAATGGCGTGGCATGGGCAATGTCATCAGCCTCCGCTTTTGCCCGTGCAGTGTTCAGGTCGATCAGGACAATCTCGCGGGCGACCCCCTGCACCACCATGGCATATGCCGCCGTCGCCCCCACAAATCCGCTGCCGACAATCCCGACCTTCATCGCGCTTTCCTCCCTGTGTTCCCCTGCGCTCCTGCTGTCATCCGGACGATAGAGGCCTGAGCAGCCGGTCTACCAGCACTGGCTGGTGGCACTCCTGCAGCAGCATCCGCGCCACACGCAGCCCGCCCAGCGCCACCGCCGCTGTGGATTGCCCCGGAAAGATACTATCGCCCACCATCCACAGCCCCGGTGCCAGATGCGGCCCCCAGGCCCGAAACAGACTGGTCTGCGGGAAACCGCCCACCCAGCCCCAGGCCCGCCGTGTGAATCGCTGAAAGGTGACCGGCGTGCCCGGCATGATCAGGTCTGCTGCCTCCCGGATACCCGGCAGGACACGCCCGGCGGCATCCAGCAGGCGGTCGGTGTAGGCCTCTTTGCGCGCCTCATAGGCAGCTCGATCCGCCTCGTACAACTGCCACCAGTCGGCCAGACGTGTATGCGTACTGATCGTCAGAGCGCGTCGACCTGCCGGAGCACGACCGGTGTCCCAGACCGGGCTGAAGGAAAGAAACGCTGTATTGCCCTCACCCGGCGGCTCGCGGACGATCACCTGGTGGTGAAGCGGTAGATCGGCGGGCACAGCTGCTCCGTCCAGCCCGGCATAGATAACGAACGCCCCCCAGCCATCCCGTGGCTGGGGCGGCAAACGGCGCAGACGGCCCGGCAGATCACCGCCCTGTGGATCAGCGGCCAGCAGCGCCCGGATGTTCCATGGCGGCAGGTTAGCGATCACCCCATCAGCCGGGATAGAAGCGCCCTGGCGGGTCTCCACAGCAGCCGGGCGCCCCCCCTGGCGGACGATGCGCGTTACTTCCTGACGGTAGAGCACCCGCCCACCATTGCGCCGGACGGCTTCGGCCAGTTCTTCAGCGATACGCCCGATGCCACCTTCCAGCTGGACGACGCCCCGGCGCGGCAAATCCAGCGCCGACGCGCCATACAGGGCATTCGCGCGGTCGCTTGTCGTCTGAGCCGAGATCAGCAGCTGGGCATCCACGAACTGCCGCAAGCGCTCGCCTGCCCCGTGCAGGTGCGCCGCCACCGGCCGCAGTGCATCCGCCAGCAAAGCCGCCCGAAGGCGGGCGCGCGGGGCTTCGCTCAGCCAGCCCAGGCCATGCCTGATCAGGTCAAGTATCTCGCCAGGCGTCTGAGGTGGCCAGGGCGGCAGACGCAGGGCCAACGCCCACAGCGCGTCAGCGGTACGCTCCTGCCAGTCCCAGAAGGCATCTCCTTGCGGGCCAAAGACTTCCCGGTAAACCGACCGGCGGGTGCTATCAGCCAGACGGGGCACAGCAGCGCCATCCGGCAGGTGGACGACCATCGCCGGGTTATCAGGGCGGGCCGGCCAGGCTGTGATCCCCGTTGCGCGGGTCACAACATCCATTGGCCCACCGGGATAAAAACCTCCGGCCAGCGTAGCCCCGGCCTCAAAGCGATACCCCTGGTGGTAGAACGTCGCAGCGCACCCGCCGGGATCAACGTGCGCCTCCAGCACGGTCACTTCCAGACCGGCGCGGGCCAGCACCGCTGCTGTTGTCAGGCCGCCTATCCCGGCCCCAATGATCACAACGCGCTGCATACCGTTAAGCCCTGTCTCTCGCTGCCCCAAGGCCCTTTCCCAGGAATCTACCGCTCCAGCAACCGGCGCGTCTTCCAGCCCCGATAGGCGAAGAGAATCGGCAGCCCGATCCACATCACCAACGACACCAGCCACCCGTACAGATCGCGACCCGGGGTCGCCTCGATGTCGTCGCGGACTTCAGTCAGACCATCGCCACACGGGACAAACGTATGCGTATGCACCCAGCTACTGAACGGCCCGCGGAGCTGGCGATCGACAAAGCCGCTGCTGGTCACCTGTTCAATGCGCGCTACCCAGTGGACAGGCAGCGGCCCCAGCCACATCGTGAAGGCCATCTCGTCGCCCTCGCCAAGACGCGGTGGAGCGCTGTGCAGACGCATGATGACCGGCGGCGGGGTGATCGCCTGCAAGACGCTGGCCCGACTGTGGAACTCAGCCACCGTCGGGACATCAGCCCGCACGCGGAAGCGGTGCGCATACCTCATCCGATCAGATCCTCCAGCGCACTCTCCACCGTCGGGAAGGTGAAGGTGAAACCCGTCTCCTGCAGCCGGGCCGGGATCACCCGCTGACCTTCCAGCAGCACCGTCGAAGCTTCCCCAAAGGCAAGTTTGAAGGCAAAGGCGGGCAATGGCAGGAACGATGGGCGATGCATGGCCTTGCCAAGCGCCCTGCTGAACTCCGCATTGGTCACCGTCTGCGGCGCGCAGACATTAAAGGCGCCTTTCGCCTCCTCGGTATCGATCAGGAAGCGGATAGCCCGGACCAAGTCGGTCATGTGAATCCAGGGATACCACTGTTTGCCGCTGCCGATCGGCCCACCGACAAAGAAGCGGAAGGGAATCATCTGGCGCGGCAGCGGGCCACCCCGCCTGCTGAGAACAGGCGCTGTGCGTGTGATCACCCGCCGGACGCCCATCCGCTCTACACTTTTGGTGGAGTCCTCCCAGGCGACGCAGACATTGGCCAGGAAATCCTTGCCAGCCGGGACACTCTCCGTGATCTGACGTTCATCCTCGTGGGTGCCGTAATAGCCCACGCCGGACATCTGGATCAGCACACCGGGCTTCTTTTCCACGGCGCGGATCGCCTCAGTCACGGCCCGTCCGGCATTGATCCGACTCTCCGCGATGCGCCGCTTGCGGCCCGGCGTCCAGCGTACATCCAGCAAGCCGTTCCCGCCGATGGTTTCCCCGGCCAGGTTCACGACCGCCCCTGCACCATCGACCAGTTCTCCCCAGCCTTCGGCGGTACGTGCATCCCAGTAGATAGCGCGCACACCCGGCGGCAGGTTGATCGCGTTTCCAGGACTGCGGCTGAGCAAGATCACCTCATGGCCATCGGCGCTCAACGATTTCCCCAGCTCGCGGCCAATCAGACCCGTTCCCCCTGTGATAACCACCCGCATGACTACACCTCCCTTCGGCAGTTGTTGCCTGCACGGCCTATCCTATGCCCATTGTATGCAAGAGGCAATTTCATTGAACAGGGCAATCTGCGCCAGTCTGGCTACCCCTTAGGGGAGATGATTTGAGACCGTGAATGACTGGCGGATGGAACAAGCATAACATTCCGTATAGATAATGTCAAGTTTTTGATGGATAATTGTTTAAGTATTCTTGACATTATGTCTATCTTTTGCTACACTACCGAACAGACAATACCACCTGCTTCGGAAAAGGAAGCCGCAATGACCCACCCAGTTTCAGGCCAGCGCCACACGCAGCCCAGTGACGAGCCACTGTATAACATCGGCGTTGTTGCCCGCATGACCGCAATCCCGGTCGCCACCCTGCGCGTCTGGGAACGCCGCTACAACTTCCCGGAATCCTCGCGTACCAGCGGCGGGCACCGCCTGTACTCCGAGCGTGAGGTCCTGCGCCTGCGCTGGGTCAAGGCCCGCATTGATGAGGGTATGCAAACCGGACGGGCCATCAGCGCGTTGCGCCATCTGGAACAGGAAGACCGCCTGCCGCAGGCACCTTTCAGCAGCCTGGCGGGTCCCACGCCAACCCCCGCCCCTGCCCTGCAGACCGAAATCGGTGCGCTGGCCAACGGTTCGCTGGAGTCGTTCCGGCTCCGCCTCACTGAAGCTCTCCTGGATCACAGGCTGGACGATGCCAGCCAGGCGCTGGCGGACGCGCTGACTCTTTACGCGCTCGAGCGTGTCCTCCTGGAGATGGTTGGCCCAACCCTGGTTGCCGTCGGGCAGGCCTGGCACGATGGCAAGATCAATGTGGCCACCGAGCACCTGGCCTCGAACTTCCTGCGCAATCGAATGCTGCAATGGATGACCAGCGGCCCGGCGCCCCAGCGCGTTCCGCCGGTGGTGCTGGCCTGTGCGCCGGACGAATGGCACGAAAGCTCGCTGCTGATTTTCGGCGTGCTGCTGCGCCGCCTGGGCTGGCCCGTCGCTTACCTGGGCCAGGCACTCCCCCTGGCGGACCTGGCAGGCTTCGTGGCGGAAACCCGGCCCGATGTGGTAGTGCTGGTCGCCATGACTGCGGAGACCGCCAGCAGATTGCTGGACTGGCCGCAATACTTACCGGCTGCCCAGGCGCAGGGGACACCGATTATCTGCTTCGCCGGTCGGGCCTTTGAAAATGACCCGGCCTGGCAGCAGAAGGTACCCGGTATGTACCTGGGCGACACTCTGGAAGCGGGGGTGGAGACGCTGGATCGCCTGCTGCGCGACCTGTACCACCTGCCTGCCTGACCGTCGCCAGCGTCCGGCTACCCGATCTGGAAGCGTACCAGAGGCCGGGCGGCAGGCGAGAACGGCCACGGGATTGCCACCAGAATTACCAGCAGGGCCAGCCCGAAGAACAACGCTGCCTGCCTGTACCTGGACTCGTCATCGGGCGCGCGGCGGATCCGGGCGCGACCAACATGCGCCAGCACCACAGCGACGATCATCAACAGGGCATGTTCCATGGCGAAGAAACGCTGCGCCGTCACGCCCATCGCTGCCCCGAAATCGGCAAAAACCGCCTGGATCAGCGGGCTGACCACGTACAGCAGCACCCCCAGCAGGAGCTGTGTATCCAGCGCGGAGGTGAAGGCCAGCCCCAGCCGGTCATCGAGGCGCGTCCACTGGCGCCTTCCCAGCAGGCCGCGCAACGCCTGCACAACGGCGATCACACCCGCGATTACGACTACCCAGCGCACAATAGAATGCAGCGACAACAAGAACAGGTACATGTCCCCGGTCCTCCCGGTGAGCATCTGCGCATCCACCGTCACCTGCCGGGCCAGCCGGACGAGTGACTGCCTTGATTGTAGATGGCCAGCCTGTGGACTTCAACACAAACAGGCCAAAATCGCCCGTCATTATTGGCATCACCTGCGTTAGAAATCGATAAATATGACCGCTCTGGTTGCCAAGCGGTCTCCCTGTACGGTAAACTTCAGGCATCGGCACCGGGTGCGCTCCGGCGCGTAGCTGGCCGGTAATCCCCAGGCAAGACCCGGCCACGACTGCATCGCTGATATCGATTCTCCCCACTACCGGGTTCTGCCTGGTTTGTAACCGGCGTTTGGCACAACGCCATTTTTGTGTGAACCGAGGAGTATTATGGCAGCACCAAAGAAAGACACGCTGTTAGAGTGGTACCGCCAGATGGTGCTCATCCGGCGGTTTGAGGAAAAGTGCGCCGAATTGTACCAGCAGGGCAAGATCGGCGGCTTTTTGCATCTTTACATTGGCCAGGAAGCAACCGGCGTGGGCGTTGTCAGCGCCCTGCGTGAAAACGACCACATCATTACCGCCTACCGCGACCACGGCATTGCCCTGGCCAAGGGCATGGATCCAAGGCGAGTCATGGCCGAGATGCTCGGCAAGCGCACGGGCACCAGCGGCGGTAAGGGTGGTTCCATGCACCTGGCCGACCGTGAGAAGCGCTTCTGGGGCGGGCATGGCATCGTCGGCGGGCACCTGCCGCTGGCCGCCGGGATCGCCCTGAAGGCGCGCTACCTGGACCAGGACGAGGTTGTGCTGGCCCTGATGGGCGACGGCGCAACCAACATCGGCTACTTCCATGAGTCGCTCAACCTGAGCGCAGTGTGGGATCTGCCTGTCGTCTGGCTGGTGGAGAACAATGGCTATGGCATGGGCACTGCCGTCGAACGCGCCTCCGGCCAGCCAGAACTGGTTAAGCGGGCCATTGCCTACGGCATGAAGGAAGGGCCGCGCGTCGACGGCATGGATGTGCTGGCCGTCCACGAAGCGGTCAGCGAAGCCATCGCCTATGCTTCCAGCCATGGCCCGATCCTGATGGAGTCGCTAACCTACCGGTTTGAGGGGCACAGCATGGGCGATCCGCAGCGCTACCGCACCAAGGACGAAGTCGCCCGCTACGCCGAAGGCGATCCCATTGGCCGCTTCCGCAACTATCTGGATGGCAAATTCAAGAACGTGCTGCCGGAGCTGGACGAGATTGAGCGCGGAGTCCAGGCCACGATTAACGAGGCGGTTGAGTTTGCCGAGAACAGCCCTGAGCCGACCTTCGAAGACCTGGTCAGCTACGTCTATGCGTAAAGGCAGGTGAGCCGTATGACCGAGAAAGTGATTACCATCCGTGAGGCGCTCAGCAGCGCCCTGCGGGAAGAGATGTTGCGTGACGAGCGTGTCTTCATCATGGGTGAGGAAGTCGGCGTCTGGGGCGGTACCTATGCGGTGACCCGCGGCTTTCTGGATGAGTTCGGCGCCCGCCGCGTGCGCGACACCCCCATCTCCGAAATGGTCATTGCCGGGGCTGCTGTCGGTGCAGCGATGGCCGGCCTGCGCCCCGTCGCCGAGATCATGACCATCAACTTCGCCTTTGTCGCCATGGACGCCATCGTCAACCACATGGCCAAGGTGCGCTACATGTTCAATGGCCAGTTCACCGTCCCGATGGTCATCCGTACGACTACCGGCGGTGGCAAGCAACTTGCGGCGACCCATTCCCACGCCCCGGAGGTGATCTTCGCCCACTTCCCCGGCATGTACGTCGCCGTACCGGGCACGGCCTACGACGCCAAAGGGATGCTCAAGGCCGCCATCCGTGACGACAACCCGGTGCTGTTTGTGGAACACTCCACCATGCTCCAGCGCCGTAGTCCGGTTCCGGTCGACGATCCCGATTTTCTGCTGCCCATTGGCAAGAGCGACATCAAGCGCACCGGCAAGGATGTCACCATTGTGACTTACCAGAAGGGCCTGGAATGGTCAACCCAGGCGGCGGAGATGCTGGCCCAGGAAGGCATTGAGGCTGAGATCATCGACCTGCGCTGGCTGCGCCCGCTGGACCTGGAGCCTGTCTTCGAAAGCGTCAGGAAGACCAACCGCGCCGTTGTCGTGGAGGAATCGCTGCCGATGTTCAATGTCGGCGCGGAGGTCGCGGCTCAAATCCAGGATCAGGTCTTTGACTACCTGGATGCACCGGTCAAGCGTGTCAGCGCCATGGATCAGCCGCTGCCTTACGCCGCTAACATTGAGCTGATGGCCCTGCCCGACGCGCAGAAAGTCGTCAAAGCGGTGAAAGAGGTGCTCTAATGGCCGAAACCATCCAGATGCCCAAACTGGGCTTTGATATGGCGGAAGGCACGCTGGTGCGCTGGGTGAAGCAAGTCGGCGACACGATCAACAAAGGCGATGTCGTCGCCGAGATCGAGACAGATAAGGCGACCATCGAGATCGAGACGACCGCTTCCGGCACGATCCTCAAGCACCTGGTCAGCGAAGGCGATGTCGTGCCGGTCGGCGCGGATATCGCCCTTGTCGGTGAACCTGGTGAGGTGGCGGCAACCCCGCCGCCAGCCCCCGCGCCAGCGACGGTGGCCGAGCCTGCACCTGCAGCGCCCACACCCGCCGCGACGGAAACGCCCGCCGCCCAGGCCGTCGCCGCGGCGCACATCAAAGCGGGCGATGGCCAGCTACCCGGCGGAGTCAAGGCCAGCCCGCTGGCCCGTCGCATCGCCAGGGACAAAGGCATTGATCTTCGCCAGGTACCGGGCAGCGGCCCCGGCGGGCGCATCGTCCGGCGCGACGTTGAAGGCTTCACACCCGTGCAGGCCCCCTCTGCCCCGCCAGAAGCTGCCCCTGCGCCTGCCGCCGTCCCGGTCGCAGCGCCGCCGCCATCCTTCGGTTCGCTGCCGGAAGGCCCCGATGTTGAGATCATCCCCCTCAGCAAGCTGCGCGGACGAATCGGCAAGCGCATGGTCGAGGCCAAGCAGCAGGCCCCGCACTTCTACGTCACCACGGAAATGGACGTCGCGGCCCTGCTGGAGCTACGCAAACAACTCAACGCCAGCCTGGACGAAAACGCAGCCAAGATCAGCGTCAATGACATGATCGTCAAGGCCACCGCCCTGACGCTGCGCAAGTTCCCCAACCTCAATTCGCACTTCTACGGCGACCGGATCGTCCGGCACAAGCGCATCCACATCGGCATCGCCGTTGCCCTGGACGAAGGCCTGATCAACGTGGTCGCCCGCGACGCCGACCGCACTGCACTGGGTACAATAGCGGCCCAGAACAAGGAGCTGGTTGCCCGCGCCCGCGAGGGCAAGGTCAAACCGGAAGACATCGAGGGCGCAACCTTCACGATCAGCAACTTGGGGCCATATGACGTTGACCAGTTCATCGCCATCATTAACCCGCCGGAGGCTGGCATCCTGGCCATCGGCGCAGCCAAGCAGGTGCCGGTGGTGCGCCCGGATGGTACGCTGGGGGTGAGCTGGCGCATGAAGGTCACCATCAGCGTCGATCACCGCATCAGCGATGGCGCCGAGGCGGCACTCTTCCTGCAGGAGATGAAGAAGCTGGTCGAGAATCCGATGAGCCTGCTGATCTAGGTTGCTTCAACTGTCCGTTTCTGCGCCGGGGAAACTCGTTCCCCGGCGCATTTTGCTCCCTAATCTATCCAATTTGTTCCCCCAGCCGCTTGACAGCCTCCGCACACATGGCTATCATGATTACAATTACATACGCCAGCAACAACGGTGAACCGGAAGAGTAAGCGTCCCGCTCCTCCCAGAGAGCCAGGTCCCATGGGCTGCAAGGGCCGGCGTGCGAGCAGACGCTGAATGGGCCGGGGAGTTGCGCGGGGGAGAATCCCGCGCCGGGTTTGCCGCCGTTACACGGCCAAGAGTGGGGATCGAGCGATGATCGATCCCAAGCGAGGTGGCACCGCGGGTTCGTCAGGCAGGCCCGTCCTCTTTACGGAGGAGGGGCTTTTTGTTTCCGGTCAGGCATGGTGCCGGGCCGGACGGCTGCTCTGTACGGCACTCGTCCTCGTCATGGGTCGCCATGCCGGGCGAGTGCGCTCAATACTGGCAGCCGTTCGTCCGGCGCGACTCACACGTCCAACGCTTCTCGCTACACTGCTTCTGGACCGGAGGAGGAACCTCATGCCTGACAAGAAGCACATCAAGTACGTCCTGACCGAAGACCAGCTCCCGCGGGCATGGTACAACATTGTCCCCGATCTGCCGGTGCCGCCCGCCCCCGTTCTGCATCCGGCCACGCGCCAGCCAGTTGGCCCGGATGACCTGGCGCCGCTCTTCCCGATGGCCCTGATCCTGCAGGAAGTCAGCACCGAGCGCTATATCGAAATCCCGGAGCCGGTGCGGGATATCTACCGCCAGTGGCGGCCATCGCCGCTGTTCCGCGCCCGGCGACTGGAAAAGGCGCTCGATACCCCTGCCCGCATCTACTACAAGTACGAGGGCGCCAGCCCTGTTGGCAGCCACAAACCCAACACCGCCATCGCCCAGGCTTTCTACAACCGCGAAGAAGGAATCCGCAAGATTGCCACCGAGACCGGCGCGGGCCAGTGGGGGTCGTCGCTGGCGATGGCCGGGGCGATGTTCGGCATCGAGGTCGAGGTCTTCATGGTCAAGGTCAGCTACCACCAGAAGCCTTACCGCCGCAGCCTGATGGAGACTTTCGGCGCAAGGGTTCACGCCAGCCCCACGAACCTGACCGAGGCCGGTCGCAGGATCCTGGCGGAAGACCCCGACAGCCCCGGCAGCCTGGGCATCGCCATCAGCGAGGCTGTGGAAGTCGCTGCCAGAAACCCCGATACCAAGTACAGCCTGGGCAGCGTGCTCAACCATGTCCTGCTGCATCAGACGGTGGTCGGCGAGGAAGCGCTGCTGCAGATGGCCCTGGCCGACGACTACCCCGACATTGTGATTGGCTGCGCCGGCGGCGGCAGCAATATGGCTGGCCTGCTCTTCCCGTTCATCCGTGAGCATCTGACCAACGGTCGCAAGGCACGCTTCCTGGCCGTCGAGCCGATGGCCTGCCCCAGCATGACCAAGGGCGTCTACGCTTACGACTTCGGCGATACGGTGCAGATGACCCCGCTGGTCAAGATGTACACCCTTGGG
>FWPV01004416.1_pt1 | contig 14293 bp, 10 predicted proteins | sample 2228371 | NCBI WGS metagenome assembly FWPV01 (sample SAMEA103939776, study PRJEB20133) | metagenome
GCGCTGAGGTCGCTCAGACCGGTCACAAAGCCGAAGATGGCCAGCAGGAACGCCGCGCCGACAATGATGATAAAAGGAAGATAACGTCTCAGGTTGGGGGGCATGGCTTACCGATTCTCTCCTGCTGAACCCTGCGCAACCTGCGTGGTGCCCGCCGGTGCACCGATCAGAGCCACCGAACCCGGCGCAGGCGGGCAATAAGCGCGCTGGTGGCGGATCACTCCGCCGGCGCTGTGCACCGTGATCCGGTTGCCCAGCAGCATCCCCTCCAGCACGGCGTCCCCGGCGATGTCCAGGGCAATCGTGCCACCGGGCGCCAGGATCAGCCCCGCCAGCCGATTCGTATCTTCAACGATCGCGATGGCTCCCTCCGCATCGGCGCTGCCGCTATAGAACAGCACGCCTGCGGCATAAGGGGCAAGGTCGGCGGCCAGCGATGGCGCGACCGTGATGCGATCTTCCGTCACAATGGTCACCTGCCAGGGACTGCCGTCGCTGCGGGGCGGTAATGTGTCCAGGCGGACAGGCCCATCGGTGACATACAACCCGTCGCCACTCAACGCGATGACGCTGCCATCGAAGCCACCTGACAGACTGTGGGCCTGGCCGCGCGAATCAGCTGCCCGCCACAGAAAACCGCCCGGTTGGAAGTCCGCCAGGTCGTAGAAGAAGCCCGGCGGCAGCGTGCTACCCGCCCTGACGGGCATAATGCCCTGTTCCGGTGTGACGCCTTCCCATGCCAGCCCGGCTTCGGCTCCCTTCCCGATGGTGACCGGAAAGTCCGGGTCCAGCCGGATGGGCGTCTCCCGGTCGCCATGGAGGGCCAGGCCGCCGCTGCTATGGATTCCGCCCCCGCTGATGGCGAGGCCGGAACCCGTGATCGTCACCGGTGCGGTCGCTGTACTGGCGTCCAGGCCGTAGACCGCGTAGTTGTTGCACCAGCCGGTTTCTTCCCACGTGGCCGTGGCCTCCACCCTGATCGTGGCGTAGTCAATGCCAAACAGGCGGGTCATGAGCGTTTCCTGCGGGTAGTAGACCTCGACATGCAGGCCATACACCGGCCCGCAGGGCACAGAACCGGTGGCCCCGGCCTTCCAGCGGGAGCCGGTCTCCGGATTGATCAGATCGGACAGGGCGCCGCTGTCGTCCCGGCCCAGGTAGTAAGCCTGGACGCTCATCCCCCGTGTTGTATCGAGGGGCTGGTTCAGGTCAGCGTAGAGCTGGATCTGATCCACGATCAGGCTATCAGAAGTCTGGCCGCACGCGAATTCCGGAGCACGCAGCAATTCCTGCAAGCTGCTGGCCCCCGCCAGGGCGGAAGCGTCCGCCACGCTCTGGGCCAGGTTGCGGCTCCAGGCGACGATGCGGCCATCCACGGTGATAGCCAGGATCGTCAGCGCAGCAAATACTCCCACCATGATCAGGCCTGCCATCCGCTTTCTTGAACTGCCGGGTCGTTGCCGACGGAACACAACCACCTCTTATGCCGGTGCCACTGATGATGAACGGCTTCGGGCCAGTAACTCCATTGCCTGGAGCGTTTCCGGCCCGCCAAAGGCTCCCTGCCGCTTTATACTGTGTTTGCCCGGATGATTCGTTAACAGAATACGCGGGGCAGCCGGGCCGCGGCAATGGTACCTTTGTTTCGCTCCAGACTCATCATAGCGGAACTGTACCGGCTGTGGGTAAAGGCGGGTTAAAAATCGCCGTTTTGCTGCCAGTTGCCTGGCCGACCGGCAGCCTAATCGCCGACGATATAGCCACGCCCGTGAACGTTGCGCAGGTACTGCGGCGCATCCGGGTCGCGTTCGATCTTGGCGCGCAGGTTGCGCATGTGGACGTGAACCAGTTTGGGGTTGCCCGTGCCCGGCGGGTACTCCCACACGTTTTCCAGCAGTTCAGCGGTGGAGACCGGCTGCCCGGCATGCAGCATCAGGTAGTGCATCAGACGATGTTCCACGGTGCTGAGCTGGATGCGTGTCTGACCGATGAGCAATTCCGGGCGGGTGACGTGCAGGGCCATCTCCCCGACGACGACGTAATCGGCATGGACATCCAGCGTACCGCCCGGCGCACGCCGCAGCAGGGCACGCAAACGGGCCGGCAACTCGATCACCTCAAACGGCTTGCTCAGGAAGTCATCCCCGCCGGCGTCCAGCGCCTCGGCAATATCTGTCGGGCGGTTCTTGGCCGTCAGGAACAGGATCGGGATGCGGGCCAGAAACGGATCCGCCCGCAACCGGCGACACACTTCCACCCCGTCCATCTCCGGCATGATGATGTCCAGCACGATCACATCCGGGCGATCGTGTTAGACGATCTCCAGCGCGTCACGCCCGCTCTCAGCGGTGGTGACGGTGAAGCCCGCCCCTTCCAGGACCCGGCGTACGGCGCGCAGAACCTGTGGATCGTCGTCAATGGCCAGTACGGTTGGCATTTCCGCTTGCGCTCCCCTGCTATCCGCTGTGACCAGCATCCGGCCCGGCGGGGCCAGCGGGTTGCCAGGCGGCGGGCGGTGGGCTGATCGGCAGCCTGACGGTGAAGCGTGCCCCCGCCCCGACCTGACTCTCGACCTTCATTATACCCCCGTGTCGCTGGACGACGTCGTGGCAGATGGCCAGGCCCAGGCCGGTGCCGTGCGGCTTGGTCGTGTAAAACGGGGTAAAGATGTGCGGCAGGTCTTCCGCCCGGATGCCGACGCCATTGTCCTCAATCGTGACTTCAACCATCTGATCGGCCCGGTTGTAAGCCGTACTGACGCGAATCTGGCCGTCAGGCGTGTCGCGTACCGCATCGCGCGCGTTCAGCAGCAGGTTGATCCAGACGACATCTTCCAGATGGCGTCCGCTGGCCGTGATCGGCGGCAGGTCCGGGGCCAGTTCGATCACCAGACGGCTGACGTATGGCTCGACCTGCGTCCTGACCAGGGCGATCGCATTCTGCACGGAAGCGTTGACGTCGATCTCGACCATGTCCAGCGGCACGGAACGGGTCAGGTTGAGCATCTGCTCGACGATGCTGCCGGCGCGGTAGACCGCCTCTTTGATGGCTTCCACCGAATCGCGCAGATCGCCATCCAGATCGGGACGGCTGAGGAGAAGATGCACTTCTGCGACGATGCTGGTCAGGGGGTTATTGATCTGGTGTGCGACGCCCGCGGCGACCTCTCCGGCAGCGGCCAGGCGAGCGCTGCGGGCCAGTTGCTCCTGCACCTGGGCCAGTTCCGCCTGGGAACGCTCCAGCGAGTCGAGCATGATATTGACTGAATTGGCCAGATCCGCCAGTTCATCCCGGCCTTCCACCATTACCCGGCTGGAAACATCGCTGCGCTGGCCGATCTCGCGGATACGGGCGGTCAGCCGGAGCAGGCGGCTGAGCACCGCGCGATCCATCAGGAGCAGGCTGACGATGGTGGCCGGTAGACTGAAGATCAGGATGACGACCAGTTGAGCGAGAATGACGGCCTGTCCCTGGTTGTAAATCTCGCGCGTCTGTTCCACTTCCACGATCACGATCGGGGTGTCGTGGAGGTCTTTGAGCAGGGCATAGCTGGCGATACGGTGATCGTCCAGTGCCCGAGTGACAACAGGTCCGGCGCTGGCGAGCAGGTCGCGGGCGGCAACGAAGCGAGCCGGCAGACCGGGATCAAAGTAGGGTTGCAGACGAATGGGCAGCCGGGTGATCTCCGCCAGACGCTGGACTTCCAGGCTGTCCAGGGCGCGGCCCCAGAGCAGCGTCCCCGCTGGCGGCAGGCTGCGATCGGCGGCTGCCACCGGTGCCGCCAGGATCATCAACGGCCCTTCCGGCAGCATCAGGTAGCCGCTCTGGATCGTCTCCCCATCGGGGTGGTTCAGCAACGTGGAATCAATGCGCAGGTATTCCAGCAGGGCGGAAGGGGCGTCCATTGGCTGGCGGTTGTAGCGATCGTAACCGCCGGCATAGCGTACATGTCCGCTGGCGTCCACCAGGAGGATCACACTGAGATCACGGGCGGCGAATGTGTTTGTGCTGACCGGACTGACGGGCAGTTCACCTTCATTCTCAGCAGCAGTCAGGAAGCGATAGAGTTCTTCCTGCCAGGCCCGGTCGGCAGCCAGCGGGCGGAGGGCGTTGAGACTATTGGCCAGCGCATTGAGCACACGCTGCATGTTCTGCCGGGCGGCGCTTTCCTCCAGGGCCACGAAGTTGTTGAGCAGGATGATCCGGTCGGTGGCGTACAGCACCAGCATCAGGCTGAAGAATAGCAGACTGATGATCAACACCACCTTGCGCCGGAGGGTCATAGAGGGACTCTTTCGCTACAACCGGCGATGGACGGCTCCTATTGTAAGGCGAACAGGGGCCGGGCGCTGAGCGGCCCCGGTCTGCCTCACTCCACCCAGCCGAAGGTGCGGGTGACCGCCTTTTTCCACTGCGCGTAGAGCACCGTACTGGCCTGGCTGCCCGGCGTTGGCTCCCAGACTTTGTCCACGCCCCAGTTCTGGCGCATTTCGTCGGTGTTCTGCCAGAAGCCGACAGCCAGCCCGGCGGCATAGGCCGCACCGAGCGCGGTCGTTTCCGCCACACGCGGGCGCACCACCGGCACGCCCAGCACGTCCGCCTGGAATTGCATCAGCAGGTCGTTGAAGACCATGCCGCCATCAACTTTGAGCGCCTTGAGGGTGACGCCAGAATCAGCTTTCATGGCATCCAGCACCTCGCGCGTCTGGTAGGCGGTGGCTTCCAGCACGGCGCGGGCGAAGTGGCCACGGTTGACGTAGCGGGTCAGGCCTACGATCACGCCCCGCGCGTCGGAACGCCAGTAGGGGGCGAACAGGCCGGAGAAAGCCGGGACGAAGTAGATGCCGCCGTTGTCGCTGACCGTGCGGGCCAGGGCCTCGATCTCCGGGGCGCTGTCGATCATCTTCAGGTTGTCGCGCAGCCATTGCACCAGTGCGCCGGTGATGGCGATCGAGCCTTCCAGGGCGTAGACGGCGGGCTGTTTACCGAACTTGTAGCAGACGGTGGTCAGCAGGCCGTTGCGCGAATGGACGATCTCCGTCCCGGTGTTGAGGATCATGAAGCAGCCGGTGCCGTAGGTGTTCTTGGCCTCGCCCACGTCAAAGCAGGTCTGGCCGACGGTAGCCGCCTGCTGATCGCCCAGGTCACCGGCGACGCGGATGCTGCCCCGGAAGGGACCGGATGGGCGGGTGTGGCCGTAAATCTCCGCGGAGGAGCGGATGGTCGGTAACATGCTCATCGGTACGCCCATAATGGCGCAGATTTCAGGGTCCCAGTCCAGCGTTTCCAGGTTCATCAGCATGGTGCGGCTGGCATTGGTCACATCGGTGACGTGTGCGCCGCCGTCGGGGCCGCCGGTCAGGTTCCAGATCAGCCAGGTATCGATGTTGCCAAAGAGCGCGTCGCCGCGTGCGGCGGCTTCCTGCAGGCCGGGCACGTTGTCCAGCAACCAGCGGATCTTGGGGCCGGAGAAATAGGTCGCCAGCGGCAGCCCCACCCGTTCCCGGAAGCGATCCTGCCCGCCGTCGCGGGCCAGCGCCTCGCATAGCTTATCGGTGCGGGTGTCCTGCCAGACGATGGCATTGGCGTAAGGCCGACCGGTGCGCCGATCCCAGATGACGGTCGTCTCCCGCTGATTGGTGACGCCGACAGCGGCGATATCCTCCGGGTCAGCGCCGGCCTTGCGCATGGCCTCTTTGATAACCTCCTGCGTATTGCCCCAGATTTGCAGCGGATCATGCTCCACCCAGCCGGGGGCAGGGTAGATCTGCTGGTGTTCAAGCTGGTGGACGGCCACCGATTCGCCGTTGTGGTTGAAGATCATGCAGCGGGTGCTGGTCGTCCCCTGGTCGATCGCAGCGACATACTTTGGCATTGTCTCCTCCTCGGTTCACAGACTCCACGCGGTGCGGAGCCGGTCGAAAGAAAAGCCATTGCTTATCCGACGCTTCTTCACCTCATTCACGCAGCAGATCTGCACTCCGGGCCAGCAGGCCGGGCAGACCGCCCGTGTGCCAGAACAGGATTGTCTCCTCCGGCTGGAAGGCTCCGGCGCGGATCAGGCTGATCAGGTGAGCGAAGGCCCGTCCGGTGTATACCGGGTCGAGTACGATCCCTTCCGTCCGCGCCAGCAGGCGGATGCCCTCACGCTCAGCAGCGGTGATCACGCCGTAAGCGTGGGAGCCGCAGGCGTCATGGAAGATGAAATCGTCGTTCGTGAAGGCTAACCTGAGGCCCAGATGCCCGGCCGTCGCCGCCGCCAGCGCGCGGACTGTCCCGGCGATGTCCGGGATGGCGAAGTTGTTCATGCCGATCACTGTTGTGTCCAGGCCCAGCGCTTTGACGCCGACCAGGACCCCGGCGTGTGTCCCACCGGAGCCGGAGACAAGGACGATCCGGTCGACCTGCTCGCCTTCTGTGGCCAGTTGCCCGGCCAGTTCCTCAACGGCGGCGACATAGCCCGCTGCACCAACCGGCACGGAGCCGCCGGTCGGGATGATATACGGTTTGCCGCCCCCGGCGGCGACTTCCCCCGCAACTTCGGCCATGACCTCATCGCGCGGACGACCCTCCGCCCAGCGCACTTCCGCGCCAAGCAGGTCGTCCAGCAGCAGGTTGCCATCCCAGCGGTCGCGGGGCGGCGGATCGCCGGAGAGCACGAGCACGCAGCGCAGCCCATAGTGGGCGGCAGCGGCTGCCGTCTGGCGGCAGTGGTTGGATTGCGCGCCGCCGGGTGTGATCAGCGTGTCCGCGCCGCGAGCCAGCGCATCGCCAAGCAGGAATTCCAGCTTGCGAGTCTTGTTGCCGCCGGAAGCCAGGCCGGTCTGGTCGTCGCGTTTGATCAGCAGGCGCGGACAGCCGGGCAGGGCGTGGCGCAGGCGAGGTAGCTCGTGGAGCGGGGTGGGCAGGAAGGCCAGCGGTACACGCGGCAAATGGGCGGTCAGGGGATGATCAGCCATGGCGGGGCATCTCCCCTCGAGTGGATGGCGTCATGGCTCCATTGTATGGCGGACGCGCCGGGAAGGGTAGGCGCGCCCTATAAAATGCGGCGCAGCATCTCCGCCACGCTGCGGTAAACCGGCGATTCATCACCCAGATCGACCAGGGGCCGCCCGCTGAACTCGAACTCGACCAGTTGCTCGTCGTAGGGAACAGCACCCAGGAAGGGCACCCCCAGCCGGTCGATGTGTGCCTGCAGCGGGGCGGGAATCGCGCCGCCCTGCAGGCCGTTGACGATCAGGTAGCTGCGCTCGATATGGATGTCCAGTTCGCGCTGGAAGGTGGCGATGCGCCCGGCGGCGACCAGACCGCGCTGGGTGGGATCGGTGACGATCAGCAGGATCTGCACGTCGCGGGTAGTGCGGCGGCTGAGATGCTCCATCCCCGCTTCATTGTCGATGACCACGTAGCGGTAATGGCGGCTGAGGCCGTCGATCACCTCACGCAGGTTATGGTTGACGGCGCAATAGCAGCCAGGCCCTTCCGAGCGACCCATGGCGATCAGATCGACACGATCGCCTTCGGCCAACGCCGAGCGAATCTCGCGGTCGAGATAGTCACGTTTGCTCAGGCCGCCGGGCAGGGCGCCCATCGCCGCGCCGCCGGCCACCAGGGATTCCTTGACCTGGGCCAGCATGTCTTCGCGGATGTCGCCGACGGTCCATTCCAGCGGCAGGCCAAGAACCATGTTGAGGTTGCTGGACGGGTCGGCATCGATAGCGAGAATAGGGCCAGGCTGGGTTTGCGCCAGGTACTTGATCACCATGGCGGCGATAGTGGTCTTGCCGACTCCGCCCTTGCCAGCGAGAGCGATGGTTGTGGTCATGGTGGCTTGCTCCTCAGGGCGACCAGAGGCTTGCCAGAACAGCCGGATAGCTGTTCTGTAGCGGTTATCAGATGACGATAACTATACCACGCGCGGGAATGACGGTCACCCGCGACTGAGCCGATCGGCCATCTCTGCCGCTGCCGCACGCAGGGCAGGGACGTGATCATAAACGGCCACGCCCAGCCGGTCAGCTTCCTGCACGGCCAGGTCCGCAGGCAGCATCCCCAGCAGGGGAATGCCGGGCGTTTCCGCCTCCACAAAGGCCCGTTCATCGTCGTCCCGCACCTTGTTGGCGACCAGCCACAGGCGTTCCAGGCCGATATCATGGGCCAGCTTTTTGATCTGCGCAGCAGTGCCCAGGCTGCGTCGTGTCGGCTCCACGACGATGATCATGGCGTCGACAAAGTCCACTGTTGCCCGGCCCAGATGCTCCACACCGGCGTACATGTCCAGGATCAGCACGTCATCCTTGCGGAAGAGCAGGTGGGTGAAAAGCGTCTTGAGCATGGCGCTTTCCGGGCAGATACAGCCCGACCCACCTGTATCGACCGATCCCATTTCCAGCAGACGCACGCCGCGATGAACAACGCTGAAGCGCTCCGGCAGGTCATCGACGCGCGGGTTGAGGGTGAAAAATCCGCCGATCGTGCCCGGTTTGGCCCCGGTACGCTCCTCGATCAGGTCATCCATCTCGGCGATCGGGTGCAGCCGGGCGCGCAGATCGGGCGGAAAGCCCAGCGCGCCGGCCAGGCACGGCGCCGGGTCGGCGTCAACAGCCAGCACATCGCGCCCGGCGTCGGCGTAAGTCTGGGCCAGCAGGGCGGCCAGGGTAGTCTTGCCCACGCCGCCTTTGCCACTGATGGCGAGTTTCATGGTTTGCCTGTCCTTGCGCTCAAGGGGCGCGTACGAACTGCCTGTGTTCGCTCCCGCGCCCCCCTGAATGATATGATGATCTACCGCCTGGTCTCAGGCTTGCGGCGTATTCGCTGTGACGACCCGCTCCGGCTCCACAAAATCGGGCGGCAGCAACCCGGCCTCGCGCACGATGCGCGGCACGATCTCCTCCCAGCCCACGGCCATCAGGTGAATGCCGTGGACGCCCTGCTTGTTCCTGATCGCCTCGATCAGCTCCAGCGCGATCTGGACACCTTCCTCTTCGACGCCATCGCCTGCCGCTTCCAGCCGTTTGAGCAGGCGCTCCGGGATGACAACGCCGGGCACGTCGTGGTGCATGTACTGGGCCATCTTGAGGCTCTTGAGCGGGGTGATCCCGACCAGGATGTAGACCTTGTCCAGGATGTTGCGCTGGGCCAGGGCATTCAGCCAGGCTTCAAAGCCGTCCGGGTCATAGACCAGGTTGGTCTGGAAGAACTGTGCACCGGCGTTGATCTTCTTGTGCTCACGCAGGGCCTGGAAGCGCGGTTCCGAGGCGAAGGGCGCCGCCGCCGCGCCCAGGAAGTACTGCGGCGGGTTCTTGATCTGGCGGCCATCCAGGTAGATACCCTCGTCGCGCATCCGGCGCAGGATCCAGAGCATCTGCACCGCATCGATGTCAACCACATCCGAACGGCCTACCGGCGCCGGACCCATGCGGGCGTGATCGCCGGAGAGGCACAGGATGTTGCGCACGCCCAGCGCGCTGGCCCCGATGACCTCCGACTGGAGGCCCATGCGTGTTCGGTCGCGGGCAGCGATCTGCATGACCGGTTCCGCGCCGTGCTGGAGGGCCAGCATGCTGCAGGCCAGGCTGGACATGCGCGGTGTGGCCGAAGGGTTGTCGGTGAAGTTGACGGCGGCCACATAGGGTCGGATCAGTTCCACGTTACGGCAGAGTTTGCCGGTAGCCGTGCTCATGGGCGGGGCGACTTCCGCCGTTACGACGAATTCGCCGGCCCGCAGGCGGCGCTCCAGGTTGGAGACCGGCTCGCTATAAGCGGGCGGGTGGTACTGATCATCGCCGCCCCACCAGTCCGGCTGGCGCACCGGGCGGAAGATCGCGTCCCAGGTGACGGCTCGCTGGCCGGGATCGCGACTGGTCAGGCCGCGGGCGACCTTCCTGACCCCCAGCTTGCGCACCTGGCTGACGACATCGCCCCAGGTCTCCCCGCCAACCTTGTCCCAGTCCAGCGGTGGGAGGACTTCCAGGAGTTTGTCCTCGCGACCCATGCGGAAGGAGCGGTCATAGATCTTGTACCAGATGCAGGGGCGCGTCTCGTCCACATAGCAGTGTTCCGGTGTGGAACCGCCGCAGGGGCCATTGCGCAAGCCCTTGGGACACTCCATCGGGCAGATGAAAGCCGTCTCCTGCAACAGACAGTTGCCACACATCCGGCAGCCAAACAGCGGCCCCTTAACCCAGCGTTCGACCTGGGCCAGCATCCGGCGCCCGAACGGCTCCCGTTTGAAGGGGTAGAAGGGCGGCTGCCAGCGGCGGCCAGGAGTGAAACCAGGCATGGTGCGCCTCCTGTAGGGGACTGTCGCAGCTAGGCAGTAGCGCCCTGCTGCAAGTACGAGTCGGCGTAGATCACCTTGTTGAGCAGGATCTGCACCGTCTTCCAGATGGCAGCCTGATCGGGATCGGCCAGATCAACATCGTCGATGGTCAGTTCTTCCCCGGCGGCGATGCGATCGTGCAGGGTCAGGTACAGGCGGCCTACCGGCGTGCTGGCATCGCGCTGCTCAACAATGCGGATCGCCTCTTTAAGCATGTCGTCCAGCGGGTCGGCAATCATCATCTTCAGGCCGACACCCATCAGCATCACGCAGTAAACGCGGTTGATCAGCGGACGGTTCTCCCGCGGGACAGCGTTGGACACATTGGACAGTCCGACCGAGATCGGCGGCGGCGGGTCCCAGGCGAATTGCAGGGTGCGCACGGCCTCGATCAATTCCGGGCAGTACTCCTGGCAACCGGAGACGGTCAGGACCAGCGGGTCAATGATCAGGTCGGAAATGGGGAAGTCGATCTCCAGGGCACGGGGGATCAGCTTCTCCAGGGCGATATTCACACGCTCCTCGGCGCTGACCGGGATGCCACTCTTGCCCATGGTCAGCGCGATCAGACGGGTATTATACCGCTTGGCGACCAGTGGCACCTTCTCCAGCCGTTCCTCCTCCGCCGAGGTGGAATTGATGATCGGCTGGGCCTTGGTGACTTTCTTCAACCCGGCCTCGATGCCCTCCAGGTTGGTGCTGTCAAAGCTGAGGGGGACATCGACGACAGCTTCGACGGTCTCCACAATCCAGGGGAAGACTTCCGTCCCGTCCTTTTTGCGCGGGCCGAGGTTGAGGTCCAGCGCCTGCGCCCCGGCTTCGACCTGCTTGACGGCCAGCTCCTGAAAGAAGCGGGCGTCTTTCTCCGCCAGCGCATCCTTGACGCGCTGGGAAATGATGTGGATGTTTTCACCAATGATATACATGGCCGTTCCTTTCATGTCGCCCTGGCTGCCTGCACCGAGGGGAAGCGGGAGAGATCGGTGTGGGGCAGGAACAGCGCGGAAGTGAAGGCTTCGTAAAAACGGTTGTCGGCGGAAAGTTCGATATAGGTCAGACGGCTGGCGATGGCCCGCACCCGTTCGCGGGCGGCGCGATCCAGCAGGGCCAGGTACGCGCCACGCACGGCGGTGTTACCCAGGAAGCTAAAGCGTTCCCAGGGGATGTCCGGCAGCAGGCCGATCTCGACCGCTTTTTCCACGTTGATATACTGGCCAAAGGAGCCGCCGACCAGCACCCGGTCAACGTCAGCCAGCGGCATGCCAATGCTATCCGCCAGCACGCTGAACCCGGCGTAGATAGCAGCTTTGGCCCGCAGCAAGTTGTCGATGTCCACCGCGGTGATGACGATATCATTTCCGGTCGCCGTCTCCGCTGCCCAGGCGACCACGTATTCCGGGCCGTGATCGCCCACGCGGACGCGGGGTGTGGGCAGGGCCGTGTTGATGTGACCACCCTTGTCGATCACGCCGGTCAGGAACATCTCTGCCAGCAGGCTGATCAGGCCACTGCCACACAACCCGCTCGGCGGGACACCGCCGATCACGCGGACAGTCGGTTCATAGCTGGCGCTGTTGATCCAGACTTCTTCGATGGCGCCCCGCGTGGCCCGCATGCCGTGCAGCACACCCGCACCCTCAAAAGCCGGACCAGCGGAACAGGCACAGGTCAGCAGCCATTCCCGGTTGCCCAGCACCGTCTCACCATTCGTGCCAATGTCGATGAACAGCGTGGCAACCTCCGCATCGTCCAGGCCGGAGGAAAGCACGCCAGCGGTGATATCCGCGCCAACGTAGCTGGCGACCCCCGGCAGGCAGTCTACCGTCGCTGTCGGGTGGATGGGCAGCCCGACCTCACGCCCGGTCAGCGGCGGCACATGGTTGACCGCCGTCACAAACGGCATCAGGCGGATGCTTTCCGCCGGGATGCCCAGCAGCAGGTGAATCATGGTGCTGTTGCCGACGATCGTTGCTTTGGCCACCTCTGCCGGGTTGGCTCCCACACGGGCGCAGGCGGCCTCCAGCAGGGCGGTGATCGTCTCCAGCACCAGGTGTTGCAGTTCGGCGCCACCGCTGTTCTTGCTGGCGTAGATGATGCGCGAGATCACGTCCTCACCGCGGGCGATCTGGCCGTTGTATTCGGCGACCTGGGCGGCGACCTGACCGCTCAGCAGATCGACCAGCCACAGGGTGACGGTGGTTGTTCCGATGTCGATGGCCGCGCCCCACAACGGGGCGTCATCCGGCGTATGGCCGGGGCGCACGTCGATCAGGCGGGCCTCTGCTGGCGTATCCTCCACGACGGCCGTGACCTGCCATTCGCCGTCGCGCAGGATGCGCCCCAGCCGGCGTAGCAGATCCAGATCGAGGCGGGTGACGGAAAGACCGCTCGCCTGGCGGATGGCCGTCTGCAGGCGGCTCCAGTCGTCGGTCTGGTCATCCAGGCTGGGGGGTGGCAGGGTCAGGTTCAGGCGGCGAACCGTCTGGTCGCGGGCCGGATCGTAACCGGGCGGCACCTCTACGGCACGGGCGGTGCGATCGGTGGTCAGGCGGCGTTCAATGGCCTGCTGAGGCGGAACGGCGACGGCTACATCGCCCTCGACGACCGTCTGGCAGGCCAGCGCCCAGCCTGCCGCCACATCTTCCGCGCTCAGGCGCAGACTGCTGCGGCGACGCACCGTCCCGGCGGTGACGCGGACGGCGCAACGCCCGCAGCGGCCCTGTCCACCGCAGGGCTGCATCAGGTTCAACCCGGCCAGACGCGCTGCTTCGGAAAGCAGCGTCCCGGTCGGGACGCGCACCGGCTCTGACACGGTATCGAAGGTGACAAGATGGGCCATGGGCGGCGTTGTCCTTGCTGCAAGTTCCCATCCAATCGGGGCGGAGGCGATTCCTTAAGACCGACAGGGACGCCCCCGCACCGGGCTAAAGCGCCTGCTTCATGAAAGCGGGCAGATCGACGGCCTCCCGCGGGCCGACGCGGATCTCCCAGCCGGGCAGCTCTTCCTCCAGTTCGCCGGAAAGGACGGCCACATGGCCGGGCAGGACGACGCGCTGGCGGCTGACCCTGTCCGCGACATTGAAGCCCTTGATCGCCTTGGCGATACGCTCAGCGTCAAACTTACCGGCAGCCCAGGCGGTCAGGACGCTCATCCCTTCGGCGTCGGTGACCACCAGCCAGGCAGGCAGGCCGCTGCTTTCCACCTCGTTGGCCACGCTGAAGTACGTGATGCTGAAGTTGGTGGTGACGAGCACCGGGTCTTCCGGCGACGGGTTGTTGATCTCGTACAACCCCGGCTGCACCTGGATCGGCTTCTGCGGATCGGTGTAGATGTTCTCCCGCAGGACGAGCAGCGGGTAGACGATCTCCGGGGCGAAGGAGTCCAGGACGATAAACCCGGCGTATTTGGCGATGGCCTGGGCGGCCATGACAGCCTGACCGCCGGGGGCGTCATGCCTGGCAAACGCGATAATCGGGAAGCCCAGCGGGCGGAAGTTCTGCTTGAGCGCCAGGCGGCGGATCTGCGTGTTGCGGATCAGGGCGGCGCCCATACTCCGCGCCTCCGGATCAAGGACCAGGTCCTTGACGCCGGTTTCCTTGATCTTCTCGGTCAGGTCGGCCAGATCGTCCAGGGAATCGCCGCTGACTGCCAGGGGGGCGTTATGCTGACCGGCCAGTTTGGCCATGGCCTGCCAGTTCGTGGCGTCCGCGCTGCAGATCAACGGGCTTTCGCCATCGATGGCCTGCAGGCCGGCGGCCATTACCGCCGGGTCGCGGCTGATCAGGATCAGCGGGCGGGCGCTGGCGGCGCGGACGGCGCTCACCGCTGCGGCGAAGGTCGCCGCGTCACCGCTTTCCGCTGCTACCGCAAAGCCATCCAGAGTGAGGGCCATGCCGACATAGTTGACGCTGTAGGCGTCGGCGGTAGCGATCTGCGCCCGGATGGTTTCCGCCGGGGTGCTGTCACTGACG
>FWPV01011270.1_pt1 | contig 14289 bp, 12 predicted proteins | sample 2228371 | NCBI WGS metagenome assembly FWPV01 (sample SAMEA103939776, study PRJEB20133) | metagenome
ATCGGCGGCGGTAAGCGAAGCGGCGGCGGTAAGCGAAGCGGCGGCGGCCAGATGGGCCAACCGCGTCGGCTCAGGCAAACGATAGCGCGTCGTGCAGGCCAGGACCAGATCAATCGCTCCCGGCAGGTCGACGCGATGCCCGACGCTGACGAACACCGGACGCGTGCGCCCCTGCGTGCGCACCGCCGCCCCGATGATCTCTGCGCCGGCGTAGAGCCAGCTATAGGCGCCGCGTTGGCCCTCCGGCTCCACATATTCGCCGAAGAGCTTCGACTTCGCGCAGCCGATCGTCGGATGGTCGAGCAAGACCCCCAGATGGGCGGCGAGCCCGAGCCGCCGGGGATGGGCGCGACCATGCGCGTCGCAGATCAGCAGGTCCGGCCAGAGCGTCAGGCGGTCCAGGGCGGCCAGGATCGCGGGCGCTTCGCGGAAGGAAAGGAAGCCAGGGACATAGGGAAATTCGGCCGGGTGGTCAGCGGTCGCCTGGGCGATGAGGGAAAGATCGGGGAAACGGAGCACGACCACCGCCGCGCGGGCGGTATCGCGGTCGGGGAAACTGACGTCGATGCCGGCGACCGTGCGCGGGGGATGCGGCAACGGCTCGCTGCGCACGCGCGCCGCCAGCTCATCCTGAAGGCGCGCCGCCTCCGTCAGCGAAAGGTTCCACGGATGGGACAACGCGCGAGACACGGCGGCTTTTCCTCCATCGACAGGAATCTCTTAACAAAAAGGCGGTGTGGAGCGACCCCCACACCGCCCTCGTCCCCGGAGGCTTGAGAGCGCTACTGATCTCCGAATCGAGACGTCAGCGTTCTCCCCGGTAGCGCAGCGTCCGCGACATGATCTCTTCCATCTCCTCGTCGTAGTCGTCGCGTTCGCGGCGCCGGCGCTTCGGTCGGCGTTCACGGCGCTCCTCGAAGTTGAAGTCCTCGCCGAACGCTTTCTGGAAGGCAAAGGCCATGACCGACGGGATCTCTGGCTCGTCAGGCTCCGGCTCAGGCGCACGGCTGGGAGCCGGCGCTGGCGTCGGCGGCAGCGCCTGAGGAAGCTCTGGCTCCGGACGCAGTCCTTTCAGGCTGAGGTCGATGCGCTGCCGGCGGCGGTCGACGGCGATCACGCGCGCCTCGATCGTCTGGCCGACCTGGACGACGTCCTCGGGCTTGGCCACGTAGCCTTCCGCCATCTCGCGCACGTGCAGCATCGCGTCGCGACCGACGCCGATGTCGATGAAGGCGCCATAGGGAGCCAGGCGGGTCACGGTGCCCTGCACGATCTCACCCTCTTCCAACGTGCGGATCGTCTTGGTGCCCGGCGCGATCATGGTCAGGCTGATGCGGTTGTGCTCGCGATCCAGGTCTTTGATCCAGGCCGTGACCTGCTGCCCTTCTTTGAGCACATCGCTCACCTTATTGACCCGCGTCGTGGACAGCTCGGAGATGTGGACGAGGCCATCGGTGCCCACGCCAATATCGATGAAGGCGCCAAAATCGGCCAGACGGCGCACGGTGCCCTCGACCTCCATCCCGCGGCGCAACGGCTTGACGATGCGTTTGGGCGGGATGACTTTGACTTCGACATCGGCCGGCACAGCGGCGGCGACGCGCGTGCGGCGACGGCGGCGACGGCGGCGTTTGCGCTGTCCAGCGTCGCCCGCCTCACCCTCCGCCGCGCGGCTGGCAGCCTCGCCATCGGCCTGAGCTACGGCGTCCTCCGGCTCATCCTCATGCATCTCGTCTTCGGATAGCGCCTCGGCCGCCAGCATCACGGTGGACTCGCCGTTCGACCGAGGCGCTGCGGCGCCTTCTGGGGATGTCGTCCCCTCGACCGCAACGTTGGTAATCGCCTCAATACCTGCTTGCTCGCTCACGCAAAAGCCTCCTCAGGGGTCAAATTCCGGTTAGAATGCCAAAGGCCATTATACGCGATGACATATATCCTGTCAAAAAGACTTGCTTTTAACTTTGAACCCCAGAGGATCAGCGGATTCGCCGAGCTTAGCATCGCCTTCGCGCGCGATCGGCGCGTCAGAAGAGCGCTGAACGCTCGATCGAGCGATCTCACAGGCCAGTCGCCAGGAGCAGATCCGGCGCGTTGCTGCAGATCCCGTCCACGCCAACCCGGCGCAACGCGGCGATCTCCTCGGGTCGCTCCTCATGCCATAACACGATCCCCAACCCGGTCCGCCGCACCCGCTCCACCCACTTCCGGGTCAACAGCCGATGCGGCTGCGGCGCCGCCATCTCCCAACAAGGATGCACATAGTCGGCGCCAACCGCCTGGGCCAGCCTGACCGGATCGATATTGACCGCGCCGAAGAGCACGGAGGTGGGGATGGCCGGATCGAGAAGTTTGACCGTAGCCGCCCAATCCGGCCGAAACGCGCCCACGATCACCTGCTGTTTTATGTCAAGTCTCTGGATCGCTTCCACCACGGCGGGAGTCGCACGGCCCTCCTTCAGCTCGATGTAGAGGCCCAGGCCTTCCTCCAGACAACAGGCGAGCGCCTCCGCGAGCGTCGGGATCGGCTCGCGACGGCCATCCGGCCCTCGCACAGTCAACGCCTTGAGTTGGGCCAGGGTCAGATCGCCCACAGCCCCTCTTCCCTCCGTCAGACGATCCACCAGCAGGTCGTGGATCACCACCGGCACGCCGTCGGCCGTAAGCTGCACATCCAGCTCAACCATGTCGGCGTGCAGCTCAGCGGCCTTACGGAAAGCGGCCAGGGTGTTCTCAGGAGCATACGCTGAGGCGCCGCGGTGGGCGATGCGCAGAAAGCGCAGCTCCTCCGGCCGCGTCTCCCGGGCAAGCCGTCGAACCCATCCGGCCACGCGATCGGGGATCCAGCGGTGCAGGGCTGGCCATGGGACCAATCTGTCAGCCGATAGAGGGACCTTTTGGGTGAACTCCCAGGTTGGCTCGAAGGCGTAGCGCTGTAGATAGGTGCGCACCAGCGTGTTGGCATAGGGCCTGCGCAACGGACGAATCTCGCGCTCGAACAGCGGCGTGACCCATACGCCCCCTGATCCAGCTCCTCGCGTGGTCTGATGGCGCAGCTCACGGGCGCCCCGACGCTCGCGAAACCAGGCCGGATCGGGCGCGAACGCGTGTTTCCCTGGCTCAGAGAACAAGACCAGGCGATCTCCTTCCCTCGACAACTGGCCGTCCGATGCCATGTCGTGCCACCCACCGTGCCAGCTCGCCTCGCCGCGACAGAGCTGGCCTTCTGCATCGACAAAGACCCAGGCGTGCTCCAATTCGTACAGATGCTCGATATCCCAGTCCCACCAGATCGCGTACTCGATGGCCAGCGCGGCTGGCGGCCTGTCCGTCGGCCGTAGCTCGATGCGGCGCGGGAACGAGGGAGACTCGCCATCGGCGCGGAAGATGGTGTAGCCCACCGCCAGGGGCAGAAACGGCTCGCGAGCGTCGAAACAGATGATCGGCGCATAGCGCGCGGCAAGCCGGCGTTCCTCATCCGCCTGCTCCGTCGACAACAAAGCGCGCAGGCTGGGGTCAGGTGAATCTTCTAGCAAGTGCGCCATGAGGTGTGCTCCATTGCGAACGATGGATCATTGCGAACGACGAAAAGACCGCCGCGATCGCGACGGCCGAACGAAGGGCCGTCCTATAGGAACCGAAGGGGCGCCCCGGCCTATGTCCAGAGCAGTGATCGCTCGGTCTTGGGATCAAAGAACTGGAGCTTCCCGGTATTGAAGCGCAAGGCAACCTGGTCTCCCAGTCGCAGGTTGAGGTTCGGGTCCGCCAGCACATGGACGTGGACGTCGCCGATGCGGACATCGATCAAGTCATCGCGCCCCAGCGGCTCGACCACATACACTTCGCCCGCGATCCCCTCTTCCGCGATGGTCACATCTTCCGGCCGGACGCCCAGGATCACGCGCCCGCGGCCTGCCGCCTGCTCGCCACGCTCAGGCAACAAAGGAAGGTCGAAGTCCGACCGTTGCGCGTGGTAGGCGCCATCACGCTGGACCACCTCCACCTCGACGAAGTTCATGGGCGGGTTGCCTACGAAGCCAGCGATGAACAGCGTGCGCGGGCGGTCGTATAGCTCATCGGGCGAGCAGTACGCCTGCAACATACCATCTTTCATCACGGCGATCCGATCTGCCATCGTCATCGCCTCCACCTGGTCGTGGGTGACGTAGATCGCAGTGATCCCCAGCTCGATCTGCAAGCGCTTGATTTCGGCGCGCATGGACAGGCGCAGACGGGCGTCCAGATTCGAGAGCGGTTCATCGAAGAGCAGGACATCCGGCTGCTTGGTCAACGCCCGACCCAACGCAACGCGCTGTTGCTGTCCGCCCGACAACTGTCCCGGCCGACGGTCCAGCAGATGACTGATCCCCAACATATCGGCCACGCGCTGTGCGCGCGCCTTCATCTCCGCGGTCGGGACCCGTTTCAGCTTCATCGGGAAGATCAGGTTCTCATAGACCGTCATATGAGGATAGAGGGCATAGCTCTGAAACACCATGCCCACGTTGCGGTCTTTGGGAGGGACCTGGTTCATCACGCGCTCATCGAACAGGATGCGTCCAGATGTAGGCCTGTAAATGCCAGCGATCAGCAATAATGTCGTGGTCTTCCCGCAGCCGGAAGGGCCAAGAAAGGCGACGAATTCGCCGTCATTGACGGTCAGGTTGATGTCACGAGCAGCGTACACGGGTCCCCAACATTTGGTAAGGTCTTCCAATCGTACTTGCATAACAGCCCCTCTTACGCGCCGCCTTTGGTCCCGCCGGCGAAGATGCTCAGCAGGTATTCCTGCGTGAACACGAAGAAGATGATCACGGGGATCAATTGAAACAGGCCGACGGCCGCCACCTGGCTGTAGTTCACCGGCGCTGTATCGCCCAGCAAACTGTTCAAATAGGCAGCGATCGTGCTTTTCTGCTGGTCAGTGATGTAGGTGTAAGGGATAAGGAACTCATTCCAACCCGATATGAAGGAGAAGATGGACAACGCCGCAATGCCCGGCCGAATCTGAGGCAAAATGATCTGCCACCAGGTTCGTAGCCGGGAGCAACCGTCGATCAGGGCAGCGCGCTCGATGTCCCAGGAGATGTGATCAAAAAAACCCTTCATCAACCAGATGCCCAGGGGCAGTTGCAGCGCCAGCATCACCAGGATCACCCCTCCTAACGTGTTGTACCCGAACCCACCAATGATCGGGACGCCCCGCCCCAGGCCAGGGATGCGGGTGATCCACCGTAACACGAAATAGATAGCGATCAGGAGAGTGACGCTGGGAAAGGCATGCAACACCAGCGTCGTTCCCAGGAAAACACGACGCCCTGGGAAGCTGATGCGCGACAGGGCATAGCCGGCCAGCGAGGAGACCAACACCACGCCAGCCGTCAATCCTACGGCCAGGATCAAAGAGTTCAGGCTTACCTTCCAGATATGGGGATCCTTCCATAGAAACGACCAGTTGCGCAGGGTCAGCCCTCCCAACTGGCCAGAGGCGTCCACCGGCGTCAGACCATACGTGCGCTGCGAGAAGGTCGAGATGATGATCCACACATAACCGACGACGATCGGGACCGTCAACACGACCAGGACGAGAAGGAGGATCACCACCCGCCAACGGCTGCCCATCCCCAAACGATCGTCCATCTCTCCCTCCTCAGAGCGCCTCGATTCTCGGTTCCTGCACGAGCTGATTGAACTGGAAGTAACGCATGTACACCAGAGCCATCACGATGCCGATTAGGACCAGGACGGCCGCCAGCGCTGCGCCGAACCCCCATTGAAAGTTGCCCCAGTAGTTGCTAAGCGCCCGATGATAGGCCCACAGCGACCACACTTCCGTCCCAAATTGACCGTCCGTTAACAACAGAATCTGCTCGAAGGAAGTCAGAAGCGACAACGTCTGATAGGTGGTGACGAAAAGGAGCGGCCAGCGAATCAAGGGGAGGATGACATAGCGGATACGCTGCCAGAGCGAGCAGCCATCGACCAGCGCGGCGATCATATAGTCGCGATGGATGGACTCGATGGCCGAGGTGAAGATCACCATGCCGAACGAGGCGCCGATGAAGCCATTCGTCAAAATCACAAAGAGCCAGGGCTGGACGGGCAACCAGTTTGTGGGCTGGATTCCAAGGGGGCCAAGGAGATGACGGTTAAGGATGCCATAGGGAGCGTCGGCCGCCACGTACTTCCACATCATAATGTAGACGACCGACGGCGTCAGACGCGGCAGGAGCCATAACGACCGGAACAAAAACCCGGCGCGGCGCGGCACATGGGTGGTCAGCAGCGCGATGACCAACCCCATGCCCACATTGAACAAGGATAGAGTGAGCGCCACATACTTGATGGTATTGCCCAGCACCTGACCCGCGTTGGGATGCGACGCGATCTTGCGGTAATTCTCAAGCTGCACCCACTTCCAATTGTCGAATCCTGTGGCCGTGCTCATGTCGGTCAGGGAGATGATCAGGACAATCACCACCGGGATGAAGAAGAAGACGAGCACCAGGACCATCGCTGGCCCCATAAAGAGCAGAGGGCCAAGCAAACTGCGCAGCGATGTCCCCTCTCCGGCGCGACGCGTCTCTCCAGCCTCTAGCGTCTGGGCAGCCGAAACGCCTTCTGACATGATCACCTCGCGGTCTCTGTAAGAACCATCCATGCTGCGGAGGACGCAGCGAAAAGATTCCCTGCGCCCCCCGTAGTCCCACGATGAACCAGGCGCAAGCAAACGCTTGCGCCTGCGGATCGTCCTACTCCACGATCACCACCTCGCCCAGCTCGCTGCGCAACAACTCGACCGCGCCTTTGGCCGCCTCGGCGGGCGACAACTCGCCGTTTTCAGCCTTGACCATGAAGTCCCACAGGATATCGAAGTAGGGACCATACATCACATGGTTCGGCTGATAGTAGTTGTAGTCGAGCATATACAGGGTTTCGGAGAGCAGGCGATCGTTCGCGTATTCGGGGAAGTTGGCCTGCGACTTGAGGATGCCCAGGTGCGTGCTGCCCACGGCGTGCAACGTATTGATTTCGGGGGTCGTCGTCTTGGCCAGCAACGCGCAGGCCGCGTCCTGATTCTTCTTGCCCGAAGCCTTCTCCGAGGTGATCATGTACACCAGAGGATGGGAGAGGGTGCCGCCAGGCTGTCCTTTGATCCCAGAGGGCTGGAGCGCATACCCTGCGAAGCTGAAAAGGTACTCCTGCCCCCCCAGATCCTGCACATAGTTGGCAGCCCAGTCCGCCCATTGCCAGATGCCGCCATTCCAGAACAACGCCTTGCCGTGGCTGACCGTATCGTGCCAGACGCTCCACTCCGTCCCAATGAAATTCGCTGGCGTGATCCCCTCCTCGACCACACGGCGCTGAAAAGCATACCATTGCTCCAGCGCGCTCGGCACGACGACCAACTTGTCTTGGGTGGGATCGTAGAGGCGGCCGCCGTAGGAGAAGTAGTACTGCAGGAAGTCGCCCCCCTTGCTCGGACGATGCCAGTAGCCGTACCCAGGCTCGACCACCCCCTTCTGCACCGCCTCCTTGGCCGTAGCGATCAGGTCATCCAGAGTGAAATCGCCGGTTTTGATGCGATCAGGCAGAGAGGCGATCTCCTCATCCGACCAGCCCAGCTCCTTGAGCTTGGTCTTATTGAAGTACATCGGTCTGGCTTCTGTGTCCTGCGGCACAGCCCACAGCTTGCCCTGCCACATGCCAGAATCCCACAAGCTCTCGATCACGTCCTCGAACTCCGGATAACGGGCTTTGCAGTCGGTGAACTCCACGATGTAGCCAGCGTTGGCCCAAACTGGGACATCTTCATGGCCGGAGAGGACGATATCGGGGGCCTCGCCAGCATCTGCCGCCAGGGTGAACTTTTTCTTATAGTCAGCCCAGCCCGCATCGTCACGCACGCCGACGACCTTCAGCTTGTAATCGGTAACCAGCTCAGCCGCCTTGACGGGTCCGTCCACCCGCCAGCGCTCCACCTCATTGGCCTGAGCCCAAACCGTCAGTTCGACCTCCGCCGGGCCGGTAGAGGGAGCGGCTGGCGACTTCTCAGCCTCAGCCGGCGCTGCTGGCGCGCCCGGCGCAGGGGCAGCGCAGGCCGCCAGCGTCAACGATAAGATCACCAGCGCAATCCCCAGCCGTTGCCATGGATTGATCCTCATGATCTCCTCCTTTTCGTGTGATGGATCGTTCAAATCATCGGAAGACAAGAGACTGGAAAGGGGCAACGAAAGCACTCACCTCCTTTCGATGGGAAGAAAGAGGTATTCTTTGGGATGCTTTCCTCATTACCGGAACGAAACTGGACCACGGCCCGATCGGGCGAACGGCCGACAGGCCAATACTACCAGGCGAATGCTAACAAAAGATTATGAAGACGTTATCAGGACGTCCGACTCCGTATCTTGCGTCGGCCATCCCACTTCTGATCTCACGCGTTCGCCGCCGAGGGTGACCTGTGCTGACAGGAATGGGGGTGCGTACTGAGTCGATCTCATTGTACGCGCATGAATGCGTCGTTGTCAATCGTTGAAGCTCTGACGGCAACTGGCGCAAATCTGCGCAGCGTGTGATACAATAGCCAGCCAGTTGCATGGATCTCCCACTATCTTCAAGGAGGCGTCAATGAAACGCGTCGGATTCCTGCTCAAAGTGAAGGCGGATCGCATCGAGGAGTACAAGGCCCGCCACCAGGCCGTATGGCCAGAGATGTTGCAGGCGCTGCGCGAGACAGGATGGCACAACTATTCCCTGTTCATGCGCGACGATGGCCTGCTCTTCGGCTACCTGGAGACGGAAGATTTCGAGCAGGCGCTGGCTGGCATGGCGCAACGCGAGGTCAACGCGCGCTGGCAGGCCGAGATGGCGCCTTTCTTCGAGGAGCTTGACGGGAAACGGCCAGACGAGGGGATGCAGCTCTTGACCGAAGTGTTCCATCTGGACTAGGAGAGGCTTCGTGCGCATCATCGCCTGGCTCGAGCCTCTCTGGGTGGCGCTGGTCGGCGTCGCTCTGCTGATGCCGCCGCGCTTCCTCCCGGCCTCTCTGCAGCCATATGCCGCCTCGTGGCAGCCGTACGGCGTCGCCCTCCTGGGGCTGGGCTGGCCCATTCGCCTGATCGCCTATCGACGGCTGTTCCGGCGCACCCCGCTCGATTGGCCGCTGCTGCTGATCATCTTCTGGCTGCCCGTCGCCTATTGGGCTTCCGCCGACAAGGGCCTCTCCTGGGGAGCGATCGCTTCTCTGGTGATTGGGCTGGCGCTCTATTTCGCGCTGATCGACTGGCCGCCCGCGCAGGACCGCCCCGAACTCATCGCCTGGGCGTTGCTGGCCCTCGGCGCCGCGCTGTCCGCCACAGCGCCCCTGCTCGGCGATTTGACCGGCAAGAGGCTGTTGCCCCTGGCGCCGCTCGCGCCCCTGCTCACGCGACTGGGAGACCTGACGCCCGGCGCCGCGAACGCCAACCGCATCGCTGGCGCCATCGTTGTGCTCCTGCCCTTGTCCGCCGCGCTCGCCCTCTACGGGGGGTGGAGTCGCCGCCGCTGGCCGCGCTTGCTATGCATCTTGCTGGCGCTGGCCAACATCGTCGTGCTTGTGCTGACCCAGAGCCGCGGCGGGTACATGGCTGGCGCCGCGGCGCTGGCTCTCCTCTTGGTCCTGCGTTGGCCCAGGCTGGCCTACGCGCTGCCCCTGGTCGCGCTGGGGATCGGCTTTGCGATCTATCGCGCCGGGTTGGCGACGATCACGGACCTGTTCTCCGCCGAGACCGTCATGGGCGGCCTGGACGCCCGCCTCGAGCTGTGGAGCCGCGCGCTCTACGCCATCTCCGATTTCCCATTCACCGGCATCGGCATCGGCACGTTCGAGCGCGTGATCCCGCTCCTCTATCCGTATTTTCTGATCAGCCCGGACAACGTCATCACCCACGCCCATAACCTGTTGCTGCAGGTCGCGGTCGATCTGGGCATCCCGGGCCTGATCGCCTATCTGGCGCTCTACATCAGCGCCTGCGTGATCGCCGCGCAGGCGCTGCGTCGTCCCGATCTGCCTCTGGCGCGCGCGCTGGCCGCTGGCAGCCTGAGCAGCTTCCTCGCCTTCTTCGTGCACGGCCTGGTCGATGCGGCCACCTGGGGCGCGCGCATAGGCCCTCTGCCGTGGGTGGTCGTGGCGCTGGCTGTGCAGGTCGGCCTTCAGGCGACGGCGCTATCCCCCTATGAATATGAAGAGGAAGCCTTCCCCGAAGAAGCTGCTTACAGCCTGGAGTGGGAGGGCGCTGACCAGTAGGGTCAGCCAATCTCGGCCACGCGCACCGGACGCCGCTCGCCCAGTGAGCGGCGCGCCGCCAGCGCGATCGCCACTGGCGCGCGGCCGTCGGCGCCGGTCACCGGCGGCGGGCTGCCCGCGCGCACGCTCTCCAAAAAGGCGCGCATCTCAGCCAGATACGATTCGGCGTAGCGCTCGACGAAGAAATACAACGGCTTGGGGCCGTGGACGCCGTCGGCCTTGCTGACGACGGCGCTGTGCGGCGTATTGTTGGAGACCGTGATAGCGCCGCCCGCGCCGAAGACTTCCACCCGTTGATCGTAGCCGTAGACAGCCTGGCGGCTGTTGTCGATGGCCCCCAGCGCGCCGCTGGCGAAACGCAACATCACCACCGCCGTATCGATGTCGCCCGCCTGGCCGATCGCCGGATCGATCAGGACGCCGCCGAAGGCGCACACCTCTTCCACCTCGTCTCCCATCAGATAGCGCGCCATATCGAAGTCGTGGATGGCCATATCCAGGAAGAGGCCGCCCGACGCCCGCACATATGCAAGCGGCGGCGGCGCCGGGTCACGGCTCGTGATACGCAGGATGTGAGGCGTCCCGATCTCGCCCGCCGCCACCAGCTCGCGCACGCGACGAAAGGTGGGATCGAAGCGGCGATTGAAGCCGACCTGCAACAGGACGCCCGCCGCCTCGACCGCCGCCAGCGCGCGATCGATCGCAGCCAGGTCATGGGCGATCGGCTTCTCGCAGAAGATGTGCTTGCCGGCAGCCGCCGCCTCCTCGATGATCATGGCGTGCGTGTCGGTGGCGGAGCAGATGATCACCGCTGCGATCGCAGGATCCTCCAGCGCCTCGCGATAGTCGGCGACGGCGCGCTCGGCGCGGCAGGCGGCCGCGCATGCCTGCGCCGCCTCGAGGCGCGGATCAGCGACGGCCGCCAGGCGCGCCTCCGGCAGGCGCCAGGCCAGGTGCTCGGCGTGCAGGCGGCCGATGCGCCCGGCGCCGATGACGGCCACAGGGATCGGTTCAGGCATACGAGATCTCCTCTTTCAGACCAGCTTTCAGGAGCGAGTAACCCTCACCCTCCCCCCTCTTTTGCCTTCCTAAGCCTCGGCAAGGAAGAGGAGAGAAGGTGAGAGCCGAAAAAGAGAGGCTGCCAGTTCGATCCAGCCGCTCGCGGCTCACAGGCCGAGAGAGGCCAGGTAAGCGCGGTTGCGCGCGGCGCTCTCACGCGGCGTGCCCATGCCAGGCAGGACATCCTGCTCGACGATGATCCAACCCTGGTAGCCGAGCCGACGCAGCTCGGCGACGACGGCCGCGAAGTCGACGCACCCTTTCCCCAATTCGCAGAACACGCCGCGCCGCACGGCTTCGAAATAGTCCCATCCCGCCGCGCGCGCCTGCGCTGCGATCTCCGGATGGCAATCTTTGAAGTGGACGTGCCAGACGCGATCGCCGCGCGCGCGCAGGAGGGTCAGCGGATCGCCGCCGCCATAGACGAGATGGCCAGTATCGAGGACCAGGCCGAGCAAAGCCGGATCAGTGCGGTCGAGCAGCGCATCGATCTCAGCGGGCGTCTCGACGAAGCCAGCGCAGTGATGATGGAACGCCGTGCGCAGGCCAGTCTCCTCGTGCACCGCGCGCGCGATGGCGTTGGCGCCGCGCGCGAAAGTGTCCCACTGATCGGGAGACAGAGACTGCTCAGGGCGGATGCGGCCCGCGTGGCGGGTGCGCGTCGGGTCCTTGCCGTTGTCGTCGGCCAGGATCAAGAAGGGGGCGCGAGAATTCGTGGCTTCAGCCAACAGGCGCGCGGTGCGCAGCGCCTGCTCGCGGCCCGCATCCCACGCGGCCGGGTTGGCCAGGGCGACGGGGACGAAAGCGCCGACCAGAGCGAGCCGGCGCGCCGCCAACTCAGCGCGCAAGCGATCGGGATCGGTGGGGAGAAATCCCCAGTCTCCCAGTTCAGTGCCAGCATAGCCGGTGGCCGCCATCTCGTCGAGCACCTGCGGGTAGCCAGCGGCCTGGCCTTCGAGGTCGAATTCGAGCACGCCCCATGAACAGGGGGCGTTGCCGACAGCGATCGTCTGCATCGTGCACCCTCCTCGCAGCAGAGCTTAGGCGCACCGGCGCGCCAGCCGACGCAAGGCGCGCCCGGCGGCGGGGATCGTCACGCGATCGGCGGCGTTCTCGTAGAAGGCGGCCAGACGCGCCTGGGCCTCCGTCAGCGACAGGCCAGCCAGGTCGATCGGCTCGATGCCCGACAGCGGCTCCAGGATCATCTCGGAGATCGCCTCCCGGCGGATGCGCGCGAGCTCGGCGGCGCGCTGACGGCTCGCCTGGACCTGCACGGCGTCTCCCTGGGCGGCAGCAGCCTCCTGCAAGAACATCTCCCAATCCAAAGCGTGCGCGATGACGGAACCGAGATTCGTAAGAGAAGCCATCGCCGCCTCCCTAGAACCAGCGCGTGATGACGATCTTCTTGTGGGTGAAGAAATCCACCGCGTCCTGCCCCTGGCCGTGGAGGTCGCCGAAGAAAGAGTCCTTCATCCCGCCGAAGGGCACGAACGCGATGGGGGCCGCCACGCCGACGTTGACGCCGATGTTGCCAGCGGGGACGCGATATTTGAACTCGCGCGCGGCGCGCCCCGAGCTGGTGAAGATGCAGGCCATATTGCCATAGCGACTGGCCTCGATCGCGGCGATGGCGGCGTCGAGATCGGGCACAGGGATGACGCTCAAGACCGGGCCGAAGATCTCCTCGCGGGCGAGGTCCATCTCCAGCGAGACATCGTCGAAGAGGGTGGGACCGATGAAATTGCCCCTCTCGCCGCCGGGGACGCGGATGCCGCGGCCGTCCAGGACCAGACGCGCGCCCTGGGCGACGCCGCGCGCGATCGCGGCTTCGATGCGCGCCTGCGCCTGAGGCGAGATCACCGGGCCCATCTGGGTGCGCTCATCGAGGCCGTTGCCCACGTGCAGCGCCGCGGCCTGTTCGGCCAGCCCCTCGACCACCGGGCGATGCACGTCGCCGACGGCGAGGACGATCGAACCGGCCAGGCAGCGCTGCCCAGCGTTGCCGAAGGCGGAGGAGAGGATCGCGGGCAGCGTGCGGCGCAGGTCGGCGTCCGGCATGACGACCAGGGCGTTCTTGGCGCCGCCCTGACATTGCACGCGCTTGCCTGCTGCGGCAGCGCGGCGATACACCTCGCGCGCGACCGGCGTCGAACCGACGAAAGAGACAGCGCGCACGCGTGGGTCATCGATCAACTGACAGGCGACGTCGCCGCCGCCGTGGACGAGGTTGTAGACCCCTTCGGGGATGCCAGCCTCGAGCAACAGCTCAGCCATGCGCGTCTGGGTGAGCGGCGTCCGCTCCGACGGCTTGAGGACGAACGTGTTGCCGGCAGCCAGAGCATAGGGGACGAACCACAGCGGGACCATCGCGGGGAAGTTGAAGGGGGCGAACATCGTGCAGACGCCCAATGGCTGACGGACGACCTCTTCGTCGATCCCCTCTGACACATCCTCGGCCAGCGCGCCCAGCATGAGCGAAGGGATCCCGGCGGCCGTCTCGACGTTTTCGATCGCGCGACGCACCTCGCCGCGCGCCTCGTCGAGGGTCTTGCCGTTCTCGGTCGTCACCAGGCGCGCCAGCTCCTCGAAGGCGTCCTCCAGCAGCTCACGGAAGCGGAAGAGGATGCGCGCGCGCGCCATCGGCGGGGTCTGGCGCCAATCGGCGAACGCCTCGTGAGCCGCCGTGACGGCCGCCTCGACCTCGGCGGGGGTCGCGAAGGGAACCTGCGCCAGGATCTCGCCGGTCGCCGGATTATGAATGTCCTGCTGGCGATCGCTGCTTGAGGGGCGCCATTCGCCGTTGATGAGGTTGGCCAGCATCGTCATGAATGCTCCTCCAATCGTTGATTGCGTCTCGGCCGCGGAGCGGCGCGTTAGCGTCCTCACGCAGGAGCGTGGGGACGAGATAGGCTCCTTCACGCCGGGCCTGGCAAGACATCATCCCTCTG
>FWPV01011273.1_pt1 | contig 14288 bp, 11 predicted proteins | sample 2228371 | NCBI WGS metagenome assembly FWPV01 (sample SAMEA103939776, study PRJEB20133) | metagenome
AAGGACGCCCAGCAGCTCCGTGTGGTCCGTCGCATGGTGCGCGACCTCGACTTCGGCGACCTCGTCGTCATGCCGCAAGGCGTCCTTCTTGGCCTGACCGTCGACTGTTTCCGCCTGGGCCTTGTCGGCCTCTAGTTCCGCGCGCACCTCGTCGAGGGAGAAGCCGCGCTCGTGGAGCGCCATCGGCGTGCGCGTCAGAGTGCCGTCCGGCTCCACCAGAGACGGCACGTTCTCCGCTCCGGCAACGGGACCCCAGCGGACTTCGGTCCACTCCGCATTCAGCGTGGCATGGAGGCCGACGGTGGCGGTTGGAAACTCCCTCAGCATCGCAGCCGCCTCCTTGAAAGCCGGGCCGGGGGCCATGACCCCCACGGAGCGAGCGAGTCCGAAGCGCAGAGCCTCGGCGATGGCCTCGTTCGCCGCAGAACAGCTGCCTGCGTCATCGAGCCGCAGAATCAGGGTCTTGGAGGACGCCATGGTCCCTGACGATACCGCGAACCAACCGCCCTGAGAAGCGAGAAGGGCCCGCTTTCACGGGCCCACACATCTGGAGCGGGAAACGAGATTCGAACTCGCGACCCTCTCGTTGGCAACGAGATGCTCTACCACTGAGCTATTCCCGCTTTCGCCCCCTTTTATACCAACCTTCCCCGACCGGATGCAAGACCCGGCTCTGGTTTTTGCGCGAGAATCAGCGACAATCCTGAAGGTGTGGAGACTCGCTCCGAGCATCCAGGGGTGGTAGCGCCCTGGCTGCGCAACGCTCCAGAAGGAGGCCTTCCACGCCCTCGGCGACCAGCCAAGGCTGGACCTCGGACGGGTGCCGGACCTCGTGGAACCCGGCCGGCTCGAGGTCCCAATGCCGCGCGAACTGGCGACGGTTGGCCGAGTCCAGGACCAGCGCGTGCCAGTCCCGGATCCAGACGTCGCGGATCGTGCCGTTCAGCCGCTTGAGCAGGGCGGAGTTGTCGGCCCGGCTCAGAACGGAACTGATGGAGACGCGATCGATCCTTCCGCCACGCTGACCATAGGTGGCGAGGACCAGCGGCTCCCCCTTGCCCCACCACTGCCCCGCCTGGATCCTTGTCGAGATGTTGAGGCCAGTGAGCTGGACGTCCTCGACGAACCCGTCGTCTCCGGCGAAGATTCCGACGCCACGGTTCGAATCGGCGATGATGCAGTTGGCCACGAGGACGTTGCGGACCTTGCTGTACTCGTGACCGATCCGAACGCCAGCCGAAGACGAGCGGAGGACGCAACCCGTGACCACGACGTTCTGAATGACGGTCTCCGGCGAAGCAATGCCGGTGATCGCCACGCAGTCGTCGCCGCAGTCCAGCTGGCAGCCCTGGATGACCACCCCGTCGCACCCACAGAGATGGATGCCGTCGGCGTTAGGGGTCCGACGATGGTTCTGGATGCGAATCGAATCGACCAAGACCCGATGCGAGTCGACGACCGTGATCGTCCAGCAGGGGGCGCGGCGCACGGTCACCCCGCGAAGCGTGAGGTTCGCGCACCGGGCGAACACCATGCACTGATTCGGTCTCTGGCCGGGCTCCACGGGTGCCTCCAGAACCTGTTCCGGGCTGAGGCGAGCGGCCTCCTCCGGCGTGAAGCGGGCATCGGTCTTGACGACGTCCCACCGGAGGAACGGCTCGTCGTTCAGATCGATGGTCCCGGCTCCGGTGATCGAGACGTTCTTGGCATCCTGGGCGAAAAGAAGGCTCCGCGTATCGCCCCATTCCTCGTGATGGTACGGCCAGACGGCGTAGTCGGCGAGGTCTCCGGACGCCTGCAGGACCGCTCCGGCCGCAAGGTGCAGCTCCACGTTCGAGCGCAGCTGGAAGGAACCGGTTCGAAACAGCCCGGCCGGGACTCGAACGGTACCACCTCCGCTCGCATGCACCCGATCGACTGCGCCTTGGAGGATGTCCGTCCAGAGCCGGTCGGATCCGGGCACGGCACCCAGTTCGCCAAGGTCCAGCAGCATGATCTTCAGGCTACCCGACTGCCATAATGGTCGGGCACATGGACCTCGCCCCTCTTCTGGCTGAAACGAGCGCCCTGGTGCGGGAGGCCGCGGACGTCGCCGTCCGTGAAAGGGCCCGGCTCGCCGTGGAGAAGAAGCCGGACGGCAGCTTGGTGACCAACGCCGACCGGGCCACCGAGGAGTGGCTCCGGCCACGCTTGACGGCCCTGGTGCCCGGATCGGGAGTGTGGGGTGAGGAGTTCGGCAGGGACGCGCAGGACGGCCCCACTTGGCTCGTGGACCCCGTGGACGGTACCAGCAACTTTGCGTTCGGCTCGCCGCTCTGGGGCGTCAGCGTGGGCTTGGTCCACGGAGAGGATCTTCTGCTGGGAGTCGTGGCTCTGCCCGACCTCGGGGAACTGTACGCCGCGGCGAAGGGCTGCGGCGTCGCGAGGAACGGCGTTCCGCTCGACCCGATACTCCCCGGGGAGGTCTTGCCGCACGAGCTGGTGAGCTACTCGGAGTCGATCTGGTACGCCTACCCGGGACAGCGAATCCCCGGGAAGATGCGCTGCAGCGGCGCGATCGTGGTCGATGGAACTTTCGTCGCGTGCGGACGATTCCGAGGGATGATCGGCATGAGGGAGCGCCTCTATGACTTCGGGCCGGTCGTGCTCATGGGCCAGGAGCTCGGGGCGGAGTTCCGCCACGCCGACGGAAGACCGATCTCCATGGCCGCCCTGCTGCGCGGCGAGCCGTTCCAGGACGCTTGGATCCTGTTCCCTCGGGAGTCCGGCTTCTTCCTGCCCCGACGCGTCCGTTGATCAGTTCCCGAAGATCGACTTCAGGAAGGCGACGAGCTCCTTCCAGCTCGCCTTGTCGGCGTCCGGGTCGTAGCCCGAGGCCGCACCCGGAGCAGGCTTCGGCCCGGGCACGGTGAACGAGTGCACCGCGTTCGGATACTCCACGAACTTCAGCTCCACACCCGCGTCGGCCATCTCCTTCTTGAGGTTCTCGACGTCCGTCCGTGGCACGAGCGGGTCGGCCCCGCCGTGCAGCACCAGGATCTTCGCCCTCACCTTCCCCTTCTGGGCAGGGTGGCTGGTTGCCAAGGATCCGTGGAAGCTCACCGCTCCTGCCAAGGGCGCACCCGACCGGGCCGCCTCCAGGGCGACCATGCCTCCGAAGCAGTAGCCCATCATGGCGAGCTTCTCCTGCCGAGCCTCGGGAATCTTCTCCACCGCTTTGAGAGCCGCCCGAACCCTAGACATCAGCAGCTCGTAGTTCTGGTAGTACTTCTGAGCCTCGGTGGCAGACTCCCGCGGGTTCTTCGGCCGAATCCCTTTGCCGTAAATGTCGACCGCGAAACCGATGTAGCCCAGCTCGGCCACCTGCCTGGCCCGGCTCTCCTCGTAGGCGTCGATGCCGTTCCAGTCATGCACGATCAGCACGACCGGCGCCTTCTTGACCCCCGACGGCTTGGCGACAAACCCCTCTAGGACGGTCGAACCATCTCTGTACTCCAACGGCCCGGCAACGATCGCGGAACCCATCGCGAGAACCCCCAGCAAGGCTGCAGTCAGCATACGCCGAGGATTGTGGGACAACCAGAGCGGCCCGAAAGGGATGGTCCCGAAACGGAAGCGGGCTCCCCGGCCTTGGCCGGAGAGCCCTGGCAAGGCGCCCCCCTTGCGCTAGGAGGCCTGGCGAATCATCTCCTCCGTCATCAGCACGGGGTGCCTGCCCTTCGTGACCACGCCCTCGGGGAGGATCACGCGCTTGATCTCGGGCCGGCTGGGCACTTCGTACATCACGTCCAGCATGATCTGCTCGATGATGGCGCGAAGGGCCCGTGCGCCCGTCTTGCGCTTGAGCGCCTCCTGAGCAATCTCGCGGAGGGCGTTCGGGTCCACCATCAGCTCGACGCCGTCGATTTCGAAGAACTTCTGGTACTGCTTGAGGATCGCGTTCTTCGGCTCCGTGAGGATGCGGATGAGAGCCTCCTCGTCGAGCTGGTCCAAGGTCGCGATGACGGGCAGCCGACCGATGAACTCCGGGATCAGTCCGAACTTGAGCAGATCCTCCGGCAGAACCTGGCGCAGGAGGTTGGACGGCACCTCGGACTTGCTCTGCGGGTTGGCCCGGAAGCCCATGGAGTTGTCCTTCATGCGCCGTCGGATCATCTCCTCGACGCCCTCGAACGCTCCGCCGCAGATGAAGAGGATGTTCGTCGTATCGATCTGCAGGTACTCCTGCTGAGGATGCTTGCGTCCGCCCTGAGGCGGGACGTTGGCGATCGTCCCCTCCAGGATCTTCAGCAGAGCCTGCTGAACGCCCTCCCCGCTCACGTCGCGCGTGATCGACGGGTTCTCGCTCTTGCGGGCGATCTTGTCGATCTCGTCGACGTAGATGATGCCCCGCTCGCAGAGCTGCTTGGCGTTGCGAGGATCCATCGCCTCGGCGGCCTGGTAGAGCTTCAGCAGGATGTTCTCGACGTCTTCGCCCACGTAGCCTGCCTCCGTGAGCGCCGTTGCGTCGGCGATCGCGAACGGCACCTGGAGCATGCGGGCCATCGTCTGTGCGAGCAGCGTCTTGCCCGACCCCGTCGGTCCGATCAGGAGGATGTTGCTCTTCTGCAGCTCCACTTCGCTCTGCTTCGGGCCGCGGATCCTCTTGAAATGGTTGTAGACCGCGACCGAGAGCGACCGCTTGGCGTAGTCCTGACCGATGACGTACTGATCGAGGAACTCGACGATCTCCTTCGGCTTCGGAACCCGGCTTACGGGAGCAGAGCCCCCGGCGTCGGCCGGCGGGTTGTCCGGCGCGGGCCGTGGATATCGCTCCGGCTCGTTGTTCAGGATGTCGTTGCAGAGGTCGATGCAATCGGAGCAGACCGCACCGTGCAGACCGACGATCAGCTTCTTGACCTGTTCCTTCGTCTTGCCGCACAGGCAGCACTGGTCTCTGCGTTCCGGACTCTTGGACATGGACACTCCCTAGAAGATTATCGCTCTCCGGGAGCAAGAACTTTATCCACAAGTCCGTAGGCGACCGCCTCTTCCGCGGACATGAAGTAATCCCTGTCGCAGTCCTTGCGGATCTGCTCGGCCGGGCGGCCGGTGTGCTCCGACAGGATGTTCATCAGGGTGTCCATCGCCCGGTTGACCTCCGCGGCCTGGACGTTGATGTCTGCGGTCGTGCCTCGGAAGCCCGCGCTGACCTGGTGGATCATCACGCGCGAGTGCTTGAGGGCGTGGCGCTTCCCTTTGGCGCCGCCAGCCAAGAGCACGGCTCCCATGCTCGCGGCCTGCCCAACGCAGATCGTCGCCACGTCCGGCTTCACGATCTGCATGGCGTCGTAGACCGCCAGTCCGGCGGAGACCGATCCTCCAGGCGAGTTGATGTAGAAGTCGATGTCCTTGTCCGGGTCTTCCTTCTCCAAGAACAGGAACTGCGCGACGATCAGGTTCGCCACGTAGTCGTCCAGTTCGGTGCCGAGGAAGACGATCCGATCCTTGAGCAGGCGCGACCACAGGTCGTAGCTGCGCTCGCCGCGGGCGGTCTGCTCGATCACATAAGGGACACCCATATTCAGCATGGCTCTACGAAGACTCCCTCCAACCTATCGGCACGGGCGGCTCAGCCCTCCAGTCCCTCGGTCGGCTGGCCATCGGCGATCTCGACGATGTCGGCGTGCTGCCGCAAGAGTGCGAGCACCTTCTCATAGACGGCCCGGAAGCGGAGCTCGCTCATGGCGTCCGCCTTCTTGAGTGCCTTGAACATCTCGTCCGGCGACATTCCGTACTCCCGGGCCATCTTCAGCAGCTCTGCAGTCAGGTCCTCGTTCGTGAGCTGGAGGCCCTCCTGCTCGAAGATCTTCTGCACCATGACCGCTCGGATCACGTGCAGCCTCGCCTCCTTCTTCTGCGCCTCCACGAGCGCCTCGACGGTCATGTTCTGCCTCGCCGCGAACTCCTCCAGCGTGCGTCCCTCCCGCTGCTGCTCCTGGGCGATGTCGCGGAGGCGCTGGTTCGCAACCCGCTCCCACATGGTGTCGGGGACCTCGACCTCCGAGCGCTCCATCAGCATATCGAGAAGCTGCTCGTTCACGTAGGCGGCGTAGAAGTCCTCCTTGGCGGCGGCGAGCTGCTTCCGAAGGTCCTCCCGAAGATCGGCGAGGCTCTCCATGTTGAGCGACTGGGCGAAGGCGTCGTCCAGCTCCGGCAAGCGCGGCGTTGTGAGCGAGCGGAGCGTCAGTCGGCACTCCAGGCTCTTGCCGGCCCAATCCTGCTCCTGGAAGTTCGCCGGGAAGGTGAGGGTGCAGACCCGGATGCCGTCGGCCTCCATGCCCCGCAGAGCTTCATCCAGCTCCGGGAAGGTCTGACCGACCACCACCATGAACGTGCGCCCGCCGCCCTCCTCGTCCGTCGGGACGATGTTCACCATCGCCACGTCGCCGTCCTCGGCTCCGCGCCCCTCGACGGCCTCCCTGGTCGCGCGGCGCTGACGGAGCTGCTCCAGATAGCGGTCGACCTCCTCCTCGGTCACCGTGATCGGCGGACGCTTGGCGGACAGCGACCGGTAGTCGCCCAACTCGACCTTCGGCGGGAGCGGGACCTTAAGGACGAACTCGCAGACGCTCTCGTCCTCATCCAGGCGCTTGAGATCGACCGAGGGAGCGGAATGGGCGACCAATCCGTGCTCCTCGATGGCTTTGAACCCGTGTTCACGAACGAGCGTGTCCGCGGCCGCGTCGTACAGGTCCTCCTTCTGGATGAGTCCGCGCACGACGTCCTTGGGGGCTTTGCCCGGCCGGAAGCCCGGCACCTTGATCTTCTTCGAGAGCTTGCGGTAGGCGCGCTCGAAGCCGGCGTCCACCTCTTCGGGGTCGCACGTGACGGTCAGCTGGACGGTGCACGGATTCAGGTCTTCTCGGACGGTCTTCATGGTGGGTGAACGGGAGTGGAATGGCGCCCGAAGGCGTCGCGGGATTGTACCAGAAGACGGCCCGCGGCTCCGCCCTAGACTCTCGCCCGGTCCTCGGCGAGGCGGACGAGGCGGTCCACCACCTCCTCGATTCCCAGCCCGTCGGTCTCCACCAGCACGGCGTCTTCGGCCATCCGCAGCGGGCTGTCGTCCCGGGTCTGGTCCTGAAGATCCCTCTCCCGAAGACGCCTCAACACCTCTTCGAAGTCTGCGGAGATGCCTCGCAGCTCCAGCTCCCTGCAACGCCGACGCGCGCGCTCCTCGTCGGATGCCGTGAGGAAGACCTTGAGCTCGGCCTCGGGAGCGATGACGGTGCCGGCGTCGCGTCCCTCCAGCACGATGCCTCCCGCGCCGACGATCTCTCTCTGGCGCTCCACCAACGCCCGGCGCACGCCAGGGATCGCGCTCACGGCGCTGGCCAGATCGCCGATCTCGGGCATTCGGATGGCCTCGGTGACGTCCCGGCCGTCGCACAGCACGCGCTGGGGCTCGCCCGCTCGGAACTCGATGCGCACCGCGCGCGCGATCTCTTCCGCCCGCTCCCGATCGGCCGCACTCCCGCCGACTTCCCGCAGCCTGAGGGCCACGCAACGGTACATCGCACCGGTGTCCAGATAGCGCAGACCCAAGCGCTTCGCCAAGACACGGGCGACCGTGCTCTTGCCCGCTCCAGCCGGGCCGTCGATCGCGACGACCATCAGACGACCGCCATTCTGCATAGCTCCTCCTCGAAGGCGGGGTAGCTGGTGGCAATCGATTCCGCCCCTTCGATCACCGTCTCGCCGTCGGCGATCAGACCGGCCACCGCGAAGGCCATCGCGATCCGGTGATCCCCGTCGGCCGAGATCCTAGCCCCCCTCAGCCGGGTCGGGCCGAACACTCTCATGCCGTCCCGAAACGTCTCGACGAGCGCCCCCATGCTGCGCAGGCCATCCGCCACCCTCTCGATGCGGTCGCTCTCCTTCACCCTGAGCTCCTCCGCGTCGCGGATCTCGGACCAGCCGTCGCACTGGGTGGCCAGCACGGCCGCGATCGGCACCTCGTCCACCATCCTCGGCACCAGGCCGCCCGCGACCTCGAAGGGCCGGTAGGGCCCGCCCGCGCCGACCGTCACGGTACCCACGGGTTCGCCCACCTCCGTCGAGGTCCGCTCTGTGGCGAAAGGAACCCCCGACTGACGGAAGACTTCCAGCAGACCCGTGCGGTGCTCGTTCAGGACCACCCCCTCGGCCGTTGCCTCGGCCTGCGGCACGACCGCGGCGGCGACCAAGAAGAAGGCCGCGCTGGAGAAATCGCCGGGAACTTCGAGCTCGAAGCCGCTCCACCGCGCTCCGCCCTCCACTCCCACCCACAGCGGGTCCTCGGGCGCGCGCAAGACGTTCACTCCCAGAGCCGCCAGCATGCGTTCGGTATGGTCGCGGCTTCGATGGGGCTCACGCACCCACGTCTCGCCGGGGGCCTGAAGTCCCGCGAACAGGACGCACGACTTCACCTGGGCGCTGGCGACCGGGCCCTCGTACCGGATCGGCCGGAGCTGGTCCGTGCCGGTGACGCGGATCGGCGGCCGCTCCCCCTCGACGGCGCAGCCCATCCTCTTCAGCGGCTCCGCGATCCTTCCCATCGGCCGACGGCGGAGCGAGGCGTCGCCGTCCAGCACGGTGGTCCACGGGCATCCCGCGAGCAGTCCGGACAACAGCCGCATCGTCGTGCCGCTGTTGCCGCAGTCGAGCACCTCCGCGGGAGGGAGCCACGGCTGGGGCCGGATGCGCACGACGCCGTCCTCCCAAGCGACCTCCGTTCCCAGCGCGCGGAGGCAAGCCGCGGTGGATCGGCAGTCTCCGGCATCCAGCGGGTTCCGCACGACGCTGGGAGAGTCGGCCCGGGCGGCGAGCATCAGCGCGCGGTGAGTGAGGGACTTGTCGCTCGGGGGACGGAACCGTCCCTTCAGCGAAGCGATCCGGCCGACGGTGAGGCTACTCAATCCGTGCCTCCTTGCCGGAGCTTCAACTGCCTCGCCTCCTCGAGGAACGCCCGAACCGCCTCGGCGTCGTTGGCCTCCAACGCGGCGCGAACCTCGGAGAGCGACGTCAGCAGGTCGTCGATCGCGGCAAGGATGCGTCGGCGGTTGGCCAGCAGAATCTGTTGCCAGAGGGGCGGGTTCGCCCCTGCCACGCGCGTCAGGTCCCGCCACGATCCCGCGCTCACGAACGCCTCCCCGAGGTCAGCCGAGGCGTGCACCAGGCAGGAGGCCAAGATGTGCGGCAAGTGGCTGGTCACGGCCACGGCCCGGTCGTGGTCCTCCGCCGCCAGAAGGACGGGGCGTGCGCCGATGGTGCGAACGATCCTGTCGAACTCGCCCACCGGAGCTTCGTCGCCGAACGGGACCAGCACCCAGGTCGCACCGCGGAACAGCTCCTCGTCCGCAGCCTCGGGCCCCTGCCCCTCGTTGCCGGCCATCGGATGCCCTCCGAGCAGCCATCCGGCCCGATCCGGTTTGGCGGCCACCCAGTCCGCCACCGTCCCCTTGACGGAGACGCAGTCCGAGGCGAGCGTCTCCGGCGTCCGGGCCGCCTCGATGGCCTCGAGGCATGGTCGAACGGCCGACGGGGGCACGGCGACGAACACCCGGCCACAACGCGCGGCCTCGCCGATCGAGGGAACCACGGCGTCCACGCATCCGAATCCCAGCGCCTGTCGGCCGGTCCGCTCGTTCAGGTCGTACCCAACGACCCTTTCGAACAGCCCGGTGCGCCGCAGGGCCAAGCCGAGCGAGCTGCCGATCAGCCCCAGTCCGATGATGCCGGCGTCCATGCCCCATTGTGGCCCAAGCGAACCCTCTGGCCGGAGGAGACGGATCCGGGACCCAGCGCGGCTGCGGGTGTATCCTATCGGCTCGTGCCCCCGCGCTTCTTCTACCACCCCCGCATGCTCGAGTACGACTTCGGGCCGAAGCATCCGCTCAAGCCGGAGCGGCTGCATCGGACGGTCGTGCTGCTCGAGGCGCTCGGGGCGGTGGAGCCGCAGGACCCTGGCCTGGCCACCCAGCGGGATGCGCTGCGGGTGCACACGCGCCAGTACGTCGCCACCGTGGAGATGCTGTCCACGGGGCTGTTCACCCCGGACGGATTTCGAAAGGATGCCGGCATCGGCACGGTGGACACTCCGGCGTTCATCGGCATGTACGAAGCAGCCCTCGCCTACCTGGGCGGCTCCATTCGGGCCGCAGAGGCGGTGCGGGACGGCGAGCGGATTGCGTTCAACCTCTCTGGGGGGCTGCACCACGCCCACGCGGACCACGCGAGCGGGTTCTGCGTGTTCAACGACGCGGCGGCGGCGATCCACGTGCTCCTCGAACGCTTCGACCGCGTCGCCTACTTGGACATCGACGTGCACCACGGCGACGGCGTGCAGGCGATCTGGCAGGACGATCCCAGGGTGCTGACGGTCAGCATCCACGAGGACCCCAAGACGCTGTTCCCCGGCACCGGCCGCGTGGAGGAACGAGGCTCGGCCGGGACCGCCGTCAACGTCCCCATCCCCGCCAAGTCGACCGGCGACGCCTGGCTCCTCGGCTTCGAACGGGGATGCCTCCGGGCCCTGGAGCTGTTCCGACCGCAGGCTCTGGTGCTGCAGATGGGGACGGACCCGCACTTCGAGGACCCACTCGGGCACCTGCGCGTGACCGCCCAGGAGTGGCTCCGTGCCGTCGAGCTGGTCCGGGGGCTGGCCATGCCGACGGTGGCCCTCGGTGGAGGAGGCTACAACCTCTCCACGGTTCCGCGGATGTGGGCCGCCGCGTGCCTGACGCTCTTGGGCCAACCCGTCCCCCAGAGCTGGCCAGACACCATCCCGACCGCCTGGCACCTGCCGCCGTTGGCGGATCCCGTGGAGCCCGAGCCGAGGGGGACCGGCATAGATCAGGTTCGGCAGACCCTCGGGCTGTTGGAGGGACTGGTTCTGGCGGGCCTGGCGGACGCGTCACAGGTATAACGCCCCCGGGGGCAGGTCAATGAACCGCGAGCCGGAGATCGACGAGGGGATTCTGAGGGAACTGAGCGGACCGGACCGCTCCACCGCCGCGCGGTTCGGATGCGGATGCCTGGGCGCGGCGCTGCTCGCGATCTTCCTGCTTGGGTCCGTGGTTCCCTACACGGACTACCTGTGGTTCGCGCACGATGTGCGGAGACCCGAGGTCTTCACCCTCGCCTATGCGACCCGAGGCCAGCTGTTCTCGATCGCCTTCGTGGTCGCGGTCGCCGTTCTCTACCTGAACCTTCGCCGAGCGACCTCGGTCGTGGCCCTGTACGCGGAGCAGCCCGAAACGCCCGGCCAGCTGATGGTCGCCAACGCCCTCTCGTGGGTTCAGAGCCGCTCCGGCTGGTTCCTGAAGGTCGTTTCGATCGTGCTCGCCTTCTTCTACACCCTGGCGTTCTCCGGGGAGTGGCTCACTTTCCTCGCCGCCCGAAACGCGGAGCCCTTCGGCAAGGCCGACCCGATCTTCGGTCTGGACCTTTCGTTCTTCGTGTTTCGGTTGCCGTGGCTCTTGGCCATCGGCAACTGGCTGACCTCGATCCTCATCCTGACCTTCCTGCTCGTCCTGGCGCTGTTCGCCAGCCTTCAGGGGTTGGCATCGCTGGCTCGCGCGCAGGTGGCGAGCCCGAGGATCTACACGCAGGTTCTCGCGCTTGCGAGCGCCACGCTCCTGTCCTTCGCCTGGGGCCTATGGCTCCGGCGGTTCGAGGTGGGCCTCGCCGACAACCCCCAATTCACCGGTGCGGGCTACGCCGGCGTGCAACAGATGGGCGCGCAGACGATCGCCGCCGTTCTGTTCGCGATCGCCGGCGCGCTGACGCTGATCTCGGCCGGCGCGAAGCTCGGACTGCGGGCACCGATCGCCGCCACGTCCGTCGCCTTCGTCTTCTGGGTTCTCGGAGTGGGGATCTACCCCAACATCGTGCAATCGTTCCGGGTGGAGCCGGACAAGCTGCGGGTGGAGGGTCCTTTCGCAAGCAGAGCCATCGAAATGACCCGCTTCGCCTACGGGCTGGACAAGATCGAGCTGCGCGATCTGCCTGTGGCGGACGCTCCAACTCCCAGGGAGATCGCAGACGCCTCCGAGACCTTGGAGAACATGCGGCTCTGGGATCCCGACGTGCTGCGACAGTCGCTCGACGGACTGCAGGGCCTCAAACCCTACTACGTCTTCCACGACGTGGACATCGACCGGTACACCGTCGGCGGCAAGCCGAAGTCCCTGATGGTGGCGGCGCGGGACATCGAGATCTCGGGCCTCAGTCCGAGCTCCCGCACCTGGGTGAACGAGCGGCTCCAATACACCCATGGCTTCGGCGTGGTGATGACTCCCGTCAACACGGCGAACGAGATCGGACAGCCCGCGTTCCTGGTGAAGGACATCCCGCCGACCTACCCGCCCGATCTGCGGATCGACGAGCCCAGGATCTACTTCAGCGACTTCCGGACGAACAGCCGAATGCCGACGGAGGAGTACGCGATCGTCGGCACCAAGGTGGCCGAGTTCGACTTCCCATCCGAGGGGACCGAGAAGAACCATCGCTGGAAGGGGGATGGCGGCACCCCGGTCGGCGGGTTGCTGTCGAGGCTCGCCTTCTCCATCCGCCTGGGAGACGGCAACCTGCTCATCAGCTCCAACATCCTCCCCCAGTCCCGAATCCTGTTTCGACGGAACGTGCTGGAACGGGCCAGCCTCGTCTTCCCGTTCCTGCGGTTCGACGGCGATCCGTACATCGTTCTGTTCAACGGCCGGCTCGTCTGGATCCTGGACGGCTACACCACGACCGACCGCGTGCCCTATAGCGCACGGATCCGGGGCGGCGCGCAGAGCCTCAACTACATCCGCAACAGCGTGAAGGTGACCGTGGACGCCTATTCCGGGCAGACGCGCGCCTACGCGGTTCAGCCGGACGAGCCCCTGCTCCGAACCTACCGGCGCATCTATCCGGGCCTGATTGAGGACGCGTCGCGCCTTCCGAAGGGCTTGGAGCAGCACTTCCGCTACCCGGAGGACCTGTTCATGGTGCAGGCCGTGCAGCTGACGCAGTACCACGTCACCGATCCCACGGCGTTCCTGAACAACGAGGACGCATGGGACATGCCGGTCGAGCGCGGCCCGTCGGGGGACAGCGAGCCGATGCGCGCGTACTACGTGCACATGCGGGTACCCGGAGAGCGCCGCACGGGCTTCCTGCTGATTCTTCCGTTCACGCCCCGGCAGAAGATCAACATGAGCGGCTGGCTGGCCGCGCACTGCGACCCGCAGGACTACGGCCGGCTCGTCCTGATGCGGTTCCCGAGGGGCAGCAACATGCCCGGTCCCGCCCAGATGGAGGCGATCTTCAACCAAGACCGCACCATCGCGGACATCAACCGCCAGCTGAACAACGACCAGAGCCGCATCGTGCCGGGCAACCTGCTGGTGGTGCCCATCGGCAACAGCATCCTGTATGTGAAGCCGCTGTTCCTGCAGAGCCGATCGGCCGGCATCCAAGCGGTGCCGGAGCTGAAGAAGGTGATCCTGGCTCTGAAGGGACGGGTGGTCGTCGGCGACACCTACGAGGACGCTCTCGGGCAGCTCTTCGGCAAAGAGGCGGGCCGCGCTCCCGCCCAGCCGGTGGCGGCGCCGACCGCTTCCGGTGCGCCCGCCGCGGATCCGAGGGCGAGGGAGGCTCTCGAGCTGTTCCAGTCGGCGGAGCAGGCGCTGCGATCCGGCGACTTTGCGCGGTACGGCGAGCTCCAGCAGCGGCTGCGAACGGTCCTGCAGGAGATGGCGGGCCGGGCCGCCGAGGCGTCCCAAAGGTAAACTCCTTTCAGATGGCCAGCTCGTTCGGGACTCTGTTCCGAGTCACCACGTGGGGAGAGTCCCACGGGCCGGCTGTCGGCGTCGTGGTGGACGGGTGCCCTCCCGGCATGCCGCTGACCGAGGAGGACATCGGGGCCGAGCTGGCCCGGCGACGCCCCGGACAGAGCAGCATCGTGACCCAGCGGCGCGAGAGCGACTCCGTGGAGATTCTCAGCGGCCTGTTGGACGGACGGACGCTAGGCACGCCGATTGCGATGCTCGTTCGGAACACCGACGCCCGTTCCCGCGACTACGAGGAGCTTCGCGAGAAGTACCGACCGAGCCACGCCGACTTCACCTACGACCGCAAGTACGGCATCCGCGCTTGGGCGGGAGGCGGCAGGGCTTCGGCCCGCGAGGATGACGCCGCCCATGCCAGCCCGGCAGTGGCGCGCCGCCTCGATCATCAGGAAGCTGTGGAAACGCTGGGCGAAAGGCTGGGCAAAGTGGTCG
>FWPV01001811.1_pt1 | contig 14287 bp, 10 predicted proteins | sample 2228371 | NCBI WGS metagenome assembly FWPV01 (sample SAMEA103939776, study PRJEB20133) | metagenome
TCTCTCGACGCATTCTGCCTGCGCTTTTCCACCGACATAGCGGACAAAGATGATATCGCTCGCCTGAATTTTGAACCGTTTATCCTCGAGGAGCTCGAAGAAAAGCTCTGTCTTTCGCGTCCCCGGCGGTCCGACTAGGATAAGGCCTTTTCCGTCCGCATCCACAGCCGCGGCCATGCCGCGAACCGCCTGGACGCCGTAAAGCCTCTCCGTGACATCCATGACCAGCCCGAGCGCAAGACTCCGCAATGGCCCGTAATTATCGGTGTTGACGAGGACACCGGTCTTGGTTTCGCTGTTGTAGAATGCGCGCGGCTCCCGGCCGGCAATCCCGTCGACGGCGTAGATGATGCCGTGCGGTTCGACGTCGGCTTCAAGCTGGGCCGGGAACCAGTTTTCCACCCAGAAATCATAGAGATGGGAGACGTTCGTCCGAAGTTGGACGATGACGCCGGAGATATTCGCGTTCCATTCGAAGTAGTTCTCTGGGCCGAGATGCGCTTCCATCTCCGTGACCAGGGCATCGCGCATCTTAATCGGGAGGGTGGTATCCACCGGGACCGCTTTTTTCGCCCGCGTGACCGTATTCTGGAGCGCCACGCGCTTGACCTTCTTCGGTGTTTTGAGCTTCGAGACGGCTTCGATAATCCTGTCCATGCCCTTTTCCAGGTTCTCCATCGAGGTCGCATAGGACAGGCGGATGTAGTTATCGGCTCCGAAAGAATCGCCGGGCACGATGGCCACTCTTGCTTCCTTCAGCAGGTAGTAGGCAAGCCCGTAAGAATTCCGGATGAGGACGCCGCCGGCCTCCTTCTCGTAATAGGCGGAAAAATTGGGGAAGAGGTAGAAAGCGCCGTGCGGTTTGAAGCAGGAAATGTTCGGGATGGCGTTGAGCCGCATCAAGCAGTAGTTGCGGCGTCTCTGGAATTCAGCGGCCATACGGCTGACTTCGTGCTGGGGTCCGGTCAGGGCTTCCAGGCTGGCCATCTGGGAGATGGAGCACGGGTTGGAAGTCGAATGGCTCTGGACCTTGGCCATGGCGCTGATGATTTCGGCGGGTCCGAGGGCAAACCCGATGCGCCACCCGGTCATCGAATAGGACTTGGAAACGCCGGAGATGACGACCGTTTTGGCCTTGATATCCTCGCCGAGAGAAGCAAAACTTGCGAACTCGAAACCGTCGTAGATGAGCTTGGCATAGATTTCATCGGCGATGACGTAAAGGTCTTCTCCCCGGATGACTTCGGCCAAAGCCTCGAGCTGAGCTTTGGTGTAGGCAGCGCCGGTCGGGTTCGAAGGGTTGTTGAGGATGAGCGCTTTGGTCGCCGGGGAGATCGCCGCCTTGAGCTCTTCTGGCGTCAGGAGAAAACCGTTCTCCTCCTTGGTCGGGATGATGACTGGCTTCCCCTTGGCCAGCACCACAGCTTGAGGATAGGTTACCCAGTAGGGCGCCGGGATGATGACCTCCTCGCCATCGTTCACCAGCGCCTGGATGAGGAGATAAAGAGAGCTTTTGGCTCCTGTTGAGACGATGACTTCGTTCATTTCATAGCTCAGGCCATAGTCTTCTTTCATCCGGGCGAGGATGGCCTTTTTTAACGCCGGGATGCCCTCGTTTTCCGTGTACTTGGTGAAATTCTGCTGGATGGCTTTGATCCCGGCGGCGCGGGCATTCTCGGGAGTAGGAAAATCTGGCTCGCCGACGCTCAAATCGACGATATCAATCCCCTCGGCCTTCATGGCCTTGGCTTTAGCCGTAATCTTGAGGGTCGGGGAAGTTCCGATTTGGTTGACTTTTTCTGAAATCATCGTCTGCCCGTCCTTTGGCCTTTGGCGAGGCTATTGTTCTTTTTTCTCTTCAGGGGCAAGTTTTTCTTGGAGGTATTTCTTGAGGTCGACCCCGGTTAAAGACTTAACGACATCCGGCATCTGGGAGAGGACCTCGGCCACCTGGGCGGTGATCCGGGTGGTGCCGAGGCTCTTATCGCCGCTGCCGACGACGACGATTTTATCCACCTTAGAGAGGGGCTCGGCAACGGCTTTGGCCAGTTCCGGAAGGATGTGGAAATACATCTCCAGGATGGCTGCCTGGTTGTATTTTTCCCAGGCCTGGGCTTTTTTCAGCATAGCTTCGGCCTCGGCCAGCCCTTTCTTTTTCAGAAGCTCCGCTTCGGTCTCGCCTTCAAGGCGAAGCGCTTCCGCTTTTCCCTTGGCTTCCGCCTGGATGCGGAACTCCTCGGCTTCAGCCTCGGCCTTGATCTGGTATTTCCGAGCATCCGCAGGCTTGATGACGCTCGACTCCAGCTCTTTTTCGCGGCGGGCAATCTCGAGCTCTTCGATCTTGATGGCCTCCTCCTTCTCGATGGCCTTCATTTTGGCCTCTTCTTTCTTGATCTGCTGGCTCAGCCTGTAGCGCTCAAGCTCGTAGGAGAAATCGGCCTGGGCTTTTTTCTGATTGACCGCCACCTGGCTCTCCGCCTTTTTGGCCTCATTTTCCCATTGGGCTTTAGCGATGAAGGCTTCGGCGGCCAGTCGAGCGACTTCAGCTTCTTTGCGAGCCTGGGAGGATTTGATGACGGCTTCTTTCTCGGTTTCCGCCTCGGCGATGGCCGCGTCTCTTTTAGCGGCGGCAATCTGGGGTTTGCTCAGAGAATCCAGGTAGCCCTGGGTGTCGCTAATGTCTTTAAGGGTGAAGGAAAGCATAACCAGACCCATGCGCGCAAAATCGTCGCGGATAGCTTCGGCGACACGGGCGTTGAATTCGTGCCGGCCGCGGTAGATTTCTTCGACGGTCATCGTTCCGATGACTTCTCGCATCTTTCCCTCGAGGACGTTGAGAGAGACATCGCGGATGCCGTCTTTTCCTGTGCCCAGGAACTGCTCGGCGGCAAGGCGAATGGCGCTATCTGAAGAATCGATTTTCACTTGAGCGGTGGCCTCGGCCATGATGGGGACACCGCTATGGGTGAGGACTTCAGGTGTCCGGATGTTGAGGGTGACAACGTCGAGGGGAAGAGTGTAGACGGTTTCGACAAAAGGAATGACAAACGTGCCCCCGCCGAGACGATAACGGTAACCGACTTTGATTTTCGTTCCGTCAGGGGCGGTGATTGTCCTTTTGCGGCCGCCCGAGATGATCAGGACTTCGTTCGGGCCGACCTTCCGGTACTGGATGGCCAGGATGATAATGATGAGGGCCAGGACGCCAAGGATGATGCCGATGAGAATAAGCCAGGAAATAAAGCTCATGATGACCTCCTCCGAATCGACCTCTGGGCCGAGGAGATGACTCGTGAGTCAAAAATGCGTAGCTAAATTAAATAAAAATAATATAGTTATGGGGAAAAGAAAGTCAAGTCAGGTTCTCTTTCAGGTTAAACACATCGTTTCCAGGGTAGGAGGAGTATCTGGGTCAATAAAAAAAGCCAGGGAAGACGATCACCTGCCACACGCCTCGCTCCCGTTCAGGTTCTTAACGCCGTTCCCTCAAAGCTTGGCTCGGCGGCTGCGGAACTCGCCGGGCTCGGGTTTGGGATTCGTCAGCCCGCTCGCTTCCCCAGCGGCTTTTTGGAGGGAGAAAGCTCCGCTTTCCCCCTTCCAACGGTCGCCCAGCTCCCTGCCTCCCCTTCTCGGACTTCGTCCTGCGACCAAGAGGGCTATCCCCCTTGGAACCCCCAGGCTTGGCTTTCGCCAACCCTCAAGCTCGCTCCGACTCATCCTTCGCTCTTCTCTCGCTTCGCTCGAGAAACCGTGCCCGCTCAGTCTTCGACGGACTTCCTCACCCAACACCCTCGCCTATCTTATTAAGGGTTGGCTCAGACATCCTCGCCGCCCCGAAGAAGGGGTGCCATCGCCAAGCGTTTCGGGAAGGCTAAACCTTCAATGGTCGCCGCGGCGCGTGGCTGGCGATGTTGGTCCATCGCTTCATCATTGACCACACTTTTCTCCACAGAGCCGTCAATCGGGGGGTTGCCGCTCTTTCGGGCTTGTCCATGGTGTCAGGGTTAAGGGGAGTAAGGGGACAGGGCCCGTCCTCTCAATCGAAAAAGCGGAAGCGGAGGATGTGGAAGAGCGCAGCCAGGCCGTCTTTCCAGGTGATTTTTTTTCCCTCCGCATAATCGCGGCCAGAATAGGAGATGGGAACTTCGTAAATGCGGCACTTCAACTTGGCCAGCTTGACTGTGATCTCGGGCTCAAACCCGAAGCGTTTTGCCTTGAGCGTCAAGCGCTCAAGGACATCCCTCTTGAAGACTTTGTAACAAGTCTCCATGTCGGTCAGGTTGAGGTTGGAGAGCATGTTGGAGAAAATGGTCAGCATCCTGTTCCCTACGTAATGCCAGAAAAAGAGGACGCGGTGGGGGCCGCCGAGAAAACGGCTGCCGTAGACCGCGTCGGCCCGGCCATCTAAAATGGGTTCAAGAAGCCGGGGATACTCTCTCGGGTCATACTCCAGGTCGGCATCCTGGACGAGGAGGATGTCTCCCGTCGCCGCCGCAAAGCCCGTGTGGAGGGCCGCTCCTTTGCCTTGATTTTTGTTATGGAAGAATACTTTGACCGCAGGAGAGTTGAGTCGCTCGAGAATGGTTCGTGTTCCGTCGGTCGAGCCATCGTCGACAACGATAATTTCTTTTTCCAGGCCGACTTCTACGGCTTGAACGCGACGAATAATCTCCTCGATTGTCTTTACTTCGTTATAAACCGGGATGACCACTGAAAGCTTCACTGGTCTCGCCTCCTTTGCTTAGCTATGCACCTGTCGATTCGGCAGCGTCTTGCGCAGGCTTTTTTCTTGCTTTACTATCTGAGACAGCCGACCTAGCTCAACCTGCGTTTTTTTCTTTATTCCATTCATATGGCAATTTTTCTTGATTTAGCTATTTCCCTTTTTCTTAAGTGTTTATTAATCAATTTATTTATCCGTCTGACATTTATTTTTAAACCTGCGCCCTGCTTCGTTCCGTTGGTGCACAATCTCTCTTGATGTTTATTCTTCCTTTCGGCGTTAATTTTTGAGCTTTTCCTGGAAGTAGGCTATAGTCTTTTGGAGTCCCTCCTCCAGGCCAACTCGCGGTTCCCAGCCGAGCTTTTCGTGGGCCAGCGAGATGTCCGGACAGCGGCGGATGGGGTCGTCAGCGGGCAACGGACAAAAATGGATTGTCGATTGACTTCTGGTAAGCTTGAGGATGATTTTGGCCAGTTCAAGAACCGTACATTCGGATGGATTTCCCAGGTTCACCGGTGTCTTGAGGTCGACGTCGTTCATCAATTTAACCAAACCTTCGATGAGGTCAGAGACATAGCAAAAGGAGCGCGTCTGGTGGCCGTCTCCGTAGACCGTCAGGTCTTCCCCGCGCAGAGCCTGGACAATGAAATTGCTGACCACCCGGCCGTCGTTGATGGCCATCCGAGGTCCGTAGGTGTTGAAGATGCGAGCAATCCGGATATCGACGTTATTCTGGCGGAAGTAGTCCATCATCAGCGTCTCCGCCACCCGCTTTCCTTCGTCGTAACAGCTCCGGATGCCGATGGGGTTGACGTTTCCCCAGTAGCTTTCAGGCTGGGGGTGAACCTGGGCTGTGCCGTAAACTTCAGATGAGGAGGCCAGCAGGATGCGGGCCTTGATCCGCTTGGCCAGGCCGAGCATGTTGATTGTGCCCATGACATTGGTTTTCACGGTCTTGATGGGGTTGTGCTGGTAGTGGATGGGTGAGGCCGGGCAGGCCAGGTGGTAAATCTGGTCAACTTCTAGGAAAAGCGGATGGATAACGTCGTGGCGGATGAGCTCGAAATAAGGATGGTCGAGGAGGTGACGGATGTTGTCCTTGCTCCCGGAAAAGAAGTTATCGACGCAGACGACGTCAGCTCCAGTCTGGAGAAGGTATTCGCAGAGGTGGCTACCAAGGAAACCGGCTCCCCCGGTGACAAGAATCCTTTTCATCCTTCCCTCCTTTTATTTTCCTTGCCTCTTTTAGCTATTTCTCCCGTAAGCCATGAAGAGGAGGCTCTTTTTTTTGAGGGCTGTTTTCTGGACCTGGACGAGTTCCTTAATGCCCTTATCGGCCAGGCGGAGGAGCGACGTCAAGTCTTTTCTCGAGAAGGGGGCCTTTTCGGCCGAAGCTTGAACTTCGACGAGATGTCCGTTATCGGTTTCAACGACATTCATGTCGAGGGTCGCCTGAGAATCCTCGTCATAGTCGAGGTCAAGAAGTTGGCGGCCGTTGACAATGCCGACACTGACGCCAGAGACGAGATGGCGAAGCGGCATCTGTTCGATGACCCTTTCATCGAGGAGTTTTTTCAGGGCGAGAGCTAAGGCTACGCAGCCGGCTGTAATGGAGGCGGCTCGGGTGCCGCCGTCGGCCTGGATGATGTCGCAGTCAACGATGATTTGGCGTTCGCCCAGGGAGGCAAGGTCGGTGACGGCGCGAAGGGCGCGTCCAATCAGGCGCTGGATTTCCTGGCTTCGGCCTGAAATCCTGCCCTGGGTCCTCTCGCGAACATTTCTTTTTTCGGTTGAGCAGGGGAGCATCGCGTACTCGGCCGTGACCCATCCCATGCCTGTTCCCTTGATAAAGGGGGGTACTTTGTCGTCGATGGTAGCGGCGGCGACGACTCGGGTTTTGCCCATTTCCAAGAAGGCTGAGCCATCCGCATAATCCAGATAATCCAGCTGGATCTTGACCGGCCTGAGCTCGTCAGCGGCGCGTTTTTCTCTCATTGTTTGCCTCCGGCTTCCTTTTCCCTGTTGATTGATTCACTGCAGCCGAGGTTTCGCTCGTTGGCCTTGTCTTCCAGCGATTGTGGAACCAGAACCAGAGTTCGGGACGGCGGCGAACCTCCGCTTCGATAATCTTAGTGGAATGCCGGGTGATTTTCAATACGTCCTCAGACCAATCGCTTCCCGGGATGAAGTCGAGAGGTGGATAGATTTTGACGTGATAGGAAAAGCAGGGAGCGGGATAACAGAACACGGGGATGAGGGGCGCGCGCGTGCGGAGATGAAATGAGGCCAGGCTGGGTGTGGTAGCCGCGGGAGTGCCAAAGAAATCGACAAAAACAGCCTCCCGGCGGAGGACATTTTGGTCGATCAGGATGGCGACCATCTCGTTTCGTCGGAGAGCCTGAAGGATGGGCCGGGCGGCTTGCTGCTTGTAAATAATTTTTGCGCCCAGGCTGGACCTGAAGCGCAAGAGCTCTTTTTCGGCCGCGGGGCTGTCGAGGGGGCGGGCGACCACATGAAGAGGAGCGAGCTGCGAGAGGGCGAGGCTGGCGACTTCCCAGTTTCCAAAGTGGGCCGAGAAGACGAGAACTCCCTTACCATGGGCCAAAGCCTGGTGTATATGCTCAGCGCCCTCGACGCGGAGGAGATTTTCTCTTGCCTTCTGGCTGAGAGACGTCCACTTGAGGTTATCAGCGAGCATGCGGCCAAAGTGAAGGAAAGATTGGCGGGCGACTCTGTGCCGCTGGGCGGGTGTGAGCTCCTGGCCGAAGGCTTTTCTCAGGTTGTCGAGGGCGAGGCGGCGGTGGCGGTGGTCGAGGTGGAAAAAAAGGGCGCCTATTTTTTCGCCGAGAAGAAGGCAAATGCGGCGGGGAAGAAGCGAAAATAGAGAGCGCAGGGCCAGAAAAAAATAATTATACACCATTCCTATCGATTCTATATGAATAATAGGGAATTGATGGAAAAGGTTTTGATGAAATGGGGGAGGAAGCGAGGAATTTTTCGAGTGTCGAGTAGAACCCAGGGTCGATTTGGATTGCCACCCTGAGGCAATAAACGGGAATATTCTTAAAGCCGTTGAGGCGGCCGAGGATTTTTACGGCGTCTTTTTCGGTCGTCACAGCCGCTTCGGCACCAGAGGTCTGGAGCTTCCGGATAATTTTCTGGAGGGTTGAATCGGGATAGGAATGATGGTCAGGGAAAATCAGCGAAGAGATGATTCTCACTCCGGTGGCTTCGAGCAGAGAAAAAAATCGGTTAGGCCGGGCAATAGCACAGAAGCCGAGGACCCGCTTTTTGGACAGCTCATCGGCGGCAACAATTTTTTGGGTGGAGAGAGAAAAGAAGCCTTTGGGAATGACAGAATAGGAAAAGACTTTCTTTCGAGCGGGAAGGCCAAGGCGACGGGAAAAAGGCGGAGGTGAAAATGAAGAAAAGTTCTCGGGGATGAGAATAATGTCTGCCCGGTTGAGCGAGGAACGGGGCTCGCGAAGCGGCATTTTTTCGGGTGGAGGGGAGACGGCAATGTCAAGGTTGCGGGCAAGGCGGCGGTGCTGAAAGCCGTCGTCAAGAACAGCGATATCGAACCCGAGCTCAGAGGCTCGCCGGGAAGAAGCAAGACGGTTCTTCCCAACAAGGACTCCCGCTCCGGGGACAGCGCGGGCGACCATGAAGGGTTCGTCGCCTGCTTGCTCCCAGGTAGCAAGAACATTTTTTCCGTCTGAGACCACCCCGCCCGTTTTTTCCCATCGGCCTCTGTAGCCGCGCGATAGGAGAGCGGGGCGGCGGCCCTTTTCTTTAAGCCAGCGCAGGATCTCCATAGCGATGGGGGTTTTTTCTGTGCCGCCCAAAGCAATGCTGCCGACGCTGATGATAGGTAGCGGAGCCAGAGAAGGCCTGAGGAGGCGAAGGGCATAGAGAAAATTTTTTATGCGGCAGGCAAAGCAAGAAAAAAGAGAGAAGACACGAAGGAGGGCGTTCATGCGACGGCCTTCATTCTCCTCGCACTATACATGATTCCCCCCTCCCTTTCAATATTCATGGGGTCGGACCATGGTATCTTTTTGTTTATCAATAAGTTAAGATGTTTTTTTGGCCCAAAAATACCCTTAATTCCCTATTTTTGGCCCTATAAATGAGGTGTTTGATATTTCTTTTTCCCGTTATTTGTTATTTTTGAGCGTGAAAATCATGATTTAAGCACGAAAAATTGGCTGTTTTTTTAACTAATTCATTGATTTTAAGTAAATTATCATGGTCCGACCCCAAGTATTCCAACGGTAGACCCAATGACTTATTCACCCCCCCTAAAAAGTTTCTGCTTCCAGTATTGCAGGAGAGCTTTAGTTTGTGATAAGAATATTTCATCTTACCATCTTGCTAGCTATCGTAAGGTATGGAAAAGGGAAAATCATCAGAGGAGGTGAACTATGAATAAATTCCGGCATTCCTTCAGGCATTCGCATTCTGCATGGCTCATTATTTGGGTGGCTATGTTCGGGCTCGCGTTTTTGGCTGAGTTAGTCGGAGCATCACCATCTAAAGAGGTCAAACCGCAGCCTGGACTTTCGATTCCAGAAACTTGGCTTAACGGCCTGAAATGGCGATGCATTGGCCCCGCGAACATGGGTGGGCGGATTGACGATTTTGCTGTCGTCGAGAAGAATCCGCGCATCATTTACGTCGCGACTGCTTCCGGGGGGTTATGGAAAACGACCAATAGCGGTATCACCTGGGAGCCTCTTTTTGACGAGCAGACGACAAGCTCGATTGGTGATGTCACCGTATCGCCCTCTCATCCTGACATTGTCTGGGTGGGCACTGGTGAGCCGAACAACCGCCAGAGTTCCTCTTGGGGTGACGGCGTGTACAAATCCGAGGACGGCGGTCGAACCTGGAAGAACATGGGGCTCCGTGATACCCATCATATCGGCCGTATTGTCATCCACCCGGCGAACCCGGACATCGTTTATGTGGCGGCACTCGGTCACCTCTGGGGGCCTAACAAGGAAAGGGGACTATACCGGACGACCGACGGCGGAAAAACGTGGGTGAATACAAAATTCATTGACGAGAATACCGGGTTTGTTGACGTGGCTATCGATTTAGATAACCCAACAACTCTTTATGCCGCAGCTTACCAGCGGCAGCGAACAGCTTACGGCTTTAACGGCGGGGGCCCGGGGAGCGGCCTTTATAAAACGACAGACGGTGGCGAGACCTGGGTAAAGCTCACTAACGGTCTTCCCGAAGGCCCGACAGGCCGAATCGGAGTCGACGTTTATCGGAGCAACCCGAATATCGTCTACGCTATTATCGAGAACAAGAATGGAGGGGTTTTCCGTTCCGAAGACAAAGGCCTCACCTGGAAGAAAATGTCTTCGACTAATCCCCGGCCGATGTATTACAGCAAAATCCGCATCGACCCCAACAATGACCAGCGCATCTGGGTTCTCGGGGCATCCATGTACTATTCCGAGGATGGCGGAAAAACGTTTGCCACCGATTATGTGCAAGGAATCCACGGCGACCATCACGCCATGTGGATCAACCCGGCCGATTCTGATCATATTGTCCTCGGGTCGGACGGAGGTATCCATATTTCCTATGACCGGGGCAGGACGTGGGATTTCATCAATACGATTCCACTCGGCCAGTTTTACGAGATCGGATTTGACATGCGCAAACCATACTATATATATGGTGGCCTTCAGGACAATGGCAGTTGGGGAGGTCCAAGCGCGACGTGGACAAGAATCGGGATCACCAACGACGAATGGATTCGCATTGGGGGCGGCGACGGTTTCTATACTCAGGTGGACCCCACGGACCATAACACGATTTACGCCGAATCTCAGGACGGAAATATTTTCCGGTTTGATTTGCGTTCTGGCGAAAGCAAGTCCATCCGACCTCAGCCAGAACAGGAGGGGGAGCGATACCGCTTCAACTGGAACAGTCCGATCTTGATCTCCCCCCATAACCCGAAAAAGATTTTTTTTGGTGGGAACAGGCTTTTTATTTCAAGGGATAGAGGCGATAACTGGGAAGCGACGATCGACCTGACAAGCCAGACGGACCGGGATAAACTTCCCATCATGGGCATTGTGCCCGATGCTGGGACTCTTTCCCGTCACGATGGAGTAAGCTTTTATAGCACGATCACTACCATTTCCGAATCTCCACTAAAAGAAGGGGTTATTTATGTCGGCACGGACGACGGGCTTGTTCAGGTGTCTCTTGACGATGGAAAGACCTGGAAGAATATCACTCCTCCGCCTCCCGGTCTTCCCAAAAACACTTATGTCAGCCGCGTTGTCGCTTCCTGTCACGCCGAGGGAAGGGCCTATGCGACATTCGACGGCCATCGCAGCGACGATTTCAAGCCTTATGTCTTCATCACCGATGACTTCGGTGCAACATGGAAAAATATTTCTGCAAACCTTCCGGTCGGAGGAACCTTGAGCGTCATCCGGGAGCATCCGCGGAACTCTGACCTACTTTTTGTGGGGACCGAACGCGGGGCTTTCTTTTCGCTCGACCGGGGACTGCGGTGGACGCGGATAAAGAGCAATTTGCCACTCGTGCCAGTGGATGATATCGCCATCCATCCGCGAGAAAATGACCTGATTTTCGGCACCCACGGTCGGAGTGTTTGGGTTCTTGATGACATAACGCCCCTTGAACAATTGAAGCCGGAGGTGCTGGCTCGCACCGCCTTTCTGTTTGATATCCGACCTGCCGTGATTTTCAATCCTCATTATCATAAAGGAGACCTCGGGCATAAATTTTTTGTGGCTCCAAATCCTCCCTACGGAGCGCTGGTCAGCTATTGGCTGAAGGGAAAAGTCAAAGGCGATGTAAAAATTGTCATTGCCGATGCAGAGGGTAAAACTATTCGAGAGCTGAAAGGCTCCAAGGAGGAGGGCATTAACCGGGTTGTGTGGGACCTGAGGTACGCGCCTCCGGCTGCGGCAGAGACAGAGACAATGGCCAGGTTTGCCCGAGCCCAGGCGCCGTTTGTGCTTCCGGGCGAGTATACGGTGAAGCTGGTTGCGGAAGGCATAGAAGCAGTCAAACTGCTCAAAGTCGAGGGTGACCCCAGGATAGATGTTTCCCTCGCTGAGAGGAAAGCCCAGCACGATGCGTTGCTTCGCCTTTACAAGCTAACCCCTCTCCTGACCCAGGCGCAAAGCACGTTGGATGCACTCCAGAAGGAGCTACGGGAAGCGGAAGGTTTAATGAAAAAAGTCCCGGCTGCGCCGGCGCCGCTGATAGATGCGGTGAAAGCAGTGCTTAAAGAAGTTGACAATATTCGGCGAGAACTTGCTGGCGACCCGGAGGCGGGTTTTCAAGGGATGATGTTTTCGGTCCGAGGAAGGCTGCTCTCCGTCGGCCGGTCAATCAGTGGCTATACGGGCGCACCAACAGAGAGACAGATCAAGGAAATTGACATCAATGAAAAGAAGCTCATCGGGCTCATCGAGCGAATCAATAAAATAATCGATGAGGAGATTCCCCGTCTGAACAAACTGATGAACGAGAACAACATTCCCCATCTGCTGCCCATTCCCAAAATTACTTGGGGTCGGACCATGACATCTTCTTGATTTTTCATCATTTAAGCCTGAGATGAGGGGTGAAAAAAGCTCTTAAATGAAGATTTTAATGCCCAAAAATGGCGTGATAGTCAGTTTAATGCGACACATATTTTAGCGTTTATTGGCCTAAAAATTGCCCTTTAAGCGGTCAAAAGTGCCTCAAATTTGTCTTATTTTATTGATTTGAAATAAGTTAGCGTGGTCCGACCCCATTTAACTTTACTTTGGGGGGAGGTTTTTTTATAATTTTTGTCCTGGATTTCATTTCAAACGAGGAGGAGCCGGATGAAGAAGATTTTGTTCAGCGCTCTTGGCATTCTGTTTATCCTTTTTGCCTTTTCCTGTCAGAGGAAAGCGCAGGTTAAGGGGATTGAATTCTCTGTGGATTTTGCTGATAAGCCGTTGTCGGATAACTTGATGACAGACATGAAGTATGTCTGGAGGACAACCAACGATTTCATCCGAGTGTCGAAGAATTATCATGTTTATGTCCATTTCTGGCACGGAAACAACTTGCTTTTCCAGGATGACCATGTGCCGCCAGTCCCGATTTCGAAATGGGAGCCGGGAAAAGAATACGCGTATTCCCGTCGAGTTTACATTCCTGCGTTCATCGACGAGTTTGACCCCTCTTTTAAGGGTGAAGAGACTCTCAAATTGAGCGTCGGTTTTTATAACCCTTATGACCGAACCGGGGAATCCAAGCGCGAGATCTCCATCAAGAAGCTAAAAGTTGTCCCGCCGCCAGCAGACGTCCCTGAGGTCATTTACGAGAGCGGCTGGTATGATTTGGAGGTTGACCCAGAAGCCTTTCTCAAACAGTGGCGGTGGACTGCCCGGGAGGCCCGGTGTCTTATCGACAACCCTCACCGCGATGCCCGATTGGTCATCAGGGGTGGCGTCAACCCAGAGGCCACGCCAAATCAAAAAATAACCTTCCGGATCAACGACCATGTTTTTGATGAGTTTATCCCGGCCGAAATGTTTTTTGAAAAGAGCTACGTTATAACCAAAGAAATGCTCGGAGAGAAGGACGAATTCTACCTTGTCATCGCCTGCGAAAAAACTTTTGTTCCTTCTCGGGATTTTCCTCCGTCTAAAGATGACCGCGAACTCGGGATTCAAATTTCGCTGGTCTATTTCCGATAAAAGAGATTCGGCCGTCCGAGTACAACCTCCGCTAATCATTGGATAGCGGATTATCTAATCCAGAGGGAAGGAGTAGATTCTTTTTTTACCTGACCAAGATACCTCTCGAGCTCTTGCCTGGCCTTGTCTTCCTCTTCCTGTGCATTTTGCAGCTTGATGAACGTTTCAGAGATGGCCAGCTGAATGGCCTCTTTTGCGCCCGGGTTGTCGACGTTGGAGAATTGCTGCCAGAGCGCGCCCATCTTAAGCGTCAGAAGTTCAACATATTCCTTGGCCTTCTCCCATCTCTCCTGGAGTGCAATGAGGTTGGCATCGGTAGAACTTTGGCTGGCTGATTCAGCTGGGGGAGGCAGTGTCGCGGGCTCGCCCGCCTCAGGGAGGAGGAGTGTTTCAGGCGATGTCGGGTTTGAAGAGGCTGCGACAGGCGGCTGTTCTGGTTCTGCCTGCGACTCGCCCGACGGAATCTCAAGAGCTGGCTTTTTCTTGAGTTTGGCCAGCTCAGCATTGGTGACGACAATCCCCTTTTTCCCTTTCAAGCTTTCTCTTCTTTCCCTTTCTTTTTTAGCGATCTCGGCCAGGGTTTGGCCAAAGCCTAAAGAAAGGCAAACCGAGACTAAAGCCACAAGGCAGAAATATTTTTTCAATTCCATTGATAGCCAAATTTATATTCAATGCTAACCCATCCCGGTCGCGCTGTCAACAAAGCGACTCTGTCCGAAATTTGTCGATAGAATCACCCGACGGGTCCTGTCGCGGTTCACCCCGGCGCCCCTTCGCGATCGATCTTGTTTATTTTCAACCATAAAGATGGGTGGCACCA
>FWPV01011274.1_pt1 | contig 14286 bp, 17 predicted proteins | sample 2228371 | NCBI WGS metagenome assembly FWPV01 (sample SAMEA103939776, study PRJEB20133) | metagenome
CCAGCCCCGCTCCTGCATACGCTCGGCGTTAGGAATGTCGGAGATGTTGATGCCCACCATGGCCTCGCCGAGACCCTTGGAGACACGGGCGATGATCTCCGGGTCCTGGAAGTGCGTCGTCGCCTCGACGATAGCCCGAGCGCGCGTGGAGGGATCACCGCTCTTGAAGATGCCGCTGCCGACGAAGACGCCGTCGCAGCCGAGTTGCATCATGAGCGCGGCGTCCGCCGGTGTGGCGATGCCGCCGGCGGCGAAGTTCACCACCGGCAGCTTGCCGTTCTCGGCCACCCAACGCACGAGCTCATACGGCGCTCCGAGCTGCTTCGCCGCATCGAAGAGCTGCTCTCTGGACAGCCCGCTCACCCACGCGATGTCGTCATTCATCTTCCGCATGTGCCGGACGGCCTCGACGACGTTGCCGGTGCCCGGCTCGCCCTTGGTGCGGATCATCGCGGCTCCCTCGGCGATGCGCCGGAGCGCTTCTCCGAGATCGCGCGCGCCGCAAACGAACGGGACGGTGAACGCGTGCTTGTCGACGTGGTACTGCTCGTCGGCGGGAGTGAGGACCTCCGACTCGTCGATGTAGTCGACGCCGAGAGACTGGAGGACCTGCGCCTCCACGAAGTGGCCGATCCGGCACTTCGCCATGACCGGGATCGAGACCGCGGCGACGATCTCCTCGACCTTCGTCGGATCGGCCATGCGGGCGACGCCGCCGGCCGCACGGATATCGGCGGGTACGCGCTCGAGCGCCATGACGGCTACCGCGCCCGCGTCCTCGGCGATCTTGGCCTGCTCGGCGGTGACCACGTCCATGATGACGCCGCCCTTGAGCATCTCGGCCAGTCCGGTCTTGACGCGCAGCGTTCCGATGGTGGCGTTGCCCTTGTCAGTCACTCTCTCTGGACTCCTCACGAGACGATCGCCCGCACGAGGCGGGTCGGGGTGGCGTGTGACCATAAGATTCTACTCGTGCGGGTCATGCCGGACAACCGCGGAAGCGCACGCCGCAGCGCGGGTTCACCGCATCGTGATGTTGATGTCGTTGCGTATGACCTGCATCCACGTGTTGCCGGGGCTCAACTTGATCTGCGTGCCCTCGCTCGTGCGGAAGACCGGAGCTGCCCCTGCCTTCGCTTCCCATGTGCCGTCGAACCGCTGCCCGTCGCGGAAGACGGTCACGCGACCCGTGCCGATGAGCTCGATGTCATACGTCGTCGAACCGACCACGTCGCGGCTCGCAACGGTGTGCTTCGCCCAGATGACCACGACGTTGCGCGCCCGCAGCTGCTTGCCGGTTCCCTTGTCCGTATGCACGGAACCGTTGTTCTCGCGGAGGTAGGCGCCTGTCTCGGCATCGAACGTCCACACCACCCGGTTGGCCGGCGAGAACGGGATGCTCACCTCGGTCACGGTGGGTGTGGCCTCGGCGGAGAGGCGCTCGAACGCGAATCCCGTGACGTCCTGCGTCGCGGGCATTCCGCGCTTCGCGCCCTCCTCGCGGGCCTTGTCGATATCGACATAGAGGTTGTGCGGACGCGGCCGGTCGCTCCCCCGCCAGTACGGGTACGTGACGCCGGCGTCCTCGCTCAGATTCTCGATCGTCGTCTTGCGGATGGCGCCGTTGACCGACGAGCTCGCCCCGGAGAAGACGAAGAGCGCGCCGTACTGCGGCACGATGTCGATGTCTGAGAGGCGCGCGCTACGGACCGGACCGACCTGCTCTGGGCTCTGCGAGTGGAAGATGGCGTTGAAGCGCGTGATGCCGCCCTCGGTCACGCTCTCGTAGACGACGTCCGCCAGCTGGAGGTTCCACTGCGGACGGGCCGAGGGGGAGTTCTCGACCTTCACGGCGACGACCCGTCGCTCCAGAAGCGACGCATCCGACGCGTCGAGACCCGTGAGCGGCCAGCGCGGCGGCGTCGGCGGCTGCGGCACAGTGCGCTCCGAGGTGACGTTCGGCCACTGCGCAACGACGCCGGGCTCCTGCGTCTTGCAGCCCGTGGCCGGGATGAGCGCGAGCGCTGCGAGCACTGCTGCGATGCGGAGAACGGTGCGGGTAGACATGCGAAGACCTCCTTGGCTCCCCAAGCAGGATACGAGGGGTCGGAGTGGGGGTCAATGCGGGCGCGGCGACCGCTGCCGACCCGTCATGACACCCGACACAGCGCGCCGACGACAGGAGGCTTACAATGATCATGGCGCGTGAAAGGACACCGTTGAGCTGCATCCTCCTGCACATACTGGAGCAACCCGACCGGGAGCCCTACAAGGACCCCGAGGTGAAGGATGTCGTCGGCACGCTGCCCGAGTTCTACTGCGCCTACTGCAATCCGCTGAAGCGACTCACGCCAAGCGAGGCGATCAAGTGCCTTCAGCGTGAAGCCCCCTGCTGGAAACCGCTCGAGAGCATCTGCGCGGCCAACCCCTAGTCGGCCCGGGACGACCGTCGGTCGTTGTCAGCCACACTCTCCGACTCGTCGGGCTCATCGGGATCCGACTCGATCGCATCCCCCGCTCCGGCCTCCGGCGTCTCGACCGCCTCCGACTCCGCAGCGTCACGGGCACGCGCAGCGCGCACGATCAGCCATACACCTGCCACGATCATCGGCAGGCTCAGCAGCTGCCCCATGGTGAAGCGGTCGACGATGAAGCCGAGCTGCACGTCCGGTTCCCGGAAGAACTCGACGAAGATGCGGAACACGCCGTACAGCGCCAGCAGCATGCCGAGCTGGAAGCCGTCGCCACGCCGCCTACGCGCGAGCACGAGCATCACCACGAAGAGCACGATGCCTTCCAGCAGCGCCTCGTACAGCTGCGACGGATGGCGGGGCAGCGAGCCGGCGCCGGGGAACACCATCGCCCACGGAACGTCGGCTGTCCTTCCCCACAGCTCGCCGTTGATGAAGTTCGCGAGTCGACCGAGGAAGAGCCCGATCGGCGCACCGACGGCACCCATGTCGGCAAGCCGGAGGAAAGGCACGCCCACCCGACGCGACACGAAGTAGCCGGCGAGCAGGATGCCGATCAACCCGCCATGGAACGACATGCCTGCGTCCCAGATCGCGAAGATCGAAAGCGGGTCTGACCAATACGTTCCCACGCCGTAGAACAGCACGTACCCGAGACGGGCGCCCACGACCAGGCCGACGATGGCCGCGAGCACGATATCGATCTGCTGGTCCGTGGTCAGGCCGACTTTCCAGCGCTCGTTCAAACGCCGCAGCAGGAGCCCCGCGAGGATGAAGCCGAGCACGTACGCCAAGCCGTACCAGCGGACCGCGAAGGGACCGATGGAGACAAGCACGGGGTCGATGTCGGGATACGGGATCGCCGCGAGCAGCGTCACATGGCCTCCAGTCTGCGTATGCGTTCGTCGACAGGCGGGTGGGTATTGAACAGCGAGTTCATGCCGCCGCCATAGTCCTTCAGTGGATTGTAGATGTAGAGCGACTCAGTCGCCTTGTTGGCGACCTTCAGCCGCTCCGAGTCCGATGCGATCTTGCGCAGGGCGTCCGCGAGGCCCTGCGGATACCGGGTCAGGAGCGCGCCGTTAGCGTCGGCCAGGTACTCCCGCTTGCGCGAGATCGCCATCTGGATCATCGCCGCGAAGATCGGCGCCAGCACGGCAAGCACAAGCCCGACCAGGAGGAAGACCGCCTGCGCCTGACCCCCGCCGTCGCCGCCGCGCCGACGACCGCCTCCCCACCAGAAGGAGCGCAGCATCCAGTCAGAGAGCAGCACCACGGTGCCCGCAAGCACCGCGGCGAGCGTCTGGACGAGCGTGTCCCGGTTCTTCACGTGGGCGAGCTCATGCGCGATGACGCCTTCGAGCTCCAGGCGATCCAGCTTCTCCACGAGACCGCGCGTCAGCGCGATGGCGGCATGCTCGGGATCACGCCCCGTCGCGAACGCGTTGGGCGCCGGATCCTCGATGATGTAGGCGCGATCGTGTTCACGACGTAGGGCTCGGTATCCCGGTCGACCGGACGCGCGCGACTCATCGAGAGCACGATGCGGTCCGAGTACCAGTACGCGCCCCAGGCCATCACGAACGCGACCACGAGAGCGAGAACGAGCCCTCCCCAGCCCCAGTCAGTCGCCTGGCCGAAGGCCCAACCGATGACGAGGACGAAGAGCACGAAGACTGCGACCAACGCCGCGCTTCGCAGCTTGTTCGACGAGATCTGGTCCCACACGGGCTATGACCGCTCCATCCAGCCTAGAACTGGACCTGCACCGGCTCGCGCGCTTCGGTCTCGATCTCGAAGTAGTCGCGCTGCACGAAGCCGAACATCCCCGCGATGATATTGGAGGGGAATGCCTGCGTGGTGGTGTTGTACGTCATGACGGAGTCGTTGTAGAACTGCCGGGCGTACGCGATCTTGGACTCGGTCCCCGAAAGCTCCTCCTGAAGCATCAGGAAGTTCTGGTTCGCTTTCAGGTCCGGATACGCCTCGGCGACAGCGAACAGGCTTCGCAGCGTGCTGGTCAGCATGTTCTCGGCATCGCTCTGCTCCTTGACGCTGCTCGCGTCGATCGCCATCTGGCGAGCCTTGACGACCTTCTCGAGGGTCTCCTTCTCGTGCGCGGCGTACCCCTTCACCGTTTCGACGAGGTTGGGGATCAGGTCGTAGCGACGGCGCAGCTGGACGTCGATCTGCGACCATGCGTTGTCCACCCGATTGCGGAGCGTCACCAGGCGGTTGTAGATGCCGATACCGAACACGACCGCTACCAGCAGCAACAGGCCGATGGCACCAAGACAGACGAATGCGATCTCCATCCGCACTCCCTTCAACGAAAGCCGATGCGACAGCGCGACGCCGTCTGTCGCAGCATACCCCCGGACCCGGCAGTCGGCTACACTTCATGGGCCAAGGTCACACTGCATCCTACCACCAGGCCGGACGAGAGACGCCATGATACCTCTGCGCGACGACAATCCCACGCGGCGCTTCCCGATCGTCACCGTGCTGCTCGTCGTCGCGAACGTGCTCGTCTTCGTGTGGGAGTCGACGCTCTCCCCTGCGCAACTGCAGGCGCTCGCCAACACCTGGGCCGTCGTCCCGTCGCGGCTTCTGGCGGACCCGTTCTCACCCCGCGAAGCGGCCACGGTGGTCGCAGCGATGTTCCTGCACGGAGGCTGGCTCCATGTGCTCGGGAACATGCTCTACCTCTGGATCTTCGGCAACAACATCGAGGACCGTCTGGGCCATGTCGGATTCGTCGGCTTCTACCTGGCCTCGGGCGTCGCGGCGACAGCGGCGCAGGTGGCGATGGCGCCCGCGACCGACGTGCCGCTGCTCGGTGCGAGCGGCGCGGTGGCGGGGGTGCTCGGTGCGTACGCCCTCCTCTATCCGGGCGCTGCGGTGCTCACGCTGATCCCCATCTTCTTCTTCTTCGAGATCGCACGCCTGCCGGCGCTGCTCGTGATCGGTGTGTGGTTCCTCGTGCAGCTCGGTAACGGGCTCGGCTCGCTCTCCCCCGAATTCGCGCAGACCGGCGGCGTGGCGTGGTTCGCGCACATCGGAGGATTCCTTGCCGGGCTCACGCTGATCCTACCCGCGTGGGCGTACGACCGATCGAAGAAGCGCAACCGCGGTCGCGGCTGGCACTAGCCGCCGAGAGGATCAGCGGCCGTCGATCTCGGCAAGCAGGTCCTCGACCGACTCCACATGTGAGAGCTGCCTTCGGAAGTACTCGCAGTACGAGTCTTCATGCGGGTCCTGGCGTGACGACCCGCCGTCCCGCACATCGTCGGCGTCGACCTCGAGGTCGGCGTCGACAGCGACCTGCTCGATGTGGCTGGCGAGCTCCATCGCGGCGTTCATGAGATTCGGGACACGAAGCGTTGCCTGCAGCGTCTCCCCGCAGTGCGGACAGGTGAAGACGACATCCACCGCATCAGGGTCGTGCAGCACGACGGCGGCGATGTTCTCGAGACCGAGCTCGACCCGTCCGTCAACCGGACATATGAGCGAGAACTCCACGGCCATCGCCTCCTTCAGCCGACATCGCTATTGTACCGCGACGGGGGGACACGCTGTGCTACGATTCACCGCATGTCCTCGCCCACCTCCCAGCAACCCGCATGCCCGTCTGCGCGCGAGCGCCTCTGGCGCGGCGTTCGGCTGGGCTTCCCCATCTTCCTGGGGTACGTGCCGGTGGGCGCCGCATTCGGGATCCTGGCACGCAGTTGGGGGTTCACCTCGGCACAAGCGGTGACCTGCTCGGCGACCGCACTCGCGGGAGCGGGACAGTTCATCGGGCTGTCGCTCATGTACGGCGGGGCGAGCATCGCCACCGTGCTGCTGGCGACAACGGTCGTCAACCTGCGCTATGTGCTGTTCGGCGCGACGCTTTCGCCGTATCTCCGCGGCAACGCCATGCCGACGCAGCTCTGGCTCGCGTTCTCGCTCACCGATGAGACGTTCGCCGTGAACATCGATGACAACCGCAGGGGGCTCGCCGACGCGGCCTCGATGGCGGGCGTGGGCATCGTGGCTTGGACGGGATGGGTGCTCGGTACCGGTCTCGGCGCGCTCGGCGGGTCGGCGATCGGCGACCCCACGCGCTGGGGCGTGGACTTCGCCATGCCCGCGATGTTCACAGCGCTGCTCGTCGCCCAGATCGAGGGACGGCGTCACCTTGCCGTCGCCGCCCTTGCCGCCGTCCTCGCCGTCGGGTTCATGCTCGTCCTCCCGGGCAAGTGGTACATCATCGCGGCCTCCATCGTCGCGGCCTTCGTGGGGGCGGTGGCCGAGCGATGACCGACGGCTACATCTGGGCGGTCGTGATCGGCATGGCGGTCGCGAACTTCGCGGTCCGGATCGTGCCCGTGGCGGTCCTCTCCCGCCTTCGGCTGCCTCGTCCGGTCGAACGATGGCTGAGCTACATACCTGTCTCGGTCATGGCGGCATTGGTCGTGGGCGAAGTACTGCGACCCGGCGGCGACTGGCGCTCGCTCGCCGACAACCCGTACCTGCTCGCGGCGATACCGACGGCGCTCATCTACCACCGCTGGCGGAGCTTCCTCGGAGCGACCGTCGCGGGCGTTCTCTTCTTCTTGGCGTTCCGAGCGCTGCTCGGCTAGACTTGAGGCCCGCCGGGGCCGGGCACGGGCCCCGGATGACCACGAGAGGATCCGCATGGCCCGCATCCTGCCCTTCAACGCCGTCATGTTCGACCGCGACGACCGTGACTTCACGCCCGTCACCGCACCGCCGTACGACGTGATATCCCCGGAGCAGCGTCTCGCGCTGCTTGCCAAGGATCCGCACAACGTCGTCGCCCTGGAGCTGCCGGAAGGGCCGCTCGACCCGACGGTTCCGGACAATCGCTACGAGACGGGGCGCCGGCGCTGGCGTGACTGGCGTTCCACCGGCGTGCTGCGCGAAGATGACTCTCCCGCGATCTATGTCCTCGAGCAGACATGGGAGCATGAGGGCCGCCCGGTACGCCGTAGGGCGTTCGTCGGCGCCATCGAGCTCCGTCCGTTCGCCGACGGCGTCGTCCTCCCTCATGAGCGCACGCTGCCCAAGGCCCTCGATGACCGCCTCAACCTGACCCGATCGACCGCGGCGAACCTGAGCCAGGTCTTCAGCCTCTTCTCGGACCCTGGGCGCATATCGGATGCCGTGTTCGATCGCGCTATGGCCGAGAGGCCCCTCATGTCGGCCACCGATGCGGACGGCGTCATCAGTCGCGTGTGGGCGATCCGCGACGCCGGGGACACGGCGATCCTCGTAGAGCTGCTGGCTGATCAGCCCGTCTTCATCGCGGACGGACACCATCGCTACACGACCTCCCTGGCGTACCGTGACGAGCGCCGCACGGCGGACGGTCGCGCACTCGACGGCGAAGCGCCGCGCGCCGCATACGACTATGTGATGATGGCGCTCGTCAACATGGACGACCCTGACCTCGTCGTGTTGCCGACGCACCGGGTCGTCCGGGCGGGAGCCGACTTCGATCCCGAGAGCTTCTGGTTCCGCCTGTCGGAGCACTTCGAGATCGGCGACCCGACCGATGCCGCCCCGCACGAGCTCATCTCGGCGGAACGCACCGCGTTCGTCGTCAGGACCGCTGACGGGGCCGAGCGCCTCGCTCGACTCAGGTCCGGGTCGGATCCGGCGCGGATCATCGGCGGCACGCACTCAGACGCATGGAAGCGGCTCGATGTGACCGTGCTGCAGGAGATGATCCTCGCCCCCCTCTTCGGCGTGCATCCCGACGAGCCTGCCAGCCTCGACCGGTTGCGCTTCGTCAAGGAGGGGCATACGGCACTCGAGGTCGCACCTGACGAGGTCGCGTTCATGATGCGCGCCACCGGCATGGACGAGTTGCGCGCCGTCGCCCTCAACGGCGAGACGATGCCCCAGAAGTCGACGTACTTCTACCCGAAGCTGCTGTCCGGTCTGCTCATGCGCTCGCTGGACTAGCGGCGTCTCGCGCCGACGCCTGTCGGCGCGTGCTGCACGAGTCGGGCACACACCCCGCCGAGACGACACTCGGCGCAGCGAGGCTCCCGGGGCCTGCACCACGCGCGGCCGATCTGCCAGGCGGGCAGGTCGAGCAGCCCCGGCGCCTCGGGGCAGGCGGCGCGCGCCGCCGCACGGATCGCTTCGGGGGTGTCGGCCTCGGCCAGGCCGGAGCGGAGAAACACCCGGCGGACGTGGACATCGTACGCGACACTGCCGCACTCCGTCCCCTCGAGCGCGACCCCGAAGTGCCGGACGAGGATCTCGACGGCCATGACGGCCTTCTTCTCGCCCACGCCCGGGAACTCGAGCAGTCGGCGGGTCACCTCGGTCACCCGGGCTCCGTCGGGCCAGATCGCGGCCGCCGAACCCCCATACTCCTCGATGAGGCGCGCGGCAGCCGAGGAGACCCACCCGGGTACGGTCTTCACGAAGCGATGGAGCGCCGGCGGGTGCGCGAAGGCGCGTGCGACCGCTTCCCTCTCGGCCGCCAGGCGCTCGAGATCGAGATGTCCGAGGCGCTCGCGGAGCAGGTAGGGTCCCGCCCACGCCCGCTCGGCAGGCACGCCCTGGGTGAAGAGCACGCCGAGCAGGAACGCTTCGGGTGAGGACTTGATGAGCGCGTCGGCCTGCTGTAGCGGGGTGAACGCATCGCCGTCTTGCGCCGCACCGAGCGCCGCCAGCTCCTCGCCGGCTGCGCGCAGCTCGGCGGCGACCGCTTCTCGGGTCACCGGGTACGCGGTCCGTTCTCGAGGAAGAACGCGCACGACACGCACGTCTCCTTCATCGTCGCCGTCCGGTCGACGTCAGGGTCGAGCAGAAGGAGCGGGCTGGCCACCGAACGGGTCGGACGCTCGCAGTCCGCGAACCGGCACGAGGCGGGACACCGCTCGGTCGGGTCGATGGCGTGCGGACACCGCGACCGCATCTCGTCATCGCACCCGCGGTCCGACCAGCATGCCATGGCGCCTCCCGTATACCGTCCTGCGGTCGAGCGACCATTGTAGCGCAGCGGCGTCCACTTCCCACCAGGACATCGGTCGCTCGCGTAGAATGTTGACCGGAGTGCCATCATCCCCGCTGAGAGGACGTCTGCATGCAGGTGCTCGAGACCCCCCGACACGACCGCTACGGAACCGTCGTGGCGGGTGCCGGACCTGCGGGGATCCTCGCAGCCCTTCACGCAGCGACATCCGGGCGTGTCCTGCTCGTAGACAGCTCAGGCCTGCCACGCGACAAGAGCTGCGGCGGCATGCTCCACCATCACACGGTCAGGACGCTGGAGCGGTACGACCGGATCCCCCCTGGGATCGTGCTCGATCCGCGTACGGTGCACTTCCGCTACAACGATTGGGACCGGCGGATCACCAAGACCACGACACTCGAGTTCCTCAACGTGAGCAGGGCCGGATTCGACGAGTGGCTGACGACGCTGCTTCCCGACACCGTGGACGTCGTAGCTCCCTGCGAGCTCCGCGACTTCCGACAGAGCCCGTCCGGGGTGGACATCACCCTCAAGACACGCGACGGGGATGTCGCTGTCAGCAGTGACGTGCTCGTGGGCGCCGACGGGGCCCGTTCGCAGGTTCGGCGTGTCCTCGAGGTCCCGTCGACCGCGACGTACGTCACGCTGCAGGACTTCTGCACGGTCCAGGAATCCGTCGCCCCGGTCTTCGACTGCATCTACATGCGCGACATCGGCGATCAGTACGCCTACTCATACGTCGTCCCCAAGGGTCCCACCGCCATCGTCGGCTCGGTGTACTACCCCAAGACCAAGCATCCCTGGGAGAAGCAGGACCTCACCTTGGACATCTTGCGCGAGCGGATGCCGGGGCTCGGTCCGAGCGTGAAACGGGAGGCCGCCGCGGCGCTTTACCTGCGCTCCCCTGATGACGTCGTCTGCGGTCGGGGCCGAGTCCTGCTCGCTGGAGAAGCGGGCGGCTTCATGTCGCCTACCTCGGGTGAAGGGATCTCCTACGCCGTCAACACCGGCCGCCTCGCGGGCGAAGCCATCGGCGCCGGGGATGCAGCCGGGGCGCTCAGCAGATACGCGGCCGCGGTCGAGCCGGTGCGCAGGAACATCGCGCGCAAGTTCCGATGGCTCCCGTTCATGGAGTCGCGGGCGGGCAAGTACGTGGCCGGCTTCATGCCCGAGAAGCTCGTGAGCAAGGTCACCGAAGGACTCTGACAGGACTCCGCGACGCCGCGTCCGGGCGGAGCGGCGCGCGCTCTTGTCCCCGCTGCGCCCGCGCCGGCTACCTCGACTTGTGGCTCCGGCTCGGGGTCGGATCGAGCTGACCCTGATACTTGCTGCCGAGACCCGGCGTCCCGTACGGACGGTCGACATCGGTCGTCATCTGCATGAACGAGATCTGGCCGATCGCCATACCCGGCGTCAGCACGATGGGCAGGTTGGCGACGTTCGAAAGCTCAAGCGTGAGCGTTCCCGACCACCCGGGGTCGACGTAGCCAGCCGTCGAGTGGATCAGCAGGCCGAGACGACCGAGCGAGGACTTCCCCTCAAGGCGCGCGACGATGTCCTCAGGCAGGTCGACGCGCTCGACGGTGGCGCCCAGCACGAACTCACCCGGATGGAGAACGAACGGTTCCTCGGCCGTCGCCTCGACGAGCTCCATGAGCCCGTCCTGCTCCATCGCCGGGTCGATGTACGGATAGCGCGAGTTGCGGAACACCTGGAACCTCTCGCCCAGATGCAGGTCCACGCTCGAGGGCTGGATGTCAGCGGGGTCGCACGGCTCGATGCGGATGCGCCCCGCCGTCATCTGCTCCTTGATCGTCCTGTCCGAGAGAACCATGGCCGACCTCGCTACGCGCACTTGCTGTAGCCGCAGGCGCGGCAGACCGCGCACCCGGACTCATGCTCGAGCGCGCCGCCGCACTCGGGGCACGCGCCGGCGAGGTTGTCGAGCTGGTCGAGGTTCTTGGACACGCCGACCGAGGCCTCGCCGGTGTCGGCCGCCGTCGCGCCCGTGGATCGGCACTTCCTGATCCTCGAGGTCATCCCGGGCAGCACCAAGCGCGAGGTGTCGGCCCACTCGAGGTAGTGCTCGAGCGCGATGCCGACCGCGTCAGCGCAGGACAGGACCTTGCCGCCCTGCGCCCATGCCGGGCTCGGACAGCGGATGCCCCGCATCTGCTTGACGACGGCATCGGGGTCGACGCCGGCACGGAGCGCCATCGAGATGACTCTGGACAGCGCCTCGGACTGTGAGGCGGCACAGCCGCCCGACTTGCCCATCGATGTGAAGAGCTCGCAGAGTCCTTCTTCGTCAGAGTTGATGGTCACGTACAGGTTGCCGCAACCCGTCTGGATCTTCTCGGTCCGACCCATGGTGACCGACGGCCGCGGCCGCGGCTCGATCTCACCGTGTCGCCGACCGTCGTCGTACTGCTGACCGGAGCGACCCGTCGTGAGGACCTGGTTCTCCTTCGAGCCGTCACGGTAGATGGTGACGCCCTTGACGCCGAGCTCGTGAGCGAGGTCGTAGACCCGCCGGACATCATCGGCCGTCGCCTCGTTGGGGAAGTTCACCGTCTTGCTCACGGCGTTGTCGGTGTGCTTCTGGAACGCGGCCTGCATCCGGATGTGCCACTCAGGATCGATGTCGTGCGCGGTAACGAACACGTCACGCACCGCCTCGGGCACTTCCTCCATATGTGCCACCGAGCCATGGTCGGCGATGCGCGCCATGAGGTCGCGGCTGTAGAAGCCCTGCTTCACGGCGATGTCCTCGAAGAGCGGATTGACTTCGATGAGGCGGTCGTTGTCCATGACGGTACGCACGTAGGACACGGCGAAGAGCGGCTCGATGCCGCTCGAGCAGTTGGCGATGATCGACAGCGTGCCGGTCGGGGCGATCGTCGTCACGGTCGCGTTCCTCAAACGCATGCCTTCAGGCGTGTCGTAGACCGAGCCCTCGAAGTTGGGGAACACGCCGCGAGCCTCGGCGAGCTTGGCCGATGCCGACCGTGCCTCTGCCTCGATGAAGCCCATGATCTTCTCGCCAAGCGCGACCGCGTCATCGGAATCGTACGGCACACCGAGCATGATGAGCAGGTCAGCCCAGCCCATCACGCCGAGACCGATCTTGCGGTTGCCGCGCGCGAGTTCGCCGATCTTGGGCAGCGGATACTCGTTCACGTCGATGACGTTGTCGAGGAAGTGCACAGCGCGATGGATGACATCGGCCAGACGGTCCCAGTCCATGTCGGGGCCGGCCTCCGTGAAGCGCAGGAAGCGCGACAGGTTGATGGAGCCGAGGTTGCAGGCCTCGTACGGCAGCAGCGGCTGCTCGCCGCAGGGGTTGGTGGACTCGATGTCGCCCAGTGCGGGAGTCGGATTGTCCCGGTTCATCCGGTCGATGAAGATGATGCCCGGGTCGCCAGTGGCCCAGGCCATCTCGATGATGAGATCGTAGACCTCACGGGCGTCCAGCGTGCCGGCGACCTCATGGCTCCGGGGGTTGATGAGCTCATACTCCCGGTCTTCGGCCACAGCATCCATGAACTCCTCGGTCAGCGCGACCGAGATGTTGAAGTTCGAGAAGTCCCCGTCCGCCTTGCACTTGATGAAATGCAGGATGTCCGGGTGGTCGATCCGCAGCACGCCCATGTTGGCCCCACGGCGGGTCCCACCTTGCTTGACCGCCTCGGTCGCCTGGTTGAACACCCGCATGAACGACACGGGGCCGCTGCTCACGCCCTGCGTCGAGCGGACCTCGTCGCCGGAGGGTCGAAGCCTCGAGAAGGAGAATCCGGTGCCACCGCCGGACTTGTGGATGAGCGCCGTGTCACGCACGGCGCCGAAGATCGACTCCATCGAGTCGTCGACCGGGAGCACGAAGCACGCGGACAGCTGCTGAAGCTCACGGCCGGCGTTCATCAGCGTCGGCGAGTTCGGCAGGAACTCCAGGGACGTCATGAGCGCATAGAAATCCGCGGCTGTCTCGGCCACATCGCTCTCTGTGGCGCCGTAGCGCGCATCAGCCGCCGCGATGTTCTCGGCGACACGAACGAACATGTCCGAGGGTGCCTCGATCGCCTCGCCGTCCTCGCCCTTACGCAGGTAGCGCTTCTTGAGGACGGTCAGGCTGTTCGGCGACAGAGTCTCATCGATGGTCCGGTCATACGTCGTCTTCTCGGGTGCGTCAGCCATGCGATGTCCTCCTCGGAAGCGTCCCCTGCGTGATGCGGCGCGCCGGGTCGAACCAGTCGGCGCGCCACAAGATGTTGCGCTCATTCAGTCTACGCGGCCCACATATAGTGCGTCAATGTGCGCTGGGACGAACGGCTGCGACAGCGCGCCGACCGGCCGCCAACCCCCGTACCAACGCGCCCGAACAAGCGACGAGCGCCGCCCGTAGAGACGGACGGCGCTCGTTCGATCGTTCGAGGCGTACGCTTAGACGGGCTCGACGCGCTCCACCTCAGGGACTTCCTGCTTGAGCACGCGCTCGACGCCGTTGGCCAGCGTGAGCTGCGACATCGGACAGCCGGCGCACGCACCGACCAGCCGGACCTTCACGACGCCGCCTTCGACGTCGACGAGCTCGACGTCCCCGCCGTCTGCCTGCAGCGCCGGACGGATCTTGTCGAGAGCTTCCTGTACGCGCTCCTTCACGTGCCTACCTCCTCATCAACGCCGTCTCAGGCGGACGGCGACACGACACCGCAGCGGGTATCGTACCATGACGACGATTATCTGACCGTATCAATCAACTTTCGTGCCGAGTCGCTGCCGGCTCAAACGCCGGAGCCGTTGGATGTGTTCAGCGGCGTC
>FWPV01007697.1_pt1 | contig 14285 bp, 16 predicted proteins | sample 2228371 | NCBI WGS metagenome assembly FWPV01 (sample SAMEA103939776, study PRJEB20133) | metagenome
GATTGATTAGAAATTAGGTCAATTAGGAATTAGGAATTTAGAACGTGTTTTTGGTTTTTAAAGTATATTTTTATTGTACAAACTTTTTATCCTTCCTTCAAGCACAACTATTTCAATTTGATTTGAGATTCTGCTTCAATCTCTTGCCAAGGAATCACTCCTTTTATTTTATAGCGCCAAAATCCGGCAGCGGTCACCATAGCCGCATTATCAGTACATAAAGAAAGGGGAGGAAATAAAACTTGATTTGCAAAAGCTTTCTCCATTTTTTTTCTCAAAAGTTGATTAGCCGCCACACCTCCTGCTACCAAAATTTTTTTCGCTTTTATTTTTTTAGCCGCTCTGAAAGTTTTTTCCACTAAAACATCTGTCACTGCTTCCTGAAAACTGGCGCAAATGTCTCTTTTGGTTTTTGCAGTCAGCTTTTCTTGCTGCCGCACAAAATATAAAACCGCAGTTTTCAAGCCCGCAAAAGAAAAATCGAAATTTTCTTCATCAATCATAGGTCGAGGAAAGCTAATGGCTTGGGGATCGCCTTTTTTTGCCCACTTGCTAATCACTGGCCCGCCAGGATAACCTAAATCCAAAAGTTTAGCAACTTTGTCAAAAGCCTCGCCAGCAGCATCATCACGCGTTTCCCCAAGAATCTGGTATTGCAAAGGTCTTGCTATTTTAAATAAAGTACTATGCCCTCCGGAAACAGTGAGACAAAGTAGAGGATAAGAAAAATGCGCTTTAAACCAACCCTTTTCTTTTAACCAATGAGCAAAAAAGTGCGCTTCCAAATGATGAACAGAAACTATTGGCACATTTAAAGCATAAGCCAAAGTTTTCGCTGTCACTGAACCTACAAGCAAAGCAGGAATTAATCCTGGACCAGCTGTTACCGCAATCAAATCTATATCGTTTAATGTAATTTTTGCTTGCTTTAATGTTTCTTTTACAACTGGCATCATTTTCACTACATGGGCGCGGGCTGCTACTTCTGGCACCACTCCTTTTGTTTTTTTGTGCAGATTTATTTGCGAAGAAACGAGATTGGCTAGAATTTTAAAACCGCGGCGGGCATTTTGTTCAACAACAGCCGCCGCAGTCTCATCACAAGAAGTTTCCAGTCCTAGTATTAACATAATAAAAATTCAAAAATTAAAATGCAAAATGCAAAATTTTGGAGGTTCATAAAAATTTCTTACAAGAAATTTTTATGAACAACATTATTTTTAAGTTTTGAGTTTTTATTTCATTCTCACTACTATCAACGATTCATCGTCCAAAATCTTTCCTTCCTGGAATTTTCTCAATTCCCCTACCAGACCTTTTTGTAAATAATCAGGGGTAATTTCTTCTCCCCTCCCTTCTGCTTCCCTTATCACCCTTTCCACGGCGCTTCTTACCCCTGCCTCCCCCCAGCTTTTTTTATCTTTTCTTGCTTCCCTGAAAGCATCGCAGTAAGAGATGATGAAATCGCCAGAGGAAACAGTAACTGTTCTTCTTTCGCCCCTTTCTTCTTCTTCAAACGGTAAACCAATAATTGTTTTGCCCTTCTCATCTTTGCTCAATTCCAAAATATTGCGGCCTTTCTCGGTGACAATAATTAATTTTTCCCCTCCGGCATCCAGCCATTCCACTTCATATTTGCCCGGTACTTTAGGAGTAAAACGCAAAACATTCACTGTGGCAAATTTCATCTCCTCAAAATCCTCATTGGCTTCTCTCAAGTATTGATCAGCGGCGTCTAGACCTATTACTCCCGGATCCACCTTCTCTCCCAAGGCAAGCTTGGCTTTCGCTTTCTCCAGAATTTTCTCATAATGATCTCTCCCTCCTGGATCAAAGAAAAAATATTGTTCTTCCAGCTCCTGCATTAATTCTTCATTTTCCCTTTGAGGATTTTTTTCCCATTGCCTGATAGCCAAATAAGTGCACAGGAATTCTTTTTTTGTGCCGATAGCTCTCGACGCAAGATATGAGCCATGACCCGCTACATCTATCAACACCGCCACTATGCTTTTCCCGTCTTCAAAGACAATACAGCTGTCACCCCCGCCATTTCTTTTTACCTCTTTCTCCAAATCCGGATAGGCCTGCTCATGCATGGCAACTTCAAAGTATGCGGAGCACTTGTTTAAATTCTCAACATCAGTCAAAACATCTTCTTTTAACATTTCACGGAGCTTTTTGTTTCTTTTTTCAAAATATAAAGTAAATTGCTCATTCTCCTCCGCCCTGCTGATAATTTCTTCGTAATTTTTAACAAAAAAACTGAAGGTGTCCATCCCTTCTTTATCCATTAATTCCTGTTGTTTTCTATCCAAGGCCAAAATTTCCTGACCAATTACTCTTACCTTGTCCCAGCCAGGGGTTATTTTTTCTTTCTCCGGCATTGCTTCTAACAGTGGCGTTTCTTTTTCCATAAAGTTTGATTAAGTAATCTTTCTTTATCTTGACATAAAAGAGATTTTTTGTTAAGATTCAATAATAAATTCAAAATGCAAAATGCAAAAATCAAAATGTAGGAAGCTCATTAAAATTTCTTCAAAGAAATTTTAATGAGCAACATTATTTTTGAGATTTGATTTTTGAATTTTGAATTTTGAATTAGTTTTTGGCCCCATCGTCTAGTGGCCTAGGACAGCGGGTTTTCAATCCGTTAACCGGGGTTCGACTCCCCGTGGGGCTATTTTCGTCAAAACTAAAATTAAGTAAGAAACTTTTTAAACGGAATAAACATTAATAACGCACTTTGGGGAGTCGAAGGGTGACCTTAAATGTCACCCCGGCTCCGAGGCTTTTTGACGAGGAGGACTCCCCGTGGGGCTATTTTAAAAACTAAAAACTTAAAATTAAAAAATAAAAACCACAAAGAAAAATTCAAAATGTTTTTTGTCCGCTAATTGGCGGATTTTGTTTTTAAAGATATAATAAAAAAATGAAAGAAATAAAAATATTAGGAGCAGGGATATCTGGCTTAACCTGCGCTATCAATCTGGCCAAAGCAGGAAGAAAAGTAATTGTCTATGAACGAGAAAAAGAAGTAGGCAAACGCTATGATGGAGATTTTCGGGGATTGGAAAACTGGAGCACAAAAGAAGACGTCCTGGATTTTTTAAAAAGCATGAATTTAGAAATTAATTTTCTCTGCGAGCCGGTCTCTTCAGCAACACTTTTTGGTCCCAAAGGATCAGAATATAAATTTTTCTTAAAAAGACCTGCTTATTACACTGTAAAAAGGGGGAAAGAAAAAGACTGTTTTGATTTCGGCTTGGCAGAACAAGCAAAAAACCAAGGAGTGGAAATTATTTTGGGCACGGACAAAAATAAAGATGAAGCAGACATTATTGCTACTGGATCAGTAACAGAAAAATATTTGGATGCTTTAGTGCGCGGAATGATCTTTGAAACGAATTTAGCTGATTACCAATACGCAGTTTTAAACGATAAATTAGCTCCCAATGGCTACAGTTATTTTCTAATCCACAATCATACCGCCACTTTAGCTGCCTGTATTTTTAAAAATTACCAAAGAGCGGATTATTATTTGGATGAAACTTTAAAATTTTTTCAGAGCAAAATTAAATTTAACATTAAAAATCCACGCAAGTTCGGCGGATACGGAAGTTTTTTTATCACCAACACAGCGATAAAAAATGGAAAATTGTATTTAGGGGAAGCGGCAGGGTTTCAAGATTTTCTTTGGGGTTTTGGCATGCGTTATGCTATGCAAAGCGGGTATTTGGCTGCTAAAAGTATTTTGGAGGGAAAAAATTATGATCAATTATGGAAAAAAGTCCTTTTGCCGCAAATGAAAGCATCTGTTGTCAATAGATTCATCTTCCAAAATTTGCAAAATACAGGATATGAAAAACTACTCCGAAAAGTCCACGCTAAAAGAGATCTCTCCCTTCTCTATAAATATTTTAATTTTTCTTCCAGACACACCGCTTTGTGGCCTATAGCAAAAGTGGTTTTTCACAAACACATCACTCCCCCCTTTTTATAACAAACATCTTTTTATTTACATTTGAAGCAAGACAGGAATAAACAATATGCTTGTCTAGATTATTCGTTGACTTAAAAGCGGAGGGCTGTTAAGGTAAGATTATTATGCTCAAAAAGTTTTTCGATAATATTTTAGGAGGCAATACCCTCTATTATCCCGGCTGTTTAACCAAATTCGCCCTGCCCAAAATTCAAAAAAACTATGAAGAAATCCTAAGAAAATTAGGAAGAGATTTTATTATACTGGAAAGTGAGGAGTTATGCTGCGGCGCTCCGCCTTTGCGAGCAGGATATAAAGAAGATTTTGAAAATTTAAAAAAGAAAAACAAAGCAATCTTTAAAAAATATGCCGTTAAACAAATTATCACAAATTGTCCTTCTTGTCTGCATATTTTTAAAGAAGAATATGGCATTCCTATAAAACATGTCACAGAAATTTTGTGGGAAAACCGCAAAAAATTAAAAAAATTAAATTTTCAAAATCAAGAAATTTTTTATCACGACCCTTGTCATTTAGGACGCTACTCTCGAATTTATGACCAGCCAAGAAATGTTTTGAAAGATTTGGAATTTAAAATTAAAGAGTTATCTCAAAATAGAAATTTTAGTTTTTGCTGCGGCGCGGGAGGAGGGCTAAAAACCAATTGTCCTCAATCTTCCAATGAAATCGCCCAAACAGTTTTGAAAGAATGCGAAGGAAAAATTTTAGTTACTCCCTGCCCTATGTGTTATGTGCAATTCAAAGAAAACGCCAAAGGAGAAACAAAAGTAAACTCCCACACCAAAAAAATTGGTGTGAGGGTAAAAGAATTTTCAGAACTCATCAATAACAAATGAAAAAGTTTTCTTTATTTTTTCTGTTTTCAAGTTTTTCGGTTTTTTGGTTTTTTGGTTTTTCGGTTTTTCGGCCCATGGCCGACCTCAACCCAAGGCTGATGGGCCTTGGGTTCAATCCTTGGGCTGGTTGGTCTTTGGTTTTTAACTCTGCTCATGCTCAAGAAATAACGCGGCAACCTAGTGTTACCGCAGTTTATTTTTATAGCAATACTTGCCAACATTGTATAAAGATTAAGCCATTTTTAGATGAAACAGAAAAAATTTACGGTAATCGCCTAGATTTGCAAAGACACGAAGTCACCGCTGATGCAAAAAACCAGGATCTTTTCCAAAAATTCGTCAAAGCATACGACATTCCCTTAACCCGCGCGGGCGTGCCGCTTTTATTTATTGGTCAAGATTACTTGTTGGGCGACGAACCCATTGCCAATGAATTGAAAAATAAAATAGATCTGTGCTTAAAAAATTCTTGCGAACTAAAAGTAAAAACAGAAAATAATGCCAAAAACGGAAAAATCGATCTTACTGTTCCTTTAATTCTAGGAGCGGCTGCTGCTGATTCCATTAATCCTTGCGCTATTGCCGTGCTGTTGTTTTTAGTCTCTTTTATTTTCGGCTTAAAAAGTTCTCGCAAAAAACTCTTAACTATCGGATTTGTATATATTTTTGCGGTTTTTCTTGCTTATTATATTGCAGGTTTAGGACTTTTAAAGTTTTTCTCCTTTGCGCCATTGACTCTTTTCCTAAGGATTATCGTTCCCGCGGTCATTATTATCGCTGGCTTAATCAATCTTAAAGATTTCTTTTTCGGTGAAGGAAAAATTTCTTTAAAAATTCCCGATCGTTCCAAGCCATGGATAGAAAAATTCTTGACCAAAGCCACCATCCCTGGAGTTTTGATCGCTGGTTTTCTGGTGGCCACTTTTGAACTTCCTTGCACAGGAGCAGTATACGTAGGAATATTAAGTCTCCTCGCCAAAGAAGGGCTACAATTAAAAGGATATTTTTATTTACTTTTTTATAATCTTATCTTCGTTTCTCCTTTAGTGGTGATTTTGCTCCTTGCCGTTTTTGGTTTTAATGTGCAAAGAATGGAGAGAATGCGGCAGGACATTAAATTATGGTTAAAATTTATTTTGGGTTTAGCAATGATCATCTTGGGGCTTTATTTAATTTTTTATGCATAACAACAATAAACTAAAATGAAAAATGAAAAAAATAAAAACGACAAAGAAAAATTCAAAATGGTCAAAACTTAAAATCAAAAACTTTTTAGATTTTAGATTTTGATTTTTAATTTTTCATTTTTAGTTTTTAATTCTCTTATGCTCAAAGGAAGTATAAAAAAATTAGCTTGTACGGTTTATAGCGCTGATGCCTCTCAAGAAGAAGGAAGAGCTAAAGGCGTATATTGGCCGACAAAATTTTCAGAACTTGAAAAAATTGTGGCGGAAGCTGTTTCTTCATCGCAAAAAATTGTTGCCCGTGGAGCTGGCACAGGTCTTGTAGGGTCTTGCGTGCCCAAAGATGCTTGGGTTATTGATTTATCTTCCTTCCGCAAAATTTACCAGGTGGATGAAAGAGAAAAAACTGTTTGGGTAGAAGCTGGAGTAGTGATAGAACAATTAAATAATGAACTTAAAAAATATGGATTGTTTTTTCCAGTTCAACCGGGAAGTTTTTGGGCGGCAACCATTGGTGGCGTAGTCGCCACTAATGCTATGGGCTTGAAAGCTTTTAAATACGGTCGAGCGGAAAAGAATATTTTAGATTTGGAAATTATTGATGGCACAGCGAAAAGGAGAAGAGGGGAACATCTAATTAAGGATATAATTGGCAAAGAAGGATTAACGGGAATTGTTCTTAAAGCCAAATTAAAATTGGCCAAACTTCCCCAAAAATCATCTTCGTCTCTAAAAAAATTTGAAAATATTTTGCAACTTCTGCAAGCAGTAAAAAATTTCAAAAAAAATTCTCACATCGCTAATACTGAATTTCTGGATGACAAATCCTCCGAAATTATCGGTTTGGAAAAATTTCCTCATCTTCTAATAGAATACGAAAATGAAGAAGGAAAATTTAAAGGAAAAAAACATTTTGAATTTTGGCAGAAAAGAGCTACTTTATATCCCCGTTTGGCTAAAACTGGTCATTACCTTATTGAAGACCCCCAAATCCCTGAGGATAATCTAGTAGTTTTTTTGGAATGGCTTGCAAAAAACAATATCCCTAGTTTTGGCCACCTCGGAGTCAATATTATCCATCCCTGTTTTAAAAAGGAACAAGAAAATTTAATTTCTGCGATGTATTCAGAAGTACAAAAGTTAGGAGGGAAAATTACAGGAGAACATGGCATTGGTTTGAAGAAAAAACAATATCTTTCAGCAGAGCAAAAAGAAAAAATCGCCAAATTAAAAAAAGAGTACGATCCTTATAATATTTTTAATCCCGGAAAATTATGTTGGATCAATGTATAAAATGTGGCTTATGCCGGGAGGCCTGCCCAGTATTTAGGGCAACCTTAAACGAAATTCACTCTCCCCGCGGCAAAGCTATTGCTAAAGAAAAAAATCTTTTATCCAAAGATACCTTTTTTTGCACTATTTGCAAAAAATGCCAGGAAATCTGCCCGGTTAATTTTGATTTAAAGGTAATTGATGATAGAATAAAGTTAGTGCAAAGTGGTGAAGAAACTAAAGCAAATAAAGAAATGATCAGCAACATCCGCAAATTCGGCAATCCTTTTGGCAAAATTAAAAAGGGTTCCATCCCCAAAAAACTCTACTGCTGCTAAAATGTTATAAATTCTAACAATCAGAACTATTCGTGAACTGAGATTGGTTGCATTAAATATATATCATCTTAAATCCAAAGCACGAAATCCGAAATCCTAAATCCGAAACAAATCCTAATGACTAAAACCCCAATAACCAAAACAGATCTTGAACATTTAGAAATTCGAAATTCGAATTTCTAAACTTGAGACATAACCCCCTGCCCAAAAATTTCTTAACGCACAGAACTAGAAATTAAAAATCATGACTCAAAAACAATTATTTACTTTCTTCAATAATTTAAAAAAAGAATATCGTTTAATTGGACTAGTAAAATCAGGCGAAGAATTATATTTGCAGGAAATTGAAGATGTGAAAAAAATCGATTTATCCGGTATTCTTCCTTTTTATCCGCCAAAGGAATTCTTGATTCCTTCTCAGGAAACGCTTTATGCATATGAAAAAGGGAAAATTCAAAAATCAAGCATACGCAAAAAACCGCAAGCGCTAATAGCTATAAACACCATCGATCTCAAAGTGCTTCCCTTGTATAACCAGGTTTTTGAACACGACATTTATTATCAGGAACGAAGAAAAAATACTCTGATTGTAGGTATTACTCCAGCGCCAGAATCCTGGAGCTTATACCAAGAATTTCATCCTAAAATAGAGGAGGAAATTCTGGAACATCTGGAATTTGACATTTTCTTAGAAAAACAGGGAAAAAATTTCAATATTTACTCTGGTTCAGAAAAGGGCCAGCGCACTTTAAAAAAATACGGCATCCGCGCTTACGAGCATATTCAATATGTGGGCTATATCAAAGAAGAAGGACCGGATCAATTCATGCTTACCATTAAAGATAAGATGGAAAATCACTTCACTCCCAAGATTTGGGAAGAGCTGGGTAAGCGCTGTATTGAATGCGGGAAATGCACCATTGCTTGCCCTACTTGTTTTTGTTTCCGCACCCAGATTGAGCCGGGATGGAAAAAGAATGAAGGAAAAAAAGAAAGGGTATGGGATTCCTGCTTTTACCAGGAATTTTCCCAAGTAGCAGGCGGTCATAAATTTTTAAAAAATACCGCGGAACGCATTCATTTTTGGTATGAGCACAAATTCGTGCGCATCCCGCATGAATTTTCTCTTATGGGCTGTGTTTTATGCGGCCGCTGCACCCGTGTTTGCCCCGTAGACATCGACATTAAACAAACTTTAAAAGATATTTATAAAAGCATCTAAATGAAAAATGAATTTTTGCCACAAACTGCAATAGTGACAAAAATTTCCCGCGAGACCTCTTCGGTGAAACTTTTTACTTTACGTTTTTCACCCCAAAGAAAACTATTTTTTAATCCTGGCCAATTCGTTCTTGTCTCGCCTAATTCAGCTGGGGAAATCCCTTTGGGCATTGCTTCTGCATCATTTGGCAAAAGCTCTTTTGATATAGCCGTGCGGGAAGTGGGCACAGTAACATCTATGATGCATCAACTAAAAGTAGGGGATAAAGTGGGAGTGCGCGGACCTTATGGCAATGGCTGGCCGCTTGAAAAGATCAAAGGAAGAAATGTTTTATTAATTGCCGGGGGCATTGGCATTGTTCCCTTCAGAGCATTCATTCAATCTTTGTGCGAGGAAAGAAAAAATTTCGGAAAAGTACAATTATTCTATGGTTCCCGCAACAAACAAGAATTAATTTTCAAAAAAGAAATCAACGATTGGTGTGAAAATATAGATGTACATCTATCATTCGATATGGGTAAAGTAGTATATTCTCCTTTTTTTAGCTGCGATATTGGCCTCATCACTACCTTATTTGAACGTATCAAACTGGTAGAAAATGCTGTGGCTTTTGTTTGTGGACCTCCTATTATGTGTAAATTTGTTTTAGATAAACTTTTCGAACATAAATTCAAAGACGAAGATATTTATTTATCTTTAGAACGCAGAATGGACTGCGGCATTGGCATTTGTCAGCATTGCGCAGTAGGTCCTTATTATGTCTGCAAAGACGGTCCTGTTTTTTCCTGGCAGGAAATCAAAAACATCCCGGGAGTCATAATGTAAATCAAATGCAAAAATCAAAAATCAAAAATCAAAATAAATGTTGATCACAAAAATTTCATAAAAGAAATTTTTGTGAGCTTCCAAAATTTTTCATTTCGCATTTTGAATTTTGAATTTAAATTAATGTGCTTAGCTTTTCCTTATCAAATTGTTAAAATAAAAGGCAATAAAGCAAAGATTAGAATAAACTCTCAAGAGCAAGAAATTGACATTAGTTTGGTGAAAGCAAAGAAAGGAGATTTTGTACTGGTGCAAAACAGCACTGCCATAAAAAAAATTCCCCGTAATCAAATAAAAGAATTAACTGCTCTTTTCATCTAAGGAGGAAAAAATGGAAGGATTACTGCGCGCCGCCCGTTACTGCTACAAACCTAACATTTTAGGCTATTGCGGCAGTCAAGAAAAAAGGGGACAGCTATTACTGCAAAGGTTCTTGCGAAAGGAAAAAGTTGACGAGAATGCGGTGAGAGATTTCCTTGCTACGTTTGAAGCCGCTTATCCCTATTTGCAGCTCATTGCCAGCGAGAACAACATCGCCGATCCCTTTGAAGAAAAAGTGGTGGAGGCCTATTGGATCGGCAATGATCTGCTGGAAAAAGTAAGACACACAGCATTTCAAGCAATGATCGCAGAGAAATTCGGCCGACCTCATCTTCTAGGAGAAAAAAGAGCCAGGGAGATTGCGCAAAATCTTCCCCCTTCTCTTTCTCCCCACCACAGCGTCCACCTTTCTGTAATCGGCTCTTTGACAAAAAAATTGGAGATAACTGTAAGAAACATGGATTTCTGCCGCATCGGCTGGGGCAAAGTGGAGAAAAAAGAAGAAGAGATTCTCGTTTTGACTTCCCAACGTTTAGTGCAAAACAAAACAACAGGAAAGTTAGCTCTTGAAGAAGAAAAAGGGAAGGTTACCCTCTATTCCCCCCACATCACCGCCGCAAGGATAGGAGATATTGTTTCCTTCCATTGGAAATGCGCTTGCGAAGTGCTCACAAACACTCAAGTGGAGAACCTCCAATCTTACACCTTAAAAACTTTGCGAGCGATAAACTCCGCCCAAGAAAAAGGTTAAAATCCTTTTTCTTGGGCCTTCTTTTAACCCTATTTCTTTTCATAGTTTAAAAAATGAACAAAACAAAAAAACCCACTATTGCTATTGTCTCTCTCACCGATGATGAAGGATGCTCCTTCGCTATTTTAGAGTTAGGGAAAAAATTTTTTGATCTTGCAGAATATTTTAATATCGGAGAGTTCCGTCTGATTGAGGAAGAAAGAGAAAAAAAGCGATATGACATTACCTTTGTGCAAGGTTCAGTCGTTACACAAAAAAATCATCAAAAAGTAAAAGAGCTTCGCAAAAAAAGCAAAGTCTTGGTGGCTATTGGCGCCTGTGCGCATTTGGGAGGTATTCCTGAAATAAAAAATTACGGAGAAAAAGAAAAACTAGCAGAAAAAGTATATCGCTTTCACAAATCCATCGATAATCCGGAAATTAAACCCCTCAGGGAATTAGTAAAAGTTGATTTTGAACTTCCTGGATGTCCTATAACGCCTGAGGAATTTTTAAAATTTTTGCGAAAGTACCTACAAAATCAAAGAATGATCATTCCTGCCCGTCCTGTCTGCTATGAATGTCAAATCGCAGGATATCGTTGTCTTTTGCAAAATGGCAAACCTTGTTTGGGACCTATTACCCTAGGCGGGTGCTACGCTGTTTGCCTAAAAGCAGGGTTTCAATGCGAAGGTTGCCGCGGTCTTGTTCCGGGAATCAATCCCCGAAATCACTTGCAAAAATTACAAACATTAATTTCCCAAAAAAGATTAAAAGAAATTTTAGAAACCTATGGGCTAAGAGATGACCTTGAAGAAGCACTGCAGAAATCTCAAGGGAGTGAAAATAAAGCCTCCTGATCAAATGCAAAAATAAAATTTTTGAATTAATAATCATGAAAATTACCATTAAACAAATAGAAAAAACTGAAGGGCATAGCGGCTTTGAAGCGGATCTTTTAAATGGCAAGGTAAAAAAGGCTAAAATTCATGTTCTTGAAGGAGCGAGAATGTTTGAAGCCATTTTGACTAATCGCTACTTTGCTGATGACCCTATCATTGTCCAACGCATCTGCGGCATCTGTCCGGTAGTGCACAATTTAGCGTCTGTAAAAGCTTTAGAAAATATCTTTCACCTTAAAATCCCGTCAGGAGCGGTGCTTCTGCGCAAGCTCATGCATCTTGGAGAAATTATTGAAAGTCACAGCATGCATATGTATTTTTTATCTTATCCAGATTTTTTAGGCATTGTTTCCGGCATCGATCTTTACAAAAAGTTTACTGAAGAAGCTCAAAGCGCTTTGAAGGTGCGCGCTTATGGCAATGAATTAATTGCCGCCATCGGAGGCCGCAGTATTCATCCTCTCGCCTCAAGTGTGGGAGGATTCCGACGCAAACCTGACGCCAAAATTCTTCAAAGAATTTTCAGAGAAAGCAAAGACATTTTGAAATTAGCAGCAAATCTAGGAGAAATCTTTGCCAGAATCTCCTATCCTAATTATTTTCGCCGCACTATTTTCTTTTCCCTCTCAAAACCTTCTGAGTACGCCTTTTATGACGGCGAAATTGTCTCTTCTCATAAAATAAAACTATCTGGTAAGAATTTTCTAAAAAAAATTACCGAGGAAGAAAAACAAAAGGAGGTAGTGAAAAGGGTAAAATTTCTGGACCAAACATATTTTGTGGGAGCTTTGGCTCGTCTTAATCTGCAAGCAGAGAAATTAAACCCTGAAGCGAAAAAAATCTTGCGCAAGGCAAAGATTAAATTGCCATCTTATAACATTTTTCACAATCTTTTAGCTCAAGCTGTAGAAACCATTCATTGCATTGAAGAAAGTCAAAAATTGCTCAAATTGTATCTAAAAAACCCTCCTGCGAAAGTACTCATTGATCCTCAAATAAAAGCAGGGGAGGGCTTGGGCATTGTGGAAGCACCCCGCGGCACTTTATACCATTATTACAAAGTAGATAAGGAAGGAGTGGTGAAAAAAGCCAACATTATCACTCCCACCGCCCAATTTTTAAACAACCTGGAAAAGGATCTCAAGCAATACTTAAGTGAAATGAAAGTAAAATCTTCTCAAAAGCGCCGCGATCTCATTAAACAGATGGTAAGGGTTTATGACCCCTGCATCTCCTGCGCCACTCATTAAAAATCAAATATCAAAAATACTTTTTGCATTTTGAATTACATTTTGACTTTTGAATTTTGACTTTTGAATTAATTTCGTGCACGATTTAATTCTTGCTCAGGACATCTTAAAAAAAGTATTAAAAGTTGCTCGCAAAAACAAACTAAAAAAAGTGAGTAAAATTTTTATTAAGCTGGGAAAAATCAAAGATCATGATGAGATTATCTCCCCAGACAACCTTCGTTTTAACCTCAATCTTTTAGCTAAAGATTCTATCGCCCAGAAAGCAAAAATTTTTATTAAAAAAACAAAAGACAGCAAAGTAAAATTAGAAAGCATCGAAGGCAATTAATGACAAACAGATTTTACTATCCTTCCATAACAGAAAGAACAAAATCTATCAGGGAAAAAGGAGTTATCCATCAGCTTCTTAATGTCTTGCGAAAAAAACCCAAAGATAAAATTGTTTTATTCGCGGGATCCGGAAAGGAATATCTGTTTCGCATTTCTCAAATCAGCAAAAAAGAAATCAAAGGCGAAGTGACGCAAATTTTCAAAAGCATCGCGGAACCGCCGCTAAAAATTACCCTTTATCAAGCATTGATTAAAAAAAATTTGGAAATCGTTTTTGCCGCTGGCACTGATATCGGCATTGCCAAATTCGTACCCATAGTCAGCCAGTATTGCCAGGTAAGAAAAATGTCTGAAAATAAAAAAATCCGCTATCAAAAAATTATTCGAGAAACCACAGAACAAAGCGGAAGAGGCATTATGCCTCAATTAGAAAACCTTATCAGCTTTGACCAAGCAATTCAAGAACAAAATGGAAAATCTGCCTATCTTTTTGCCCCAAAACAAAATCAAGAGCTAAAAGATTTTTTACCCAAAATAAAAAAAGAAAAGGAGATTTCTTTATTTATCGGCCCTGAAGGCGGCTTTTCCTCACAAGAAATTATTTTTGCCGAACAGCAAGGAATCAATCTTTGCAGTCTGGACAATCGCATCATCCGCAGCGAATTTGCCGGCATTGTCGCCTCCAGTGCAATTTTATACAGTTGACTAATAAAAAATCCAACAAAAATCAGCCCTCCGGTGGGGACTGATTTTTCCATTTTAAAAGGTGACCGAGCGGGATCGAACCGCCAAACACTAGGGCCACAGCCTAGTGCTCTACCAATTGAGCTACGGTCACCATCTTTGAACTTTTGCACGCCCTCAGACGGATTCGAACCGCCATCCCTAGTTCCGAAGACTAGTGCTCTATCCATTGAGCTATGAGGGCAGTGGCGCCCTCGGCAGGATTCGAACCTGCGACCTACGGTTTAGAAAACCATTGCTCTATCCAGCTGAGCTACGAGGGCATAAATAAATTAAAAATTAAAAATAAATTAAAAATTAAAAATGAAAAATGAAAAACTAAAATCAA
>FWPV01011275.1_pt1 | contig 14284 bp, 27 predicted proteins | sample 2228371 | NCBI WGS metagenome assembly FWPV01 (sample SAMEA103939776, study PRJEB20133) | metagenome
GCGCACGATCGTGGCGTTCCTCAAGCTTTTCCTGAGTAGTCGACTGTGCCGAGAGAGACACGACGGCGAAGAGCGTGGCGGCTGCTAAAGCTGTCCTGATCATGCCGTCACTCATGGCACGGGTTTGTATCGATGCAAACAAAAGGGCCGGAAGATTTCTCCCCCGGCCCCGCTTGTCTCGATATGGAGTCGCTTACGCGTCTTCCATTTCCTCTTCCGCCATCACAGGGCCGCTGTCCTGGCCCTTGGCGGCGGGGTTGCGGTCCACCAGTTCGATCACCGCCATGGTGGCGGCGTCGCCGTAGCGCACGCCGGCGCGCAGCACGCGGCAATAGCCGCCCGGCCGGGTCTTGTAGCGCTCCGCGATCTCGCCGAAGAGCTTCGCAACGATCTTCTCGTCGCGGATCTGCGCGAGAGCCTGGCGGCGGGCATGCAGGCCGCCGCGCTTGCCGAGCGTGATGATGCGCTCGACATACGGGCGCAGTTCCTTCGCCTTGGGAAGCGTGGTCGTGATCTGTTCGTGCTTCAGCAGGGAGGTCGCCATGTTGCGGAACATGGCGAGCCGATGGGCGGAGGTGACGCTGAGCTTACGCCCGGCAATTCCGTGACGCATGGTTCGTATTCCTTACCGGATGGCCCTTCAGAAGGGCTCCTCCACCTTCTTTGCGAGTTCCTCGATGTTCTCGGGCGGCCAGCCGGTGACGGTCATGCCGAGGCTGAGGCCCATCGAGGCCAGCACTTCCTTGATCTCGTTCAGCGACTTGCGCCCGAAATTCGGCGTGCGGAGCATCTCCTGCTCGGTCTTCTGCACGAGGTCGCCGATATAGACGATGTTGTCGTTCTTCAGGCAGTTCGCGCTGCGGACCGACAGTTCCAGCTCGTCCACCTTGCGCAGCAGGTTGCGGTTGAAGGGCAGGTCGTCGCGGACCTCTTCCTCCACCCGCGCGCGCGGCTCGTCGAAGTTGATCAGGATCTGCAGCTGTTCTTGCAGGATGCGGGCGGCGACACCGACGGCATCCTCGGGGGCGAGCGTGCCATCCGTCTCGACCGTCAGGATCAGCTTGTCATAGTCGGTCTTCTGGCCGACGCGGGTGGGCTCCACGCGATAGGCCACGCGGCGCACGGGCGAGTAGATGGCATCCACCGGAATGAGGCCGATCGGCGCGTCCTCGGGGCGGTTCTCGGAAGCCGGGACGTAGCCCTTGCCGATGTCCACCGTCAGTTCCATCGAGAGCTTCGCGCCATCGTCCAGCGTGCAGAGCACGAGGTCAGGGTTCGCGATCTCGATGTCCCCGGTCGTCTGGATCTGGCCGGCGGTCACCTCGCCCGGGCCGGTCGCGGTGAGCTGGAGGCGCTTCGGCCCCTCGCCCTGCATGCGGATGGCGAGCTGCTTCACGTTCAGGACGATGTCCGTCACGTCCTCCCGCACGCCCTGGATGGAGCTGAACTCGTGCAGCACGCCGTCGATGCGGATGGCCGTCACCGCCGCGCCCTGCAGCGAGGACAGCAGCACGCGGCGCAGCGCGTTGCCGAGCGTCATGCCGAAGCCGCGCTCGAGCGGCTCCAGCACGACGGTCGCCGTGCGCAGCGGATCCGCGCCCATCTCGACGGACTTCTGCGTCTCGATCAGCGAACGCCAATTCCTCTCGAGCACTCTCTCTCTCCTTCGGCGACCCGTGGCAGCGCGGCAGCACCTGATGGCCAGGCGGCTGCCGGGCGCGTCCTGTTCAGACGCGCCGGCGCTTGCGCGGGCGGCAGCCGTTGTGCGGGATGGGCGTCACGTCCTTGATGGCAGTGACATAGAAGCCCACCGCCTGCAGGGCGCGCAGCGCCGATTCGCGGCCCGAGCCGGGGCCGCTGACCATGATCTCGAGCGTTTCCATGCCGTGCTCGCGCGCCTTGCGGCCGGCATCCTCGGCCGCCACCTGCGCCGCATACGGCGTGGACTTGCGGCTGCCCTTGAAGCCTTGGGAGCCAGCAGACGACCAGGCGATCGCGTTGCCCTGGGCGTCCGTGATGGTCACGATGGTGTTGTTGAAGGACGCCAGCACATGCGCCACGCCTGCGCTGATGTTCTTCCGTTCCTTGCGCTTGACGGGGCCACGGGCGCCGCCGCGGGGTTCGCGGGCCATCTTACTTCGTCACCTTCTTCTTGCCGGCGATGGGCACGGCCTTGCCCTTGCGGGTGCGGGCGTTGGTATGGGTGCGCTGGCCACGCACCGGCAGCCCCTTGCGGTGCCGCAGGCCGCGATAGCAGCCCAGGTCCATCAGCCGCTTGATGTTCATCGCCTGCTCGCGCCGCAGATCGCCTTCGACCCGGTACTCCCGGTCGATCAGCTCGCGGATGCGCAGGACCTCCTCGTCGGTCAGCTGGTTCACCCGGCGGTCGTCGGGGATGCCGAGCTTCCCGCAGATGTCCTTCGCGTTCTGCGGCCCGATGCCGTAGATGTAGCGAAGCGAGATGAGCACCCGCTTGTTGGTCGGGATGTTCACGCCGGCGATGCGCGCCACAGTGCCTCTCCTGGGGCCCAAGCCCCGAAAACCGCCGTGCGGGGCGCGGCCCCTCCGGCGCAGTGAACCAATCCATGCAACGATGAACGGCGGCCGGGCGAGCCCGGTCGCGGGAGCGGGCGATCTAGCCCCCGCTCCCCACAGAGTCAACCCTTTCCGGACAGGATGGCGCCGATCTGGCGCGCCACCTCGTCCATCGCGGCCATGCCGTCCACGTTCCGCAGCTTTCCCTGCGCGGCGTAATAGGGCAGCAGCGGCGCGGTCTGGCGGTGGTACGCCTCGAGCCTCGCCGCCACCGTCTCCGCCTTGTCGTCCGCGCGGCGGGTGAACTCGGTCCCGCCGCAGACGTCGCACACCCCGGCCTTCGCGGTGGGCTTGAAGCGGTCGTGGTAGCCTGCCCCGCACGCGGCGCAGGTGAAACGGCCGGCGATTCGCTCGACCAGGGCGCCGTCATCCACCTGCAGCTCGATGACGTGGTCGAGCCGGAGGCCCTTTTCGGCAAGCATCCGGTCCAGCGCCTCCGCCTGCGGCACGGTGCGCGGGAAGCCGTCCAGGATGAACCCCTTGGCGCAATCCGGGCGGGAGACCCGCGCGGCGAGCATAGCGGTGATCACCTCGTCGGGGACAAGCTCGCCCCGCTCCATGATCGCCTTGGCCTTCAGCCCGATCTCGCTGCCCGACTTCACCTCGGCGCGCAGCATGTCGCCGGTGGAGATCTGCGCAATGCCGAACCGCTCCTCCAGGCGTTTGGCCTGGGTGCCCTTCCCCGCCCCCGGGGGGCCCAGCAGGATAAGGTTCATCCCTTCCGATCCCCTTCCGTCAGCGGGGCCGCGGCATGCCGCGCCCGCCCAACCTCGCCTTCTTGATCAGGCCTTCGTACTGGTGGGCGAAGAGGTGCGACTGCACCTGCGCCACCGTGTCCATGGTCACCGAGACGATGATGAGCAGCGAGGTGCCGCCGAAATAGAAGGGCACGCCGTACTGGCTGATCAGGATCTCGGGGATGATGCAGACCACGCAGAGATAGATCGCGCCCACCGCGGTCAGCCTGGTCAGCACGCGGTCGAGGTACTCCGCGGTGTTCTGCCCGGGACGGATGCCCGGCACGAAGCCGCCATACTTCTTCAGGTTGTCCGCCGTCTCGGACGGGTTGAAGACCACGGCCGTGTAGAAGAAGGCGAAGAAGATGATCAGGGCCATGTAGAGGCCCATGTAGAGCGGCTGCCCGTGCGCGAGCAGCGCCGCCATGGACTGCAGCCAGCCTTCCTGTGTCGGGTCGGTCGAGAAGCCGGCCACCGTCGCGGGCAGCAGCAGCAGGGAGGAGGCGAAGATCGGCGGGATCACGCCCGAGGTATTGAGCTTGAGCGGCAGGTGCGTCGCCTCGCCGCTGAACATCCGGTTGCCGACCTGGCGCTTCGGATACTGCACCGGGATGCGGCGCTGGGCGCGCTCGATGAACACGACCACGGCAATGATGCCGAGGGCGGCGAGCAGGAAGAAGATGATGAAGAAGGTCGAGAGCGCGCCAGTGCGGCCCAGCTCCAGCGTGCTGACCAGCGCCGAGGGCAGGTTCGCCACGATGCCCGCGAAAATGATCAGGCTGATGCCGTTGCCGACGCCGCGCGCCGTGATCTGCTCCCCCAGCCACATCAGGAACATCGTCCCGCCGACCAGCGTGGTCACGCAGGAGATCCGGAAGAACCAGCCGGGATCATAAACCGCCGCGCCGAACTGCCCGCGCATCCCCTCGAGCCCGATGGCGATGCCCCAGGCCTGGAACACGGCGATCAGCACCGTCAGGTAGCGGGTGTACTGGTTGAGCTTCTTGCGCCCCGCCTCGCCTTCCTTCTTCAGCGCCTCCCAGGAGGGAATCGCCGCCGTCATCAGCTGCACGATGATCGAGGCGCTGATGTAGGGCATGATGTTCAAGGCGAAGACCGTCATGCGCCCGAGCGCGCCGCCCGAGAACATGTCGAACATGCCAAGGATCCCGCCCCCGTGCTGGGCCAGGATTTCCCCCATCACCGCGGCGTCCACGCCGGGCACGGGCACATAGGTGCCGATGCGGTAGACGATCAGCGCGCCCAGGGTGAACCAGATGCGCTTCTTGAGCTCGGTCGCCTTGGCCAGCACCCCGAAATTGAGGCTCGCCATCGCCTGCTCGGACGCCGACGCCATGCATATCCTCCTAAGGCACTGCGGCGCACAGGTTCCCCCGCGCGCCGCAGCGAAGACCGGTGCCTGACCTAGCCGCGCGGCCAGCCGCGGGCAAGGCTTACGCTGACGCCGGTTCCGCCGGCGCCGCCGTGACGGTGACGCTGCCGCCAGCCGCCTGCACCGCCGCGATCGCGGCCGCCGAGGCGCCCGAAACAGTGATGGTGACCGGCCGCTTGATCTCGCCCTTCGCCAGCAGCCGCACGCCCGCGAGCTTGGCCGAGCCGCGGACGACGCCCGCGGCGCGCAGAGCCGCCTCGTCCAGCGGCTGGCCGGCCGGCAGGCGACCGTCCGCGATCGCCGCATCAAGCGCGCCGAGGTTCAGAACCGCATATTCCTTGCGGAACGGGTTGACGAAGCCGCGCTTGGGCAGGCGCCGGTAGATCGGGAGCTGGCCGCCCTCGAATCCATTCAGCGAAACGCCGGTGCGCGCCTTCTGGCCCTTCACGCCGCGGCCGCCGGTCTTGCCCTTGCCGGAGCCGATGCCGCGGCCGATGCGCTTGAACTTCGGGCGCGCGCCCTCGTTGTCGCGGATTTCATTGAGCTTCATGGCTCAGTCCTCGACGCGCACCAGGTGCGCGACCTTGCGGATCATGCCGCGCACGGCCGGGGTGTCCTCCAGCTCGCGCGTGCGATGGCGCTTGTTCAGGCCGAGACCGATGAGGGTCTCCTTCTGGCCCGGCTTGCGGCCGATCGGCGACCCGGTCTGGGTCACCTTCACGGTCTTCTTCTGCTCAGGCATTGGCTGCCTCCGCCGCCTCCGCGGCGTCCTTCTTCTGGCCGAGGATGTCGGCGACCTTCTTGCCGCGGCGCGCCGCGACGGCGCGCGGGCTCGTGCACTTCTGCAGCGCCGCGAAGGTGGCCTTCACCATGTTGTGCGGGTTCGCGCTGCCCGTGCACTTGGCGACGACGTCGCCCATGCCGAGCGTCTCGAACACCGCGCGCATCGGGCCGCCGGCGATGATGCCGGTGCCCGCCGGGGCGGCGCGCAGGATCACGCGGCCGGCGCCGAACTCGCCGATCACGTCGTGGTGCAGGGTGCGGCCCTCACGCATCGGCACGCGGATCATGGTGCGCTTCGCACGCTCCGTCGCCTTGCGGATGGCCTCCGGCACCTCGCGCGCCTTGCCCGCACCCCAGCCCACGCGGCCCTTCTCGTCGCCGACCACGACCAGGGCCGCGAAGGAGAAGCGACGGCCACCCTTCACCACCTTGGCGACGCGGTTGATGGTGACGAGCTTGTCCTTCAGCTCGTCGCCTTCCTGGCGCTCGACGCGCTGATCGCGGTCGCGGTCGCGGCCTCCGCGACGACGGCGCTCGCCGCCCTCGCCGCCCTCGCCGCCGGTCCTCGGTTCACGTGCCATGCTTCATCACCCTCAGAACGACAGCCCGCCCTCGCGGGCGCCGTCCGCGAGCGCCTTGACGCGCCCATGGTAGAGATAGGGACCCCGGTCGAAGACGACTTCCGTCACCCCGGCCGCGATCGCGCGCTCGGCGACCAGCTTGCCGACTGCGGTCGCCGCGTTCTTGTCGGCGCCGGTCTTCAGCGCCTCGCGCATCGCCTTCTCGAGCGTGGAGGCCGCCGCCAGGGTGCGGCCCGCCTTGTCGTCGATGACCTGCGCATAAATGTGCCGGCCCGAGCGGAACACCGAAAGGCGCACGCGCCCACCGGACTTCTGCTTGAGCTGGAAGCGGAGACGGCGGCGGCGCCGCGCCTCGAGATCGAGCTTGCTGGCCATTACTTCTTCTTACCCTCCTTCCGGAGGATGACTTCGTTGTCGTAGCGCACGCCCTTGCCCTTGTAGGGCTCGGGACCGCGATAGCCGCGGATCTCGGCCGCCACCTGGCCCACCTGCCGCTTGTCGATGCCTTCCACCTTCACGGCGGTCGGCTTCTCGCAGGTGATCCTGATCCCCTTGGGGATCGGATAGCGGATCTCGTGGCTGTAGCCGAGGTTGAGCACCAGATCGGACCCCTGCACCGCGGCGCGGTAGCCGGTGCCGGTGATCTCCATGGACTTCGTGAAGCCCGTGGAGACGCCGGTCACCATCGAGTTGATCAGGCTGCGCGTCGTCCCCCACATGGTCCGCGCGCGGCGGTCCGTGCGGCGCGGCGACACCGCGACCTCGTTGGCCCGGATCTCGACGTCCACATCGTCCGTCAGATCAAGCTTCAATTCGCCGAGCCTGCCCTTGGCGGTCAGCGTGCGGCCAGTCAGCGCGAGCGTCACGCCCGCGGGCACCGGCACGGGATACTTCCCAACGCGAGACATCGTCCAGCCCCCCGTCAGAACACGCGGCAGAGGACTTCGCCGCCGACATTGGCGGCGCGGGCCTCGTTCTCGCTCATCACGCCGCGCGGCGTGGAGAGGATCGAGATGCCGAGCCCGTTGTAGAACCTCGGCAGCTCCGCGATCTTCGAATAGACGCGGCGGCCGGGCTTGGAGACGCGGGTGATCTCCTTGATGGCGGGCTCGCCTTCCGAATACTTCAGCTCGATGTCGAGGAGGCGCACGCCGGGGCGCACTTCCTCGGTGCGCCAGGCGCGGATATAGCCCTCGCGCTTCAGCACCTCGAGCACGTTCTCGCGCAGCTTGGACGCCGGCGCCTTGCAACGCGACTGGCGGGCCGCCTGCGCGTTGCGGATGCGCGTGAGCATATCGCCCAGAGGGTCGGACATGGACATGGCCGGTCCTTCCTTACCAGCTCGCCTTGACCACGCCGGGGATCTGGCCCTTGGAGGCCAGCTCCCGCAGCTGGTTGCGGCAGAGCTTGAACTTGCGGTAGTTGCCGCGGGGGCGGCCGGTCACTTCGCAGCGCAGACGCACACGGTTCGCCGCGCCGTTGCGCGGCAGCTGCGCGAGCTTCAGCGTCGCCTCGAAGCGTTCCTCCACCGGCAGCTCGCGGTTCATCACCACAGCCTTAAGCGCGGCGCGCTTCGCGGCATGAAGCTTGGACAGCTTCTCCCGCCGCTTGTTCTTCTCGACAGACGAGGTCTTGGCCATACCGTCTAGGTCCTCCGGAACCTGCCGGGCCGTGCCCGGCGGTTTTCCAAAAATCAGTTCTGGAAGGGAAGATCGAAGGCCTTCAGCAGCGCCTTCGCTTCCTTGTCCGTCTTCGCCGTGGTGACGAAGACGATGTCCATGCCGCGGATCGCGTCCACCTTGTCGTAGTTGATCTCGGGGAACACGATCTGCTCCTTGAGCCCGAGGGAGAAGTTCCCCCGCCCGTCGAAGCCCTTGTTGCCGGGCAGGCCGCGGAAGTCGCGCACCCGCGGCAGCGCAATCGTCACGAGCCGGTCGAGGAACTCGTACATGCGCTGCTTGCGGAGCGTGACCTTGCACCCGATCGCCATGCCCTCGCGGATCTTGAAGCCCGCGATCGCCTTCTTCGCCTTGGTCTTCACCGGCTTCTGGCCCGCGATCGCCATCATCTCGGCCACCGCGGCGTCGAGCTTCTTCTGGTCGCCGGCGGCCTCGCCAACGCCCATGTTGATCACGATCTTCTCGAGCTTCGGCACTTCCATCGGGTTCTTGTACCCGAACTCCTCGATGAGGCGCTTGCGCACGACCTCGTCGTAGTGCCGCCGCATGCGCGGCTGTTCCATCACGTCGCTCATGCGTCGAGCACCTCGCCGGAAGCCTTCGCCACCCGGACCTTCTTGCCGTCCTCGAGCACCTTGAAGCCGACCCGCGTCGGCTTGCCCGACTTCGGATCGAGCAGGGCGAGGTTGGAGAGGTGGATGGCCGCCTCCTTCTCCTGGATGCCGCCGGGGCGGCCCATGCCCTGCGGCTTCTGGTGCCGCTTCACCAGGTTGATTCCCTGCACGAGGGCGCGGCCCTCGGCCGGCATCACCCGGATCACCTCGCCCTGGCGGCCCTTGTCCTTGCCGGTGAGGACCTGGACGCGGTCGCCCTTACGGATCTTCGCGGCCATGGTTACAGCACCTCCGGCGCGAGGGAGATGATCTTCATGAACTTCTTCGCCCGCAGCTCGCGCACCACGGGGCCGAAGATGCGGGTCCCGATCGGCTCGTTCTGCTTGTTGATCAGGACGGCCGCGTTGCGGTCGAACCGGATCACGGTGCCGTCGGCGCGGCGCACGGGATAGGCGGTGCGCACGATCACCGCACGCTCCACCGTCCCCTTCTTCACCTTGCCGCGCGGAATCGCCTCCTTCACGGAAACGACAATCACGTCGCCCACGCCCGCCGTCTTCCGCTTCGACCCACCCAGCACCTTGATGCACTGGACGCGGCGCGCGCCGGAATTGTCGGCGACCTCAAGGTTGGATTCAACCTGGATCATGGATCAGGCCTCCGCGGCGCCGAGGAAGGCAGGACGCTCGACGGCGGCGCCGTTGCGCTCGATCACGACCCAGGACTTGGTCTTGGAGATCGGGCGGCACTCCTCGATCTGCACGACGTCGCCTTCCTTGCACAGGTTGGCGTCGTCATGCGCGGCATACTTCTTCGAGCGCCGGATGAACTTCTTGTAGAGCGGGTGCATCACGCGACGCTCGACAAGGACCGTCACGGTCTTGTCGGTCTTGTCGCTGACGACCCGCCCGGTGAGGACGCGCTTCGGCATCGCCGTCGGTCTCCTCTCAGGCCTTGGGGGCGGCGCTGCGCGCGCGCTCGCCGATGATGGTCTTAACCCGCGCGATGTCGCGCCGGACCTGCCTGATGCGCGAGAGCGCCTCAAGCTGGCCGGTCGCGCGCTGGAAGCGCAGGTTGAACTGCTCCTTGCGCAGGTCGAGCAGCATGGTGTTGAGCTCATCCGCGGACTTGGCGCGGATGTCGCCGATCTTGGTCGCAGCCATCTCAGGCCTCCGCACCCAGGCGGGTGACGAACTTCGTCTTGATCGGCAGCTTCGCCGCGCCGAGGGACAGCGCCTCGCGCGCCGTCTCCGCGGAGACGCCGTCGATCTCGAACATGACGCGGCCCGGCTTCACGCGGCACACCCAGTATTCGGGCGAACCCTTACCGGAACCCATGCGGACTTCCGCCGGCTTCGTCGAAACCGGCACGTCCGGGAAAATGCGGATCCACACGCGGCCCTGACGCTTCATCGCGCGGGTGATGGCGCGACGGGCGGCCTCGATCTGGCGCGCGGTGACGCGCTCCGGCTCGAGGGCCTTCAGGCCGAACCCTCCGAAGGACAGCGTGAAGCCGCCCTTCGCGAGACCGTGGATGCGGCCCTTGTGGGCCTTGCGGAACTTGGTGCGCTTAGGCTGCAGCATTGTCCTTCACCTTCAGCGCTGCGGCGCCTGTTCGGCGGCGCGCTTGTCCTGCGCCATCGGGTCGTGCGCCATGATCTCGCCCTTGAAGATCCAGACCTTCACACCGCAGGTGCCGTAGGTCGTCTTCGCGGTCGCCGTGCCGAAGTCGATATCGGCGCGGAGCGTGTGCAGGGGCACGCGGCCCTCGCGGTACCACTCCATGCGCGCTATCTCCGCCCCGCCCAGACGACCGGAGCAGTTGATGCGGATCCCCCCCGCGCCCAGCCGCATGGCTGACTGCACCGCGCGCTTCATCGCACGGCGGAAGGCGACGCGGCGTTCGAGCTGCTGGGCGATATTCTCGGCCACCAGCGTCGCCTCAATCTCGGGCTTGCGGATCTCGACGATGTTCAGAGCCACCTCGGCGCCGGCCATCTTCTGGAGGTCCTTGCGCAGCACCTCGATGTCGGCGCCCTTCTTCCCGATCACGACACCCGGACGGGCCGCATGGATCGTCACGCGCGGCTTCTTCGCGGGACGCTCGATCACGATGCGCGACACGCCCGCGCCCTTGAGGCGCTTCTGCAGCGCTTCACGCAGCTTGAAGTCCTCGTGCAGCAGCTTGGCGTAGTCGTTGCCCGCGAACCAGCGGCTGTCCCAGGTGCGGTTGATGCCGAGCCGCAGCCCGATCGGATTGACTTTCTGGCCCATGTTACGCGGCCTCCTGCTCGGCCGGCGCGGCCAGCTGCTGCTCCGCCACCACGATCTTGAGGTTGCTGAACCACTTCTCCACGCGGGATGCGCGACCGCGGCCGCGCGCGTGGAAGCGCTTCATCACCATCGCGCGGCCGACCTCGGCCCGCGCGACGACCAGGCGGTCGACGTCCAGGCTGTGGTTGTTCTCCGCATTCGCGATCGCGGATTCGAGGGTCTTCTTCACGGTCCCGGCGATGCGACGCTTGCTGAAGGTCAGCTGCGCCACCGCGTCCTGCGCCCGCTTGCCGCGGATCATGCCGGCAACGAGGTTGAGCTTGCGCGGCGAGACGCGGATGTTCCACGTCACCGCCTGCGCCTCATGGTCAGCAAGACCCCGGGGATGCTTCGGCTTGCTCATCGGATCAGCCCCGCTTCGCCTTCTTGTCCGCCGCGTGGCCGGTGAAGGTGCGCGTCGGCGAGAACTCGCCGAACTTGTGGCCCACCATGTTCTCCGTCACCTGCACCGGCAGGAACTTCTTGCCGTTGTAGACGCCGAAGGTCAGGCCGACGAACTGCGGCAGGATCGTCGAGCGGCGCGACCAGATCTTGATGATCTCGTTGCGCGTCGAGGCCCGCGCGGCCTCCGCCTTGTTGAGCAGGTAGCCGTCCACGAACGGCCCCTTCCACACGCTGCGCGCCATTGCGTCAGCCCTTCGTCGCGTTGCGGCGGCGGACGATCAGCCCGTCGGACCGCTTGTTGTTGCGCGTCTTGGCGCCCTTGGTCGGCTTGCCCCACGGCGTGACCGGATGACGCCCACCGGAGGTCCGGCCTTCGCCACCACCATGCGGATGGTCGATCGGGTTCATGGCCACGCCGCGGTTGTGCGGCTTGCGGCCGAGCCAGCGGCTGCGCCCCGCCTTGCCGAGCTGCTGGTTGCTGTTGTCCGGGTTGGACACGGCGCCGATGGACGCCATGCACTCCGACCGGATCAGTCGCAGCTCGCCCGACATCAGCTTCACCTGCGCGTAGCCGGCGTCCTTGCCGACCAGCTGCGCGAATGTGCCCGCCGAACGCGCCAGCTTGCCGCCCGCACCCGGCTTCAGCTCGATGTTGTGGATGATCGTGCCGACCGGGATCGCCGCCATCGGCATGGCGTTGCCCGGCTTCACGTCCACCTTCTCGCCCGACACCACGGTGTCGCCCGCCTTCAGGCGCTGCGGCGCGAGGATGTAGGCGAGTTCCCCATCCTCGTACTTCACCAGCGCAATGAAGGCCGTGCGGTTCGGGTCGTATTCAAGCCGCTCAACCACCCCCGGCACGCCGAACTTCGCGCGACGCTTGAAGTCCACGAGGCGATATGTCCGCTTGTGCCCGCCGCCACGGAAGCGGACGGTGATGCGGCCGTGATGATTGCGCCCGCCTGAGGAGTGCTTGCCCTCCGTCAGGCCCTTGACCGGCGCGCCCTTCCAAAGCTCGGAACGATCGATAAGGATCGTGCCGCGCAGCGAGGGCGTGACCGGGTTGAAATTCTTCAACGCCATGGCTTACGCGAGCCCCGTCGTGAGGTCGATGCTCTGGCCCTCGGCCAGGCGCACCATCGCCTTCTTCCAGTCGGACCGCTGACCGGGACGGCCGCGGAACTGCTTCGTCTTGCCCTTCACCACGATGGTGTTCACGGCAAGCACTTTGACACCGAACAGCTCCTCGACGGCCGCCTTGATCTGCGGCTTCGTGGCATCCGGGGCGACCTTGAAGGTCACCTGACCGCGCTCGCTGTTCAGCGTCGCCTTCTCCGTCACCAGCGGCGACAGGATGGTCTGGTACATCCGCTCCCGGCCGATGACCGGGCGCTTCTGCTTCGGGGCGTCGCTCATGCCAGCCGCTCCTTCAGCGCCTCCACGCCGGCGCGCGTCACCGCGAGCACGTCGTGGTTCAGGATGTCGTAGACATTGGCGCCGACGCTCGGCAGCACCTGCACCTTGGGCAGGTTGCGCACGACGCGGGCGAAGTTCTCGTCCGCCGTGGCGTCCACCACGAGCGCACTCGACCAGCCGAGCGCCTTGAGCTTCGCCGCCACCTGGCCGGTCTTGGCGTCGGCCGGCAGCGAGGCGGCATCCAGCACGACCAGCTTGCCCTCGGCCGCCTTCATGGAAAGCGCCGAGATCAGACCGAGCCGGCGGACCTTCTTGTTGAGGCTGTAGCCGTGGTCGCGCACGACCGGACCATGCACCACGCCGCCCTTGCGGAACTGCGGCGAGCGCAGCGATCCCTGCCGGGCATTGCCTGTGCCCTTCTGGCGATACGGCTTCTTCGTGGTCCCGGAGACCTCGCCCATGCCCTTCGCCTTGTGCGTGCCGGCACGGCGCTTCGCGAGCTGCCAGTGCACGACGCGCGCCATGATGTCCGCGCGCGGTTGCGCACCGAACACCTCTTGCGGGAGCTCGATCTCGCCGGCGGCGACGTTGTCGAGGGTGATGACGTTGACCTGCATCTTCAGCGTCCTCAGGCCACAGCCGCCGGGAAGGGCGCATCGGCGTGCCGCGCGCGCTTCACCGCGTCGCGGATCAGCACATACCCGCCCTTTGCCCCGGGGACGGCGCCCTTGATCAACAGCAGACCCTTCTCAGCATCCACGCCGGCCACCTCCAGGTTCTGGGTGGTCACGCGCTCGACGCCGAGGTGGCCGGCCATCTTCTTGTTCTTGAACGTCTTGCCCGGATCCTGGCGATTGCCGGTCGAACCATGGGAACGGTGGCTGATCGAGACGCCGTGCGACGCCTCGAGGCCCGAAAAGTTCCACCGCTTCATCGCGCCCGCGAAGCCCTTGCCGACGGTGACACCTGTCACGTCAACCTTCTGGCCCTTCACGAAATGCGCGGCCGACAGCTTCGCACCCGGCTCCAGCATGGCATCGCCGCCGACGCGGAACTCGACGACCTTCTTCGGCGCCTCGACGCCGGCCTTCGCGAAATGCCCCTTGTTCGCCTTCGAGACGTTCTTGGGCTTCGCGGTGCCGATGCCGAGCTGGACGGCCTCGTAGCCGTCCTTGTCGGCAGTGCGCTTCGCCACCACACGGACATTGTCCACATGAAGCAGCGTCACGGGAACGGTCGAGCCGTCCTCGTTGAACAGCCGGGACATTCCCAGCTTCTTCGCGATCAGGCCGGTGCGGCCCGTCTTCGCGGCCATGGCGCTATTTCCCTCTGGCCTTTAGATCTTGATCTCGACATCCACGCCAGCGGCCAGGTCGAGCTTCATCAGCGCGTCCACGGTCTGCGGAGTGGGATCGACGATGTCGAGCAGCCTACGATGCGTCCGGATCTCGAACTGCTCGCGCGACTTCTTGTCCACGTGCGGGGAGCGGTTCACGGTGAACCGCTCGATATGCGTCGGCAGAGGGATCGGGCCCCGCACGCGCGCGCCAGTCCGCTTCGCGGTGTTCACGATTTCCCGCGTGCTGCCGTCGAGCACGCGGTGATCGAACGCCTTGAGGCGGATGCGGATGTTCTGGTTGTCCATGGTCTGGGACCCGCGTTCCTGCCGCTTACGCCACGATCTTCGCGACGACGCCGGCGCCGACGGTGCGGCCGCCCTCGCGGATCGCGAAGCGCAGGCCCTCGTCCATCGCGATCGGCGCGATCA
>FWPV01011276.1_pt1 | contig 14284 bp, 13 predicted proteins | sample 2228371 | NCBI WGS metagenome assembly FWPV01 (sample SAMEA103939776, study PRJEB20133) | metagenome
ATTTTCTTCCCGTATGGATGGGGGTGCTGATAGTTTCAAGAGACCTGCTTATGCTCATCGGGGCTCCCCTCATCGGCATCAACAAGCAGGAGATCCGGGATGAGCTTGCGGTACACTGGACTGGAAAACTCGCTACCGCTCTTCTTTTTGTATCCATATGCATTTTTATTCTCTTCAATAAAGCAGGTTATGTCCATCCAGCAGGGTTCTCCATTTTCCTCGTGGGAGTCATCTTCTCTTATTTAAGCGGGTATATATACGTGATGAGGGGTATAAGAATAATAAAGCGAAAAAAAGGAGGGATGGGAAATGAGCTATCTCACTAGCGAGGGGCTCCAAAAGCCCTATGTGAAAATATCTTGGTACGGGCACGCCATGTTCGCAATCGAGGACGACCAGGGAAATCGCATTGTAACAGACCCATATGATCCACAGATAGGCTACAGCCTCCCGGAAGTCGAGGCCACCATAGTCACAGTAAGTCACGACCACTTCGACCACAATAACGCTGATGGGATAAAGGGAAATCCCATTGTGGTGAGGGAGACGTCGCCGCGAGAGATAGGAGGAATTAAGATAGAAGGTCTTCCCACCTATCATGATACCTCCTCTGGATCGGAGAGAGGGGGAAATATCGTTTTCTTTTGGGAGATGGCGGGTCTAAAGATGGCCCACCTGGGAGACTTAGGGCATACCCTCGTAGCAAGTCAGGCGAACAGGTTGAAGGACCTAGATATACTCTTTGTGCCGGTGGGCGGTGTATTTACAGTTGATGGGGAGACAGCAGCCCAGCTGGTGCGGGAAATCAAACCGCGAGTGGCTATCCCCATGCATTTTAAGACGGACGCTTTAAACCTTCCAATAGGTGGAGTGGAACCATTTTCACAGAGATTCGAAACCGTCGAGGATGTTGGGAAAAACCCCATTTACCTGGGGAAAAGCAACCTACCCCCAGCTACGACGGTAATCGTGCTCGATTATCTGGAATAGGCTGAATCGAAGGTGATGGCCTGGTAGAGGGGTTAAGGATGAAGGCAGTAATAATGGCTGGTGGCCAGGGGACCAGGCTTAGGCCTCTTACCAGCAGCATACCTAAGCCCATGCTACCCGTTATCAATAAACCCATTATGGAACATATAGTTAATCTGCTTAGGGAACAGGGGCTCTCGGAACTATACGCGACCCTTCAATTCCTTCCCACGACCATAATAAATTATTTCGGGGACGGGAGCGATTGGGGGGTAAAGCTCTCCTATGTGCTTGAACAGACTCCACTGGGCACAGCGGGCAGCGTCAAGAACTGCGAACAGTTCCTGGAGGATACCTTTCTGGTGATTAGTGGCGACGCTTTGACCGACATAAATCTTATTCGCGCGATCGAGTTTCACAAAGAAAAGGGGGCAGTAGCAACCCTCGTATTACTCAGGGTATCCAACCCGCTGGAGTACGGGATCGTGGTGACCGATTCCGAGGGTCGCATAGAAAGGTTTCTAGAGAAGCCCAACTGGGGCCAGGTTTTCAGCGATACTGTCAACACCGGGATCTATATTCTCGAGCCGGAGATATTCAAGCATATCCCCAGGGATAAATCTTACGATTTTAGCCAGAACCTTTTCCCCCGGCTCTTGGAGAAAGGTTTCCCCCTCTATGGTTTTATCGGAGAAGGGTATTGGTGCGATATAGGGAATTTTGCCCAGTATGTGAGAGCGCACAAGGACGTGCTGGACGGGAAAGTAAGGCTGGAGCCCGAAGGTTTTGAGATCAGCAAAGGAGTATGGCTGGGCGAGGAGGCGGAGATAGCGCGAGGCGCCACTATTACGGGGCCCGTTATCATCGGTTCCTACAGCAAAGTGGAGGATGGTGCCAAAATAAGAGAATACTCGGTTATTGGGAACAACGTCGTCATAAAGAACGACTCTTTTGTTCATAGGGCGGTGCTTTTTGACAACTCTTACATAGGAACGGGATGTCACCTTCGAGGGTGCGTAATCGGCAAGAACTGCGATCTGAAAGCAAACGTGAGGGTGGAGGAGGGGGTGGTTGTCGGAGACGACTGTCTTATTGGGGAAAATGCTCTTATAAATCACGACGTGAAAATTTTTCCCTTTAAGACGGTGGAAGCGGGAGCGATAGTCAACACCAGCATAATCTGGGAATCAAAAGGGATGCGCACTCTCTTCGGTTTGGGTAGAATATCCGGGATAATGAACGTGGATATCACCCCGGAACAAGCCCTACGCATCGCCATGGCTTATGGCACCCTCTTACCCAAAGGCTCGCAGGTAGTCACCAGCAGGGACGCATCAAGGCAGGCTCGCACCATTAAGCGAGCGATCATCACGGGATTAAACGCGACGGGGATTAACGTCTCGGATTTGGAGATAGCCCCCATCCCCGTTAACCGCCTCTACATCAAGACCCAAAGGGCTTCGGGGGGTGTGGACATAAGGGTGTCTCCCTATGAGAACCAGTCAATTGAGATTCAGTTCTTTGACAGCGAGGGGATGGACATCGGGGAGGCGATGCAGAGGAACATAGAAAAAGTCTACGCGCAGGCGGATTTTCGGAGAGCATTCGCCAACGAGGTAGGAGCCATAAACTTCCCCCATCGTTCACTGGAGATTTATGCACAATCCCTTAGCGAGAGGATCGATGTTGATCTGCTGCGCAGAAGGCTGTTCAAAATCGTGGTAGACTGCGCCTACGGAAGCACCAGCATGGTTATCCCCAGCATCTTGGGGAAGTTGGGTTGCGAAATGCTGATGCTCAATTCCTACGTTGACGAGGAGAAAGCATCTATCAGCATCGAGGATCTTTCCGGAAATATAAAGCAGGTCACCGATCTGGTGAAAAGCTCGGGAGCCGATTTAGGCGTGGTGTTGGACAGTTCGGGAGAGCGAATCTATATAATTGATGATCAGGGCGAACACGTTGATTTGATCATGGCTCTACTTCTTTATGTCAAGTTGATATCAGAAAGATATAAAGAGGTAAGCTTGGCGGTGCCGGCATCCGTGACCTCCCAAGTTGAAAGGATCGCCCTCAAAGCCGGCAACCGGGTTATCAGGACCAAAGTGAGCAAAAGAGCGCTTATGGAAGAGGTGCTTAGGTCCAATGTCATCTTCGCTGGAGCGAACGGGGGAGGTTACATATTCTCCGAGTATATTCCCGCTTACGACGGGGTCATAAGCATGGTAAAACTATTGGAGCTGCTGGCATATTCTGGGAGGACCTTGAGCCAGCATGTCCGGGAATTGCCTAGGATCTATTATTATACCCGCGATATACCCACGTCCTGGGAGAACATCGGGTCTATCATGCGGGGAGTAAAAGAGCGTAACAACACCACTAGAATGGATTACACAGACGGAATAAAGATTTTCGATGATGAACGGAACTGGGTGCTCATTCTTCCCGATGCCGAGGAGCCCCTGCTGCATATTATCGTGGATGCAGAAAGTCATGAAAGGGGAGAAAAATTGCTTGACGATTATCATAGTCTGGTAAGGGCGATGATAGAATAGAATGATATGCAGAAGGAGATGATTTGATTGGACTTCAAACCCAATAGCGCGCTTCTAGTGATAGACATGCTCAATGACTTTTTAAAAGAAGGCGGCGCACTGGTAGTGCCACAGGCTCTGCGCATAGTTCCCGGTCTGCAGAAGGTAGTTGAATCCGCAAGGGAAAAAAACATTCCCGTTATCTACATAACCGATGCCCACCTCCCTAATGACCCCGAGTTCAATGACTGGCCGCCCCATTCCATACAGGGCACCTGGGGAGGACAAGTCATAGACGAGCTTGCACCCCAGGAAGGTGACTATGTGGTGAAGAAGAGAAGATACTCAGCCTTCTTCGGAACTGATCTGGAGTTGCTGCTGCGCGAGCTCTCCATTTCAAATCTATATCTGACCGGAGTGCTAACCAATATCTGCGTATACGCCACTGCCTTGGACGCGCGCATGCGAGGTTTTAATGTATTGGTCTTCAAAGATCTAGTGGCTTCGCTTTCCAAAGAGACAGACGAGTTCATCTTTGGACAGTTGACTGATGTGCTCAAAGCCGAACTTATTTGAGTGGCATGCGGACAATCCAAGTTTAGAGATCATAGGAAAGTATTGAAACTTCGAGCCTGAGTAGCTTGATAAAAGTCTTTTCAGAAACGTGTATTCATTTGCGAGTGGACTCCCACTGCATTTTGGGAAATCAACATCTTTTTATCGTTTGGAAGATGTGCCATTAGAGCAAGGCAGCGGTTAAAAGCATAAATGGAATCAATGTAACCGCGGATGATGAATCTAGCAAGCACTAGAAAAACCGAGTGGAGACTACTTCCGGTAATCACAGATGATGGATATCGCCAGATGTCCATCGACCACGCCCTGTTGAGACTAGCGAACAAAGGCAAATCCTTGCCGGTTATAAGGTTTTACAGATGGTCTCCGCCGGCCCTTACTATTGGCCGTTTCCAACCCGTCGAGAATATCGATCTTGAAGCATGCCAACGACTTGGAATTGACGTGGTAAGAAGGCCGACGGGGGGAAGGGCGCTTCTCCATAAGGATGACCTTACCTATGCGGTGATATTTCCCAATGACAGCGAAATGCCACCGTCCATTCAAGAATCATACTTGTTTATATGCCGGGGAATTATCAGATCTCTTCAACTTGTTGGGTTAGAGACGTACATGGCAAACCATATGGAAAGGAGGAGAATGGAATCGGCGGCATGCTTTTCCCAGCCTGCGTTGGCGGACCTCTCCTGCAGGGGATTGAAAATTTGTGGTAGCGCCCAGGTCAGAAAAGGGGGTGCCCTTCTTCAACATGGATCCATTTTTTTTAAGGATAATCATGAACTACTGTTCCAGTTGTTTAAATACCCATCGGAAAAGTTGCGGGAGGCGCGGAAAAGGGAATATCTGCTAAGGTGCACAAACCTGGAGAGAGAAGGTCTAGATTTGGAGTGGTCGGAGCTGGCCAATGCTTTCATAAAAGGATTTGGGGATGCCTTCGGGGCGCAAGTGACCCCGGATGAATTTACTCGGGAAGAGCTGCTCGAGGCGGAAAAACTGTACTCTTATTACAAATCATCATCTTGGTTGCTGTGCATATAAAGGCGTTTAAATTTCTATTTTAAACTAGTTTTACCTGGAACTTTAGGTTTACTATCCCAATCACTGGAAGCAAGGTAAAAAAGTTGCCATTGCCGAACTTTTTGAATACATGGGTTTTAATATAATTAAAATTAATATGGCGTTTAGGCGAAAGGGAATCTCGGCTTTTCCGTGATCGATTGGCTTGGACAGGTGAAAGTATGCAAATATGAGCCTTGCGCAGGAGTTGCCGCCTACAAGGAAATGCGTGAACTGGATAATCTGAAACGGTAATGCTAATATGTATTTAAGTTCTACTAGAAGGGGAGGAGCAAATGGAGGGATTAGACAGCGACAAGGTTCAAGATGTCTTTATCGATTTTTCCCAGAAAGACGATGGGGAATTGAAGGAAATATTGAATGCGCTGCTAAAAGAGGAGCGGGAGATTTCCAAGAGACGCCGTCTTTTGCACGGGAAAATCGACCTTTTGAGAGCTGAACTGGTAAAAAGGAAGAGGGAGAGGCTTCAGACCGGGGAATCTATAATATCCGATGCCGATATCGAAAGACTATCCAGCATCCTGGTAGGCATGGTAGAGGAGAAAGAGCGGAAAAGCGAAGAGTGAGGAGTTTTAACCAGGCTTTCCGCGCACGAGCAAACGAAAAATGAACAGCATCGTTTTGTGTCCCGCGGAGCGCGAAAACTATTCATCCAAATAACAAAGGGCTAACCGCGGCAGGAGTTACCATAGAACAATTTACCTCTCATCGTTAAGTTCTTTTAGATTTAAACATCTACTAGCGCTTTAAATTCTAAAATTGTAGTAATAAAATTATTCTCAGCAAGGAGATGTGTTTATGTATCGAATAAAATATAAAAAAATTAAGCCGCGAAGGGTTGCTTGCTAAAGCTAAACTGAAAATTTAATTTGGAGGGGTTGAACATGCGTTGTAATAGTTGCGGCAGCCAGGTTCCAGAGGGAAGTAATACCTGCAAAGAATGTGGCGCAACATTAAGCGGAAGAGAAATGAGGCGCGACACCACCTCGAGCCTGCCGGTGATAGAGACAGAGAGTGGAGAAGAGATAGAGGTAGTATTGGCTCCCGAGACCATCAGCAGAGGAGAGGCCATACTGATAATCAAGAAAGGCCCTGAAGCGGGAGCAAGATTTACCATTGATAAAGAGATAACCACGGCGGGCAGGCATCCAGAAAGCGACATTTTTTTGGATGATATAACCGTCTCCAGGAGACACTTGGAAATAAGGAGGGTGGACGACCAATTCGAGATCGTTGATGTGGGCTCTCTGAATGGAACTTACGTTAACAAGGAGAGGATAGACCGTTCCGTCTTAAAGGATGGTGACGAGATACAGATAGGCAAGTTCAAGATGATCTTTTTCACGGGTAGCGGGCGGAGGCAGTGATGGCAAAAAATGACGAGTTAATGGGCATAGGCGAGCTTTTGAAATCCTTAGCCGATGAATTCCCCGAGCTGACCATAAGCAAAATAAGATTTCTGGAAAATGAGGGGCTGTTGAGTCCGGAAAGGACACCCAGCGGCTATCGCAAGTTCAGCAAACTAGACGCGCAGAGGCTCAGGTTTATTCTTAAGCTACAGAAGGAAAGATATCTTCCTTTAAAAGTTATAAAGGAAAAGCTTAAGGAGATCGAAAGTGGTCGAATTAAAGCATCCGATTTCTCCATCGGCGGCCTGGTTGAAGATGAGACCTTCAGGAGCGAAAGCGCTGTCGAAGAGACCACGGTGCTTAAATCGAATATTCCCGAAGCCCTGGGGGTTCCCCTGAACTTTGTAGATGAGTTGATCGAACATAAATTAATATGTCCCCATGTTGGGGAAGACGGCGATTATTTTGAAAAGGAAGATGTAAGGATTATCAGGATAGCCAGCGATTTCAAAAGATATGGCATTGAGCCCAGGCATCTCCGCATGTATAAGAACTTGACCGATAGAGAAGAGGAGCTCTTGGAGAGTCTCTTCACTCCCTTATTAAAGCAGAAGGATGCAGAGGCAAAAAGAACCGCGGTGGAGGACCTGATAAACCTCACCAACCTTAGCCGAGAAATTAAGGATTTGCTCCTCAAGAACAGAATAAAACCTTATCTGAGGCAACTGGATTATAAACCTCTTTTCTGAGAGTCGAGGAAGAATTGTCCGTAAAAATCCCACCGCTCATCGCTGACCGTATGTGTGGCAGGCTTGCCAAGTACCTGCGTATTATTGGCTTCGAGGTATTCTATCCTCCGGTGATGTCGGACATGGGCCTAATAAATATGACTATCAGGAAGTCAGCAATACTGCTTACGCGCGATCGCTGGATAAAGGAGAAGATGTCCATGGCGTCTCGGGAGGATCAAGTGATCCTGTTGGAAAGCGATGACATCTTCTTGCAGGTGTCTCAAGTCTTGGACAGGCTAGGGGTTACTGGCCAGATCTTTATCGATAAATCGAAGTGCATTTACTGCGGCGGCGAACTTCTTTTGTTGGACATGCCGGAAGCCAGGCATCTGGTCCCAACTTTCGTATTCAGGACCCAGGTGGAGATTTTTCATTGTCCTACATGCAACTACCCCTTCTGGAAGGGAACCCAATGGGAAAGCTTTGAAAAAAGATTAGTCGGTATGCATGAATGATGTGCTCGATAGAAGGGTATCAATAATTCCGAATAAGTATCCCAGAAAAATAGCTCCTGGCGGTTTTAGATAAGCAGATAATCCGGGCGTTCTTCTTAAGCTGAAAGCCTTTATAAACAATTTATGGCCGTTCCAGTTACATAATGGATCGAGGTACCCATACAGAAACTGCGACAATTGTTGAATATTCGCGAGGGCGGCGCCACTGGGAAGTCAGCAGCAATTCCCGGAGGCATGGGAGGCATTCAGAACCGCTACTCGCGGTTCCAGGAGGATGTTAGGACAGTAGTAGCTACGACCGCATTATGATGTCACGAATTCGTGACAGCTGCTCGCGGTTCCAGGAGATGGGCAAGATAAACAACCTTCCTTTAGGGGGCGTTCCTTCTATATTCGTCATTTTCCCAAGCGGCAAGCTGTCTGCGGCAAGAAATAACGATGGATAAACTTCCTGCACCGATTGGGGCAAGAGATATCAATGGATAAACTTCCATCAATGGATAAACCTCCTAAAGCAATTGAGGCGAGGGATATCAATGGATAATTTACAGGCAATGGATGTCTCTGGCTTGTTCATTCGGGTAAAATGTTCTCATGAACGCTAGGCGAAGGTCTGGATATCATCCTGGGAGATGTAATCCTTAAGAGGAGACGGGAATGCTCTATTTCTCAGAGATAAACGGCAGGAAAGTAGTGGATAAGCAGGGAAGGCTGCTGGGAAAGGTGTATGATATCGGAGTTGACTTGAGGGAAAAGCTGCCCTCAAGCAACGAATTGGTCGTCCTTAAAACTAAGAGGGGAAAGAGAAGTTTCATCACCATTCCCTGGCAATACGTCAGCTCAATCTCCGAGAAGGATCGCGTAACTCTGAACATTACCGTGGAGGAGGCCCAGGGTATGGCTGGGGTGGGGGCTGATTTTAAGTTAGGTAAAAATCTATTGGACTCCCAGATCGTAGACTTGCATGGCAGGAGGGTGCTGAGGGTAAATGACCTGATCCTCGCCGAGTTCGATACGACGCTCGTTTTGACTGGGGTGGATATAAGCGCGTTGGGCATACTGAGGAGGTTGGGCTTGAAAAAAACCTTGGAACCCGTGCTCCGATTCTTTGGTGTAGGTTTGGAGGAGAAGACCATATCCTGGAATTACGTGGCCACCGTTGATATTCAACCGGAAGGGGTAAAACTTAGAATCGCGCGGGACCAACTGAAGACCTTGAGACCATCCGATATCGCGGACATCCTAGAACAACTTGACCCCGAGATGAGGATGAGGACGCTGGATATCCTCGACATTTATACCGCCGCAGAATCTTTATCCGAGGTCGAAGCGGAGCAACAGATGGACATCCTCGGGGATCTGGGAGAGGTACGGGCATCGGAGATTCTTGAAAATATGCCACCAGATGAAGCTACGGACATCCTGGGCTTGCTTCCCAGGGACAAAGTAGAGCGGCTATTGAACATCATGAGCTCGGAGAAAGCCTCAACGATTAGGGAACTTCTTGGCTACGAGGAACACACTGCAGGAGGGAGGATGACCACCGAATTCATTTCGGTGCCCACTTCCTGGACCGCAGGAGAGTGTATCGACTATCTCAGGGAAAAAGCCCCATCCGCTGAAACAATCTACTATACATATGTTCTCGACGACGAAAATAGGCTGAAAGGGGTGCTATCCTTGCGCGACCTGCTTTTAGCCGATCCTTCAACTCCCTTGGAACAGATTATGTCCTATGATGTTATATCCGTAAACGTAGCGGATGATCAGGAAACCGTCGCTGACGCTATGAACAAATATAATTTTTTAGCCTTGCCTGTAGTAGATGACAATAACATCTTGAAAGGGATCATAACCGTTGACGATATGATCGACGTCCTGGTGGAAGAGTCGAGAGAGGACATATCACAGATAAGGGGACTTCCCTATGAGAGCGCAGGTTGGATTTCCGCGTTAATCTCCAGGCTGCCCGTGATCGCTCTCGCCCTTATCAGTGGGCTCCTTGCCTCGCTTATCATCTATCTTTTTAAGGCTAGAATCATTTACGCTTTGGCATTGATCTTCTTTTTACCCCTGTTCTTTCGGTCGAACCAGGATATCGTTCTTCTGGGGCAGGCTATCCTGCTGGACAGTCTGGGCGGAAAAGACCTGGGCATAAAGGACTATATCGTATTGGGATTTTCCGAATTGAAAACAGTGTGCGTGATCGCGTCATTGTTGGCAGTTTGCAGTATCCCTTTCGCCCTGTGGTGGCAGGAAAGCCTGAAATTCGCTTTAGCGGTTTTCATCTCAATACTGGCGACCATAATGCTTTCAACCAGTTTGAGTTCTATCATGGTGATGGCTCAGCTAAGGCTAAGAACGGATGGTATTTTCTACAGGACCAGGCTCATATCATTAGCCATCGTGGTTGTTACTCTTTTAGTATATTTGGGGATAGCAAGCATTTTCTTAAGGAAATAGCTACCTGGGCACGATAATTTTGAAGCATTTTTTGTAAGGTAAGATGCAAGAAAACGATAGGGTTGTTAGAAGGAAACATGTAGAGGAACGCATCAAAGAATTGAAGAGGAAGAAGAGGCTGGAACGGCAGCAGCAAAAGGGCCCATCCTTATTCTCAATGTCGCTCCGACGAACCAGGAGCAAACCCCTGCGGATTATCGCCCTGACGCTCATTGCATTTTTTCTCATTTCTTTGTTGGGGGCCTTGGTACAACTTTCGGTGTCCAAGCCAAAGGAGGCCATTGTTGAAAATCAGCTTCAGGCAAAAAATTCCGATGACCTGCTCTCCCAAATCGGATCCGATCAAAAAGCAATAACACCGCCTAGGATCAATGCCAAGGCGGCGGTTCTCATGGAAGCAAGGAGCAGACAAGTTTTATACAGTCTCAACCCAGAGCAAAAACTCCCCAATGCTTCGACCACCAAGATACTTACCGGAATCATCGTCCTGGAAAATGCAAACTTGGAAGATAAGGTGATCGTTAGCCAGAGGGCGGCTTCAACTGGAGAACAGGCTATCGGCATGAAGCCAGGCGAGGTTTTGACCGTGGAGGAACTGCTCTATGCACTGCTGGTTTATTCTGCTAACGATGCCGCGGTGGCCCTTGCAGAACACGTGGCGGGAAGCGTAGAAGGATTTGCAGAAATCATGAATCGGAAGGCAAGGGAGCTGGGTGCGACCGGGACAAATTTCACCAACCCCCACGGCCTCGATGATAAGAACCATTACACCACGGCACTAGACTTAGCCCTAATTGGTGCCTATGCCATGAACAATGCAGAATTTAGAAAGATCGTGAACACTGATCAGTACACCATTTCTTTGCCTCCTAGGACCTTTAACAACCATAACAAGCTCTTGAAGATATATCCCTATGCCAACGGGATCAAGACGGGCTATACGGGAAATGCGGGTAAGTGCCTGGTAGGATCAGCGGAAAAAAATAACACTATGTTGATTTCAGTGGTTCTCAATGACGAAAACTATTTTAACGATTCAGCGCAACTGCTCGAATACGGGTTCAATTCATTCGTGAAATTGGTATATGCAGAGGCGGGAGACCAATTGGCTGAAGTGCGGGTGGGCAGGTATCCAGAGAGGGATGTAAAAGCCGTGGCCCTTGGTGAGCTAAGCCGTTACATAAGGAAAGACAAGCTATCGAATTATATGAATTATTCGGTGAATTATCACGCCTGGCTTCCTTATCCGGTGAAGCAGGGCCAAGAGCTTGGTTTGCTCAAGGCGGTGTTGGATGGAGTATGTTTAGAGGTTCCCCTGGTTGCCGAAAGGGATCTAGGCACTCCGAATATCCTTACCCGAACCGCATCATCCATGTACTCATTTTGGAAAAGAGTGTTCAAGTTCCTTATACCAGGGCTTTGATGCAGACAACATAATTCACTCCTCCCTTAATGGGCACAAGCTTTTGGCTGGAAAGATATCGAGTATGCCATAATATATGGGTCGAATATGCGCTGACCTGGATGGTGACATCGTGGACTATAACCTTATACAAAAGGTCCTCTTCACCGAGGATGAGATCGGTTCCAGGGTAAAAGAGCTGGGAGGGGAGATTGCCGCTTATTACAAGGAAAACTATGGGGAAAAAGAAATAAGCATTGTGATGATCCTAAAGGGTGGATTTATTTTTCTTGCCGACCTGATAAGGAGTATCGACCATCCCCTAACCGTTGACTTCATGGCGATATCAAGCTATGAGAGCGGATCTAAGGACACAGGGATAGTACGGCTTACCATGGATCTTACTTCAAGTATAAAGGGGAAGAATGTCCTGGTTGTAGAGGACATAATAGATACCGGGCTTACCTTGGGCTACATAGTTAAAGTATTAGGGGAAAAGGGGCCCAATTCAATTCAAATATGCACGTTACTTGACCGCATAAAAAATCGCATAGCAGATCTGCCCGTAAGGTTCAGAGGCTTCGAGATCGACAGCTATTTCGTGGTGGGGTATGGCCTGGACTTCAGGCAGAGATGGAGAAACCTGCCGTTTATATGCACCCTCAAAGAGGAAGCCTTTGCGCTCGAAGAATAACACCACTAACAGCAAGGAAATATTCACGATGGAAAAGAACGATTAGAACCCCTGGCCATTAACCCAGCCAGCGCTCGAAGAATAACACCACTAAATTCTGAAGATGTCACAGGATTATGTCGATGTATTAGATAAAAAGCGCAAATATGGATAAAATATTATTGGAGTGATATAAATAAAAGGGAGAGCGGCGTGATCGCTGGAAGTTTGACAATTTTGTCGGTGTAATATAATTTTTACTCTATAACTGGATAGGGTTGTGAGGCCCGATGATAGAATTAACGCTGATTGGTGTAAGGGTTGAGCTTCCAGCCAACCAACCTATAGTGTTGCTTAAGGAAAGGAAGGGGGAGAGGTTCCTCCCCATATGGATTGGGGCGTTTGAAGCTACGGCTATAGCCTTCGCTCTCCAGGGCATAGAGACGGCAAGGCCCATGACCCATGATCTGATGAAGAATATTATGGATGCCCTGGGCATAACCATGGAGAAGGTAGTTATATCAGATCTCAAAGAGGGGACCTTTTACGCTGATATCACCCTTACGCAGAATGATGATACCTTCGAGATAAGCGCGAGGCCCAGCGACGCCATTGCCCTGGCGGTGAGGATGGGAGTAACCATCTACGCTTCTGAACACGTGCTATCAGAAGCAAGCGTTTTCATCCAAACCGATGAGGAGGAAGAGATACAACGCTTTAGAGATTTCCTGGATAATGTGAAGCCGGAAGATTTCCAGACCTGATCCGTATGAATTAAGCTACAATAATGAACAAGCTTATCGCAGTGCAAAGACTGCGATTTTTCGTGTAAAGAGGGAAAACGGAGGAATTAAGGTGGCATGCAATCGTTAAAGCTACTACAGAAAGCCTTCATTCTCCTACTCATTATCATCACCATCGGTACATTAGGCTACATGGTGATCGAGCATGAGAGCTTTCTAAATGCGTTTTATATGGTAATCATCACACTGACCACTATCGGCTACGGGGAAACGTTCACCTTAGGAGTGGGGGGTAGGATTTTTACGATATTCTTAGTCCTGGGGGGAGTGGGAACGGTTGCCTATACCCTGGTTACGGCGGTGGAGTTCATGATAGAAGGGCGAATAAGTGGACTGATGGGGAGGAGAAAGATGCGCAAAGAAATCGAGAGCATGCTGGGCCATTATATTCTTTGCGGATATGGAAGAGTGGGCCAGTATATTGCAGATGATTTAAACAAAGCAGGCGCAAAATTTGTGTTGATCGAGAAGGATACCCAGGTGGCAGACAAAGCCCTGGACCGGGGCTTCACCGTGATAAAGGGAGACGCGACAGACGAAGATATCCTTAAGGCGGCGGGCATCGAAAGGGCGAAGGGATTGGTGACTGCGGTGAGTAGCGATGCCGAGAACCTCTATGTGACCCTTACCGCCAGAGAGTTATGCCCTCATCTTTTCATCGTTTCCAGATGTAATAATGAAGAGTCAGAGTCTAAGTTGCGCAGGGCTGGGGCCGACCGGGTAATCTCTCCCCATTCCATTGGAGGAAGGAGAATGGCGGCGATGTTGCTCAAGCCTCTGGTTTGGGACTATCTAGACCTGGTTACCAAGGGGGACCATATCGAGTTCAACATAGAAAACATAGAATGGAGATTGGACGACGTGGAAATTCTGCCCAACTCTTACCTGGACGGAAAGACTATAGAAGAGGCTAAGATATATGCGGTTTCTGGAGCCCTCATTCTTGGAGTGAAGAAACGCGGCGGCACCTTTAACACAAAACCACCCAAGAACATCAAACTTGAAGGCGGGGATTCCCTTATCGCCATAGGAACAGTAGACCAGCTGGCCAAGCTGGAGGAAATCGCCCACAAAAGGTAGAAGCATATGAAGAAGATTATTATTAGCATATAAAAGAGCTGGAAATATATATAAAAAAAGAGGATATTTTGAGGAAGATCCTATTATAAACCTTGATAAAAGGTTTATGTAA
>FWPV01011277.1_pt1 | contig 14284 bp, 12 predicted proteins | sample 2228371 | NCBI WGS metagenome assembly FWPV01 (sample SAMEA103939776, study PRJEB20133) | metagenome
CCGCAACGCTCCAGCTCCACAGCGCCACAAAGCCCCGTGTGGGGGCTGTCGGGCTGTGGAGGTGATGCTAGAGCATGCGAGGTCGTCAATGCCAGTTGGTATTACCCCACATGTGAACACGCACGTTCGGCGCCTTTGACAGATCCCGCCAGAAGCGGTACTATGGAAGGCGCGCATGTTGCGTTTCCAACTGTTCGCAAAACAATAGTTTCTGTCCACACGTGCTGTTCGCCACGTCAGCGCTGCGAACGGCCCGGCTCCTGGTACGAGCCTGATGACACCAGTGCGCCGAAGGGCAAGCTACGGCTTAATCCGTTGTACTCATGGAGGTCGTCGCGTGCAGGGATTGCTCCGTCTTTCAAAGGTGATTGACGCATTCACCGAAGTGGTTGGCAACATTACCATCTGGCTGGTGCCGATTGTGGTAGGGGTCGGGGTCTGGAACGTCGCGAATCGTTATGTTGGGCGCGCGATCGGGCAATCGCTGGGGTCTAACGTATTTATTGAATTACAGTGGTATATTTTCTCGATCATATTCTTCCTTGGTTCCGCATATGTATTAAAGCATGGCGGGCATGTGCGTGTAGACCTGTTATACGCAAACTATCCTCCTCGCCGCAAGGCCCTGGTTGATCTGCTCGGCACCCTCTTCTTCCTTATGCCATTTTGTGTCCTGCTGATTTATTTCTCGTGGCCGGTTGTGCAGACAGCCTTCAAGATCCGCGAAATGTCCCCTGATCCTGGCGGACTGCCACGCTACCCGCTGAAAGCCTTTCTGATCATCAGCCCGACCCTGTTGTTGATACAGGGCGTCTCCGAGGCAATCAAGAATCTTGCGGTCGTGACAGGCTTCGCTGATGCCTCACTGGTCGCAGAGGAGCAGCAGCACGACGCACTGGCGGTGGAGTAAGCCACAGGCGGACGGCGCTGCGGAATAAGCCAGCTTCCCCGCCGACAGGCGTGGAGTCACCCGGTTGTTCTTTGTCGTTGGAGGTTGCATGAGCGAGTGGCTTGGCCCGTTGATGTTTCTCGGAGCCCTGGCAATTCTATCCATCGGGTATCCGGTAGCCTTCTCTCTTGGCGCGGTCGCGATTCTTTTTGGCATTATCGGTGTCAGCCTGGGGATCTTCGACCCCATCCTGATCCGGGCATTGCCCTCACGCATCTTTGGGATTGCCTCAAATTTCACCCTCCTGGCGATCCCCTACTTTATTTTTCTTGGAGCGATGCTCGAAAAATCGGGGCTGGCCGAAGATCTGCTCGACACGATGGGGGTGCTCTTCGGGCCAATGCGCGGCGGGTTGGCGATTGCGGTGGTGGTGGTAGGCACGCTACTGGCCGCAACGACCGGCGTGGTCGCGGCTACGGTGGTGGCAATGGGGCTGATCTCACTGCCGATTATGCTGCGCTACAACTATAACAAGCAACTGGCTACCGGGGTGATCTGCGCTTCGGGCACTCTGGGACAGATCATTCCGCCCTCGGTGGTGCTGGTGGTGCTGGGTGATCAACTCGGAGTCTCGGTGGGGCGATTGTTCATCGGCTCGCTGATCCCCGGCCTGCTGCTGGCCACAGCGCTGGCTTTCTACTGCTGGACAGTAGCCCAGATCAAACCCACAATGGCGCCTGCGCTGCCGCTCTCGGCGCGCACGATCAGAGGTCGCGCGCTCGCAGTGCGGGTGCTCAAGGTGATGGTGCCGCCATTGCTGCTGATTGTCGCAGTGCTGGGATCGATCTTCTTTGGCATCGCAACCGCCACTGAAGCTGGCGCTGTGGGCGCGCTCGGCGCGACCATCCTCGCCGCTTTTAACCGTCGCCTCAACCTGAAAACCTTCCGCGACGTTTCCGATGCCACCCTGCGCACCACTACACTGGTCATCTTCATTCTGATCGGCTCTACAGCCTTTGCACTGGTCTTCCGGGCCTTGAGCGGCGATAAGTTCGTCTACGATATTATGACCAGCCTGCCTGGCGGTTACTGGGGCTTCATTGTCGCCAGTATGTTGATCGTCTTCTTTCTGGGTTTTTTTATTGACTTCTTCGAGATTTGCTTCATCGTCATCCCCCTGTTCGTTCCGGTTGCCCGCGATCTGGGGATTGACCTGATGTGGTTCGGAGTTATTCTCGGCGCCAATCTGCAGACTTCGTTCCTGACGCCGCCCTTCGGCTTCGCGCTGTTCTACCTGAAGGGCGTCGCCCCACCCGAGGTTACAACGCAAGACATCTACCGCGGGGTGGCGCCGTTTATTGCCGTACAACTTGCCATTGTGCTCCTGGTGATCCTCTTCCCTGCCCTGGTGACCTATTTGCCGTCGGTGTCGTTTGGACGGTGACCCCGACCCGCTGGCTCCCGTGAGGGGGGCAGTGGGGAAACCCGGTTTCCCCACCCCCCTCCCTGCGGGGAGGCGCCCGGTTCCCTCCCCCAGCGGGGGAGGGCCAGGGAGCTTTCAGGTGTAGAGTTTCTGGCGGATGGCGTCCTGATGCGCTGCTGGTCCTCACCCCCCTGCCCCCCTCTCCCTGAGCGGGAGAGGGGGGTATGTGGCTGACGCTGCGATACACCGGTTCCGCTGACGTGCCGCAACGCCGGATTCCGACTCCCTTCCCTGGCAGGAGAAAGGGCAGGGGGGTGGGGTATGCGGGACCCAGGGGTTGCACCCCCAAAAACTCTACACTTGAGAGGAGGGCGGCCCTCCCAGGAACAACCCATGTTTGTCCCGGGATTATGCGGCGCAGCCGCATGAACGGCTGATCTGAAAAGAGTGAAACCCGGTTTGCCCACCCCCCTGCTGCTGCTACGGCCCCCCTCACCCTGGTAGGGAATCTGGAAAATTTCCGTTCCCCTGTTTTTCAGACCGGATTATTGTAGGCGAAGTTCGCAAAGGGGAACTCGTTGGTCTGGTGCCACTTGTAGATCTTCTCGCGGAACTGCTTCCAGGGCTCGAAGATCTCTTTGAATTCCGGTGAGTTGGCAGCCGTCTCCTCGAAGAGAGCAAAGGCTTCCCTCTGTGCTGCTTGCAGAATGTCCTGAGGATAGACTTTAAGCTGGATCTTGCCCCCGGCGAGGATCTGATCCAGGGCGTCCTGATTCAGGGCATCATACTTGGCGAGCATGTTCATGTTCGACTCCCAGGCTGCCACGGCGAAGTAGCGCTGGTACTCGACCGGCAGTTTATTCCAGGCATCGTTGTTCACCACCGCGTGGAGCGCAGGGCCTGGCTCCCACCAGCCGGGGGTATAGTAGAAGGTCGCAGCATCGGGCAGGCCCAGTTTCAGATCATCGTAAGGCCCGACCCATTCAGCAGAGTCAACCGCGCCGGTGGAGAGCGCCTGGAAGATCTCGCCGCCTGGCAGGGTCTGGGTAACAATTCCCAGGCGCTCCATCACCCGGCCGCCGAGGCCAGGGATGCGCATCTTGAGACCTTTAAGATCGGCCACACTGTTAAGCTCCTTGCGCCACCAGCCGCCCATCTGCGAGCCGGTGTTGCCGGCGGGGAACACCGTAACGCCGAAGTTGTTGGCCAGCTTATTGATAGCCTCATTGCCGCCGCCGTGGTACATCCAGGCATTTTGCTGCTGGGCCGTCAGACCGAAGGGCAGCGACGTGCCAAAGGCCCAGGCCGGGTTCAGGCCGACGTAGTAGTACAGCGCGGTATGGCCTGACTCAACCGTGCCCTGCTGCACGTTCTGCACTACCTCGAGGCCGGGGAACAGTTCGCCAGCGGGAAAGGTGGTGATCTTGAACATCCCGCCCGACAACTCACCGACCCGCTCGGCGAGCACCGTTGCCCCACCGTAAATCGTGTCGAGTGAGATCGGCCAGCTCGTGCCCATCCGCCATTCCACCGCGGGGAGCGACGACCCCTGCGCCGGGGCCTGGGCTTGCGGTGCGGTTGGCTCGGCTGCCCCGCCGCCGGCAGGCGGCGCCGGCGGGCTGGCGCACGCCGCCAGAGTCATTCCGAGACCGCCGAGAACGCCGGCTGCCGCGCCACGAAGAAACTCGCGTCGTTTCATGGTTGCTCCTGAGCATCTGCACTTGAAGGGGAAAAACCGCGCCGGGCATTATACATTACTTTGCGATCTCAAGCAACCAATTGTGACGCTGCGACTCTCCGTGCTTTATCCGGGCGTGGCGCGGCGCAGCCGCATAGTTGCCGCATAGTTGCTATGCGCGTGGGGAACCCGGGGTTGCCCAACCCCCTGCCTGTCAGGGCGACAAGCCCTCAGCACCGGGAGGGTGTGAGAGGCGCTAGAGAGCAAACTCTACAACAACAGTAACACCACCGCCAGCGTGGTAATACTGATCACATTCGAGAAGAGCACCGTCGCGGTGACAAACTCCGGCAGCAGGCGATTCTCCATGGCGATGATTGACACGAGGACCGCCGTGGGCATACTGGCCTGGAGGATGCCGACATTGCGCTCCAGGGGCGGCAGAGCGAACCAGGCAACCGTGCTGAAGGCGATCAACGGCCCGCCGATCAGCCTGATGACGCTGGAGACCAGCATATCCGGGTTGAGTCGGGGTATTCCCGCCTCGGACAGTTGGGCGCCCAGCACAATCAGCATGGTCGGGATCAGCGCCGCCGAGAGCAACTCCAGCGGTCGCGTGACCACCGCCGGCAGGCTGATGTTCAGCCCATTGACGGCCAGGGCGGGCGCCAGGGCAATCAGCGCGGGCGTGCGAAAAACCCGTCCCACCATCCCAAGGTTGATGCCCCGGCTGAAGTTGGCCGCCGTGACGCAGACGATAAAGGCCAGCACCAGATTGGCCAGGAAGTACAAGGTGGCGAGACCGAGCGCCTCCGGCCCCTCGGCGAACTGGATGATGGGCAGACCAAAATTGCCGACGTTGCCGAAGGCGGCAATCATCACATAGGCCGCGGTCATCTCCCCCGGGCGCCGCAGTAGACGCGCAATGACAAAGGCAATGACGATCGTCCCGGTGTAGACGAGGGTAATGAAGCCGATCATTCGCCCTGCCAGGGCCACTTCGATGCGTGTCTGGCTCAGGGTGGTGAACACCAGGGCCGGGGTAAGAACAAAGTAGGCGTAGCGCGAGAGCGTGCGGGTCTCCAGTTGCAGGCGCGGAGCGGTCAGATAGCCGAGCAGAACCAGCGAGAAGACCGGCACGAGGACGTTGAGAAAGATCCCGACAAGCTGCGTCATAGAGGCTCCTACCAGGCGCCCGCCCCCGCGCGGGGCGGTGGTTTACTGTACCACTATTTGCCTGGTTCACAGGCAGCGCGGCACCTCTCCTGGCCTTTGTGCTTGTAAGCTGCCCGGGGCATCACTGCGGTCGTCCAGGGGGCCGTGCCATACCCTGGCAGGATGAAAAGTACGTGTTCACCCTTCTCCCGGGAGCGCGGGCATCTTGCCCGCATCCAGGCCCTTGCGAGCGGGACGCCCGCGCTCCCGAGGTGATGCCTTACGGCCGCCCCGCCAACCACGGCGGCGGGCGGGACGCCCGCGCTCCCGAGGTGATGCCTTACCCCACATGTGAACACGTACGATGAAAACAGGTTTATGTTTGGGAGGGCGAAGCTCTTCAAAGGGTTTCACCTGCTTCGAGATAGGCTTCCTGATGCGGCAAAACGCCTGAATGCGCCAGCGAAATGGGAAACGAATGAATGAATGCGAAAGGCGTGCCTGTCTCTTCCAGGGATGCGCGCCAACCTGGCAGCCGTGCGAGCACGGGCAGGAGGGTGCGAAAACCTGCCACGCCCTCCCCGCGATAGCTGCTCTCTGGGAGCATCGGGTCGCTTGCCCGGCTTCACGCGGTATGTTACAATACACGCCACTTAGCCTCGTGCTGCCCGGCTGTCCGGCTCATGTGCGCCTCAGGTGAATACGCACCACGAAGCACGCAGGTCACAAAGACAGGAAGGATCTGGAGGGCTGCGCCTCCTTGAACTTTCCCGTCAGGCTCGGGTACGGGGGATTCGGTTTCCCCACAACCGGTGCCGGAGATGCTTGACACCCTGGTGGAGTGTGGATCAACCCCGTTGTGTCTACACGTGCGTTCGTATTGCGCGGCGAAGCCGTATGGACATCTGAGGGAAATTGAGGAGTGGCGCCCATGCCCGATGTCTCAGGTCGCAATCCGGCTATCGTTCTTGTCGAAGACGAGCCCGACATTCTGGTGATTCTCCATCGCTTGATGCGCGATCTGACCGGCGGCTACGATATCGTTACGGTCAATGGGGGAGCGGAAGCTCTGGCGCAGATCGCCTTGCGCCCCGTTCCCCTGGTGATCACCGATTACAACATGCCGGGCATGAATGGCCTGCAACTCGCCGCGGCAATTAAAGAAACTTCTCCCGATACGCGGGTAGTGATGATCACTGCCTACGCCTCGCCGGAGCTTGAGAAACGCGCCCGCGAACAACGCGTTGATTACTACCTCCCCAAACCTTTTCCGCTCGACCGGCTCGAACAGATCGTGCGCGATGTGCTGAAGTAGCGTCAGCGTCGCAGCATGTGCGTGTCCGTTCCGGGTGAAAACAGGTTTATTCCCGGAAGGGCTGCGTCCTTCCGCATCCTCCCCTCAGGGTTCAGGGGCGGACAGAACGTATGAGCGCCGACGGGCGGTATGGCGTGGGGATGCGCTGGGTGGTCCTCACCCCCTCCCCCTCTCCAGCTTCGCTGGAGAGGGGAGACCAGAGCCGTGCGCAGGGGCGTGCCAATGCGGTACAAGCCACGGTGGCTCGGATGTTCTGTCCGTCCTTAAACCCCTCAGGGAGAGGGATGGGGAAACCAGACTTCCCCTTCCCCCAACGGGTGTTGGGACGCCTGCGCCCCGGCAGGCGGGGGCAGGGGGAAACCGGGTTGCCCCAGGTTCTTCAGAACGCCCTCCCAGGCACCATTCAGCCATAACTCATAGAGCTCTCATTGCCCCCCGGGCCGTCCTTGAGTAGGATGCAGCGGGTAATGCGCCGCTATCAGCTTGCGGCAACACCGTAAGCGCCCAACAGTCTGAACGAAACACGCCACGTCGGCTGCCTCGTTCGCAGCGAAGGGTAACCAAGGAGTAGCTGATGGTTGAGTGGATCAATCACTTTCCTACCGTTCTGCTGGCCGTGATGATGGTACTGACCCTGGTGCTCCTGCCGTTGCTCAACGAAGAGCGTCCCCGTGCTCGTGACGACCGCCAGCGCACCGAGGAGTTACGCCTGCATGTGAAGGTCGAAGGGAAACGTGAACGCTAGCGCGATTACGGATGAGCCGTTATGCGGCTGCGCCGCACAACGCCGGAATGAAAATAATTATTCTCGGGAGGGCGAAGCCCTCCCAAACCCTCCCCGCTGGGGGCTCGTTTCTGGGAGGGCTTCGCCCTCCCAAACCCTCCCGCGGGCGGGCTATGTTCACCTCAGTAATTGCGGATACGTTGCCTGGCGAGGTGAATTGCCTCTTCGCGTGTGGTGATTTCACCCGCCGCCCGGGCCTCGGCGATTTCGCGCAGTAACGCGCCGACACGGGGCCCCGGCCCGATCCCCAGGGCCGCCATCAACTCGTGGCCGTCAATCAACGGCTCTCGCCGGGTGGGCGCCGGGGCGTAGTAGTAGGCCAGCAGCGCCCCGGTCCACGCCAGATGCGCCACCCAACCCTCCGGATCCACGTGCGGCCCCCTGGTCGCCAGGTGGTCGGCCAGTTCGTGCAGCAGCACATCAGGTCCCGCATCGCCAAGCTCACGGAAGAAGCGGTGCAGGGCGCGGGGCGTGAGCACCTCCACGGCACGCAGTTGCCCGGGGCGCATATGTTCCCGCACCACCAGCTCCACGTATCGAATATCGTTGCGGCTGAGCCGCAAGCGCCGCCCGATCTGCGCCGCCTCGTCCGCGCCAAGCTCTTGATGGCCGTAGAAGGTGACTTTGCCGTCAGGATGGACGGTTTTTGTCTGCGGCTTGGCGTTGTCGTGGATCAGGGCGGCCAGTTTCAGCAGGGCTTGCCGGCGATGCCCACCGGCGCGGCGTTCGGCCATCAGGGCCTGCAAGGGGGCAGCGAACGGCAGATCGCGGGTAAGCTCCGGGTACGTCCGTACCGCCACGGGCAGCGCCTCCGTTCTCGTCGGGCCGCCGAGCAGCCAATCCAGGGCGGCCACGGTCTCCAGCATATGTGCCAGGACTGGCAGGAAGTGGACGTAGGGCTGCTCGCAGGCGCGAGCGGGCTCCAGCTCGGGGATCAGGCGGGTCAGGGCGCCACAGGCGTCGAGAAAGCGCAGCCAGGGGGCAGCAGCGGGGGCATCGAGCAGCTTGAGCAGTTCATCACGGGCGCGCTCGGCTGCAACCTGGTCGAGGCCCGGGACCGCAGCGCGCGCCAGTTCGATCAGTTCCGGAGCGGGGCGCAGGTCCAGCGTGGCGCAGAGCCGCGCGGCCCGCAAGATGCGCAGCGGATCGTCGAGCAGACTGGTGGGGCCGCAGGGCCGCAACACGCCCGCTCGGAGATCGGCCAGGCCGCCGGTCGGGTCAATCAGAGCCGCGGGAGCGGTGGGCAGGCTCAGCGCCGCATCGAGCGGTAGCGCCAGGGCGTTGATGGTAAAATCGCGCAGCCGCAGATCGGCCTCGATGCCGGGCGCGCGCAGGGCTACGATGTCTACCGTCAGTGGTGATGCGCCGTCGAACACCGCCCTGCCGGTATCCCGTTGCGCATCGAGGGCCACAAAGGCCCCACCGTGGGCGTCGGCGAAGGCGCGGGCCAGTTCCAACCCCTCACCGGCGACCGTGACATCCAGGTCGGCGGGCAGGCGTTGCAGCGCCAGGTCGCGGGCCGCGCCGCCGGTGAGCCAGGCCCTCACGCCCCGCGCCGCGCACAGGTCGGCAAGATCGCGCAGGATCAGTTTCAGCCGGTCGGTCATGGGGTTATACCATCTCACATGTGGGGTAAGGCATCACCCCGGGTGCGCGGGCGTACCGCCCAATGGTTCCCGGGAGGGCTGCGCCCTCCCGAACCCTCCCGGTGAGGAGGGCTTGCCGCCCTCACAGGCAGGGGCCTGGGGAAACCCGGTTTCCCCATACCCCAATCTTGGGAGGGCTGCGCCCTCCCAGGCCCTCCCCGCTGGCGGGTTGTTTCCCGGGAGGGCCGCCTCCTCCCTGGCCCTCCCCCGCTGGCGGGTTGTTTCCCGGGAGGGCCGCCCCCTCCCTGGCCCTCCCCCGCTGGGTTTAAGGGCGGACAGAACATCCGAGCCAACGTGGTGTATACCGCTTTGGAATGCCCCAGCGCGCGGCTCTGGTCTCCCCTCTCCAGCTTCGCTGGAGAGGGGGAGGGGGTGAGGACCACCCAGCGCATCCCAGCGCCATACCGCCCGTCGGCGCTCATACGTTCTGTCCGCCCCTGAACCCCGCTGGGGGAGGGAACCGGGCGCCTCCCCACAGGGAGGGGAGTGGGGAAACCCGGTTTCCCCGTATGTTCACCTCAGGGTACGGTGGGAGGGCCGGGCCCCTCAAAATGTCCTGCACGCTCACCCGGCGTAGCGCCGGGCGATAGCATCAACCTGAGCGCTATAGCCCGCGCCGAAGAGGTTCAGGTGATTGAGCAGGTGGTACAGATTGTAGAGGTCACGCCGGTCGGCGTAGCCTGGCTCGAGGGGCCAGGCGGCGCTGTAGGCGGCGTAGAAGCGGGCCGAGAAGCCGCCAAACAGCTCGGTGAAGGCCAGTTCGGCCTCACGGTCGCTGTAGGACACGGCGGGGTCGATCAGCGCGGCCACACCGCCGGGCGCAGCCACCACGTTGCCTCCCCAGAGGTCGCCATGGATCAGCGACGGGGCGCGGCGCACACCCCCGAGGAGCAGGTCGAGGCGGCCCATCAGCCGTTCGAGGGCGCGGTGGCACGCCGCTGACAGCAAACCGGCCTGCGCGGCGCGTTCGACCTGCGGCTGCAGGCGCCGCGCGCGGAAGAAGGCCACCCAGTCCTCCATCCAGCCGTTGACCTGGGGCGTCCCACCGATGAAGTTATCACAATCCAGGCCGTAGGCCGGAGCTGAATAGCGGTGCAGCGCCGCCAGCGCCTCACCCAGGGCAGCCTGGTCAGGGCGGGTGGCACCACCGTCGAGCCACTCGCTGAGCACGGCCGCAGGTTGGGTCTCCGAAGCCTCAAGCGCCAGGACGACAGCGGGCACACGCACGGCGCCGGTGACAGCAAGCGCGCGCAAGCCGTGAGCCTCGGCAGCCACCATGGCCGCCGGGGCGCCGCCGCTGGCCCATTTGAGAGCGAAGCGGTGTGCGCCCGCGGTCACCCGCAGCAACCGGGCCCCGAAACTGCCCCCCAGCGGTTCCAGTCGCGCTACGGGAGCGCCGACGGCCGTGGCAATGGCTTCCAGCAAAACGGGCGGGAGCGGTGTCATGGTTTGCCTTTCGCTCTCGAGGATTGGACTGCCCGGGTCTGCCCTCACAGATGATAAAGAAATCCTCTCGGGAAGGCTGCACCCTCCCAGATCCTCCCGCCGCAGGAGCACGGGGAAAGCCGGTCTCCTTTAGATCCCCTCGCGTTCGCGGATGTGGGCCAGTAAGCCGCGGCAACCGGCATCAACCAGGTCGAAGACCAGGTCGAAACCGCCGGTGTAGTAAGGGTCGGGGACTTCGCGGACGCTCACATCAGGAGCGTGAGCGAGCAACAGGCTAATCTGGGCCCGGCTATCGCGACGGAGCCGCTGGAGGGCGGCGAGGTTCTCGTGGTCCATGGCGACAATGTAATCGAAGCGGTCGAAGTCGCTGCGGGTGATCTGCCGGGCGCGCTGGTTGCCCGGATCAACGCCGCGGCGAGACAGGATAGCGAGGGTGCCGTGATGGGGTGGCTCGCCCACGTGCCAGCTCCCTGTCCCCGCCGAGTCGATCAGAAAATGGGCAGCGAGGCCGGCATCGGTGACGTGCCGCCGAAAGACTGCCTCGGCCATCGGCGAACGGCAGATGTTCCCCATGCACACAAACAGAACGCGAACTGGCTCCTGCCGCTCCATGGTTAACGATCCCTTTCCAGGTTCCTGTTCGACGTGTTTCGTCCGGCAATTTCGCCCACATGCATCATCAGGGAAGGGGTTTCCGGGAGGTCTATGCCCTCCCCGCCGACCAGAAGTGAGGGGGAATCGGCTCCCCGCCGTCGTGCGTGTTCAGCGTTGGGATAACCACGCAAGCCCGGAAACGAGCGCGTCCCGCCCTCATCAACGTTCGAGGGAAGATGCTCTCGCTCCCAGGAGAAGAGTGAACCCATACCCACCGTCAAAGATTTGACTTTTGTTCGCTCCTCCACTATAATACCGCACATTGTAAAACATAGTCGTGACATCCGCCGCGGTTCGACCCTCCAGCCACTAATTCAACTATGGCATCGGAGAGCCAGCCATTTCGCGGAGCCTGCAGCAGGCGCCGATAGATGTTTTCGCGTCCAGAAGCGCGAACAGCATCCGAGAGATAAAGCGCATAGCCATTACGCGCCAGCTTGCAGTGCAGGTGGCGCTTTTTTATGGTTCGCGTCGCGATGTTGCGACCAGCATTACCTTTCTGGCAGGAGGCTTTGAAGCATGTCGGTGCAACCGGATCAAGAGACCCTGGAAGGCAACGAGGAACTCGACTGGACCAGGCTGCTCGATGAGTACGACTACGCCCGCCCGCAGCGCGGCGAGCTGCGCGAGGGGCTGGTGATGCAAATCGAGGACAGCGGCATCCTGGTCTCGATTGGAACGAAACGCGAAGGCGTGATTCCCGCTCAAGATCTACGGCAGATGGGCGAGGAGTTCCTCAACGGTCTGAAAGTCGGCGATACGATCCAGGTCTACGTCCAGGAGCCCGAAAACCGCGACGGCGATCTCATTCTTTCGCTGACGATGGTTCAGGTGGCGAAGGACTGGGAGTACGCTGAGCAGTTGTTTAAGGATGGCGGTATTACCCGCTGCAAGGTGATTGGTTTCAACAAGGGCGGTCTGCTGGTCCAGTTTAATCGGATCCGCGGCTTCGTGCCCGCCTCGCAGGTGGCCCAGCTCCACGGGCGCACGGCAGCCGAGGAGCGGCAGCATGCGCTGCAAAAGATGGTGAACCAGGAGATCCCCCTCAAGGTTATCGAGGTGGATCGCGAGCGCAACCGCCTGGTGCTCTCGGAGCGCAGCGCAACGCAGGAGTGGCGCAAGGCCCAGAAGCACCGGCTGCTCACCGAGTTGCAGCCCGGGGATGTGCTGACCGGTCGGGTCAATCAGCTTACCAACTTCGGCGCGTTCATTGACCTTGGCGGCGCCGATGGCCTGGCCCATATCTCCGAGTTGAGCTGGCAGCGGGTCAACCATCCGCGCGAGGTGTTGCAGCCCGGCCAGGAAGTCAAGGTGGTAGTGGTCGAGATTGACCGCGAACGCGAGCGTATCGGCCTCTCCATCCGCCAGTTGCAGGCCAATCCGTGGGAGACGATTGACCAGCGCTACGCCCTGGGCCAGTTGGTGTCCGGCCCGGTAACCAACGTCACGCCGTTCGGCGCGTTCGTGCAGGTGGAGGAGGCGGTTGAGGGCCTGATCCACGCCAGTGAGCTGGATGCGGACCCGCAGATCCAGCCGCGCGATGTCCTGCAGCCCGGGCAGACGGTGACCGCCAGGGTGATCAGCCTGGATCGCCAGCGGCAGCGGATGGGCCTCTCGCTCCGCCGCGTGAACGAGGGCGAGGGCCGACCGACCAGTGGCGAGGCTGCGCCCTCGGCGCCGGAAACGGCCGCCGAGGCGCCCGCCGAAAGCGCCGGGTAGCGCCGATACCCCACAGCGCGCGCCACGCTGTTCTGGAGGGTCGCTCAGGCAACTAACGCATGAGGTGTGGGTCCCGGTGACTCACACCTCGTTTGTTTTTTTGAGGTAGCCGCGATGCGTGTCCTTTCGGCTGACGATGTTCGGCGGGCAGTGCCGATGCCGGCTGCGATTGACGCCGTCGAAAGCGCCTTTGTGCGCCTCTCCGCAGGGCAGGCCGAGGCGCCCCTGCGTATCCACGTCGAAACGCCTGAGCGCCAGGCGATCAGCTTTGTGATGCCCGCGCGCCTCGCCGGGGAGCCGCTGCCGGCCCTGGGAGTCAAGGTGGTCTCGGTGTTCCCCCAGAACCGGGAACGGGACGCGCCGAGCATCTATGCGCTGGTTAACCTGTTTGACCCGGAGACGGGGCGGCCGCTGGCCACACTCGATGGCGCCTACCTCACTGCCCTGCGCACCGGCGCAGCCTCGGGCGTGGCAACGCGCCATATGGCCCGCCCCGATGCGCGGGTGCTGGCTATCTTCGGAGCGGGCGCCCAGGCGTTGCCGCAGGTGCTCGCGGTGTGCGCGGTGCGCCCGATCGAGCGCATCTGGATCGTTAACCGCACCCTCGAACGGGCGCACCGCCTGGCCGCTCAGTTGCGCAATAACGGCATGGGGCAGGACATCCGCATCGCGCCCGATGCTGCCCATGCGCTCGCCGAGGCCGATGTGATCTGCACGGCTACCGCCGCGTCCACACCGCTCTTCGCCGACAGCGATCTCCGTCCGGGCACGCACATCAATGGTGTGGGGTCCTACAAACCTTCGATGGCCGAGATCCCGGCTGCGACGGTGGCCCGCGCGCACGTGGTGGTGGATCAGCGGCGCGCTGCCTGGGCCGAGGCGGGTGACCTCATCCAGGCTCGTGATGCGGGCTTGATCACCGAGGAGCACGTGATCGGCGAACTGGGAGAGGTGGCCGCTGGAAAGGCGCCAGGACGGCCCGCTCCCGAAGCGATCACGTTCTTCAAATCAGTGGGGAACGCTGTGCAGGACGTGGCGGTGGCGGCCCTGGCACTCGCGCGCGCCGCCGAATCTGGTTTCGGGGTTGAGGTAGAATTGTGACGTCCGCGCTCGACCATCGTCTGGATCGGGCGCCCGGGGTGCAGTTCCCGCCGACGCGATACGGGTCGCCCGGTATCCCTGGCCCCCCGTATCGCGTTTAAGCAAGTGGGTCATCTTTTTGAACTGGCGTCCCCTGGGCGCCCAACGCCATAAAGGAGCACAGCATTGAGAACCATTTGCGTCGTTGGCACCGGGTACGTAGGGCTTACCACCGGCGTTTGCTTTGCCGACCTGGGCAATACGGTCACGTGCGTCGAGATTAACCAGGAGAAGCTCGAACTCCTCCGGAGCGGCAAGGCGCCGATCTACGAGCCAGGGCTGGAAGAGTTGCAAGAGCGCAACATGCGTGCCGGGCGTCTGCGTTTCACCGATGATTACGCCCTGGCCCTCGATGGCGCCGAACTGGTCTTCATCACCGTGGGCACTCCGATGGGACCCAACGGCGCCGCCGACCTCAGCCAGGTCGAGGCCGCC
>FWPV01011282.1_pt1 | contig 14282 bp, 14 predicted proteins | sample 2228371 | NCBI WGS metagenome assembly FWPV01 (sample SAMEA103939776, study PRJEB20133) | metagenome
CAACAAAAAAATAAAGGAGAAAATAAATCGGTGCCATAATCACTCTTATATAAAGAGTCGCCATGCCCTCCGGTGGGCGATCGGCTTAACCGGCAGTATTATGGTGGTCGAATTTGTGGGTGGATGGTGGGCTAATTCATTAGCGCTCATGAGTGATGCTGGCCACATGTTGACCGATTTAATGGCTCTTTTATTGAGCCTATTTGCTCTGCAGTTAGCCATGCGTGCTCCTTCAGCTACCAAGACTTTCGGTCTTTACCGGATGGAAATTTTAGCGGCGCTAATTAATGGAGCGGTGCTCATTTTCATCAGCAGCTATATCTTTTATGAAGCTTATCAGCGCTGGCAAAGGCCGGCAGTCGTGGAAAGTAGCCTAATGCTTCTCGTTGCTCTTTTAGGTCTGGGGGCCAATGGCCTTGCCGGCTTAATCTTGAGGCGCCAGAGCCATGGGAATCTCAATTTACGCGGAGCTTATTTGCATATATTGGGAGATGCCCTTTCCTCAGGGGGCGTCATTTGCGCCGCCGTAATTATCCATTTTACCAATTGGTACACCATTGATCCGCTGATTAGTATAGCCATTTGTTTGGTGATTTTACGCGGAGCCGTACGTTTAGTAAGGGATGCGGTAAATATTTTATTGGAGGCCGTGCCCAGAGATATCAACCTCCATAGTGTACAAGAGGCTCTGCAGGCCATTCCTGGAGTGAAGAGTTTACACCACCTTCATGTTTGGACTATTAGTTCAGGAATGCATGCCCTGAGTGCTCACGTTTTAGTGGGGGATGTGCAGACAAGGAGCACAGATCAAATTTTGAAAGAAATAAATCAGACTCTGCAAGATAAATTTCAGATTGTCCACAGCACGATCCAATTTGAATGCGAAGATTGTCGAGACAATTTGGTTTGTCATTTCGAGCGGGGGAAAATAGGCGAGGAAAATGACCACTAAATTACCTATAATTAAAGAGAAAGGAGATGAAGGCATGCAAGTTTGGCGCGCTGACCAGATTGATTTTCTCGAATTTTCTATTCGCGGGAAAGAATACGATGTTAAGTTCTTTGGTGTTCAAGCTATTAAAGCACCCACCGGAGAAACGCCTTATTGGGAAATTGAATTTGATGATGGCTCCCGCATGGTAACCAATGATTTAATTACGATAAGATTTGCCAAGAAGAAAAAGTAAGCCATGGCAAGAGGAGGGCCGAAATGAACAGTGGCGCAGAGAAGCATGAAAAAATTACCAGGAAGATCCGCATTTATTTGACTTTTGATCCTGTGCACGTGGTGGAGGGGATAGTGACTATTCCCAGTGCGCGCACCCGTCTTTCTGACCTGTTAAATGATGCCAAGACTTATCTTCCTTTGCAAGAAGTTTCCGTTCCAGATGGCTGGCTGAAATTTGACGCTGATTTTATTCTCCTAAACAAAAACGAAATTAAAGCTGTCGTCGAGCTTGGCTAAAATTTTAAGGCCGCCAGCGTAACTTTGGGCGGCGGTTAGCCAAGACTTCATCCAGGCGAGAGATTTTAGTCTTATGCGGAGCATTTTTTAAGAGCTCTGGGGTCGATTGGGCTTCCTGAGCAATTTTGATCATGGCCGAGATGAATTGATCTAAAACTTCTTTAGGCTCGGTCTCGGTAGGTTCAATCATTAAAGCGCCGGAGACGACCAAAGGGAAGTAGATAGTGGGCGGATGGAAGCCATAGTCCATCAAGCGTTTGGCTATGTCCAGAGCGCTGATTCCATAACGACTTTGATAGCGATCCGTAAATACGCACTCATGCATGCAAGGATAATCATAGGGAAGATGGTAATATTCTTTAAGTTTAGCTCGCAGATAATTGGCATTAAGCAAGGCCACCAAACTTGCTTTTTTTAGCCCCTCAGCTCCCATAGACCGAATATAAGCGTAGGCGCGCAGAAACACACCAAAATTACCATAGAAAGATTTCACCTTGCCAATGGATTTTGGGCGATTATAATCTAAGCGATAAAAATTACCTTCTTTGATAATCTGGGGGACAGGCAGATAAGGGGCTAAGTGACGCTTAACTGCCACGGGTCCTGCTCCGGGACCACCACCCCCATGAGGAGTAGCAAAAGTCTTGTGCAAGTTAAAATGGAGAACGTCGACCCCCATATCGGCGACCCGACTCAGGCCCACCAAAGCATTGAGATTAGCCCCATCTAAGTATATTTGCCCTCCCTTGGCATGGACGATGGCGGCGATTTGTACAATATGCTCTTCAAAAAGACCCAAAGTATTAGGATTAGTTATCATTAAAGCGGCCACTTCTTCATCCATCTTGGCTGCTATATCTTGCGGAGATAAAACCCCCCTTTCGGTTGATTTCACTTGCACGACTTGGTAACCGCAGATGCTGGAACTGGCGGGATTTGTTCCGTGAGCTGTATCTGGGACCAAGACTTTGTGCCGCGGGTTACCTTGATCAGCCAGATACGCTCTAATCATGAGCATACCGGTTAACTCTCCCTGAGCGCCCGCGGCCGGCTGGAGCGTTACTTCGTCTAAACCACTTATTTCCCCGAGATACTGCTGGAGTTCATACATGACCTGGAGCGCCCCCTGGACCAGTTCTTCGGGAAGGTAAGGGTGAATTTGAGCAAATCCAGGCAGGCGAGCTAACTCTTCATTAACCTTGGGATTATACTTCATCGTGCATGATCCCAGAGGATAAATATTACCATCTAAGCCATAATTCCATTGGGACAAACGGGTGAAATGCCGGACTACTTCCACTTCACTCATTTCCGGAATTCCATCTAAATCAGAGCGGATTAATTTTGGGGGCCAAACCTCCTCGGGTTTAATTTCTTCTACATCAAGGGGAGGCAAAGAATAACCTTTTCTTCCTTTGTTGCCCTTTTCAAAGATTAAAGGTTCGGCGAAGATTAAACCCGAGATTCCAGGAGTTTCCTTTTCCATTAAGCACCCTCCACTGCATCGATCAATTTTTCTTGTAAAAGGTCTATGTCATCTTTCGATGTTTTTTCGGTAAGGCAGATGAGAAGCTCTTTCTTTAGTTCTGGATAAAATTTCTGCAGGGGGAAGCCTGGAATTATTCCGGCTGGGAGAAGCCGCGCCCAAACGGTCTGGGCTTCTTCCGGGAGCGAAAGAACAAACTCATTAAATGTAGGCGCCGAAAAGGGAAGCGAAAACTTAGCGCCTAAGACTTTTTGCGCATAGACGCATTTGCTCAAATTAATTTGGGCCAGTCTTTGTAAACCTTCTTTCCCCAGAAGAGTGAGATAAACTAACACCGCTAAAGCACAGAGCGCCTGATTAGTGCAAATATTAGAAGTAGCTTTTTCTCGGCGAATATGTTGTTCTCTGGTGGCCAGAGCTAAAACAAATCCCCGCCGCCCTTGTTGGTCGAGAGTTTCACCCACCAGGCGGCCGGGGAGGGCCCGCAGAAAAGTTTCTTTCGTGGCGAAGAAGCCAACATATGGTCCCCCGTAGCTTAAAGGCAAGCCAAAGCTTTGAGCTTCTCCTACTGTTAGGTCTGCTCCCAGGGCCCCGGGAGGTTGCATTAGAGCCAAAGCCAGAGGTTCCATAACGGCGACGATGAAGAGCGCCCCCTGCGCATGAATAATTTGCCCGGCCTTTTCTAAATCTTCCAGACAACCAAAAAAGTTTGGTTGTTGAAGAACTACTGCGAAGGTGTCTCCATCAATCTTTTGGGTTAAAAACTCCAGATCGGTAAGACCCTCGGAGGAGTAAGGGATTTCTACCAATTCCACCCCCAAAGGGGCTGTATAAGTCCGGGTGACCATTTTGGCTTCTGGATGAAGCGTGGCCGATAAAAAACATTTCTTCTTCCCTTTAAGGCGGTGGGCCATTAATACTCCCTCGGCTACGGCCGAGGCTCCATCGTAGACCGACGCATTGGCTACGTCCATCCCTGTTAACTGGCAGATGAGCGTCTGAAATTCAAAGATGGCCTGCAGAGTTCCTTGACTAATTTCTGGTTGGTAGGGAGTGTAGGCGGTATAGAATTCAGACCTACGCAATATATGGTCCACAACCGCCGGAAGATAATGGTCGTAAGCGCCGGCCCCCAAGAAGGATTTAATCTTTCTCCCTTTATTTTTTTCGCTCAGCGCCAGGATATGTTCGCTTAGTTCCATCTCTGACAAAGAAGGGGGCAGGTCTAAAGGTTCTTTTAAGCGGAGGGATTCCGGGAGCAGAGTCATTAGATCATCCAACTTTTTAAAGCCAATGGTGGCCAGCATTTCTGGCCAGTCATTTTCTGCATTTGGTATATACTGCATCTTCTATCCTTGGGCTCCTTCTTCGGCTATAAATTTTTCATAGTCGGCGGCCGAGAGAAGATGGTCGGCTTCTGCGGCCTCAACCATTTTTAATTTAACTAGCCAACCTTTGCCATAAGCATCTTGATTGATCCATTCCGGATTGTCCTTCAATCCTTCGTTTATCTCCGCCACTTGACCACTTAAAGGAGCGTAGACTTCCGCTACCGCTTTAACCGAATCGATCGTGGCCAAAACCTCCCCTTGCCGAAATGATTGGCCCAGGGGAGGCAGCTCGACAAAGACAATAGAACCTAATTTTTCCTGCGCGTAATCAGTAATCCCCACCACGGCGGTCTGGTCGCTAATTCTCGCCCATTCATGATCTTTAGTATATTTTAAATCTTGAGGGAAATTCATGCCCACCTCCCTGCACGAAAAAGTAAAAAACCCTTCTTATTTGTCCAAAGCCGGTTTATTTTCTTTTATATTTTTATATTTGATCACCATCTTCCAAACAAAGCCCAGGAGGAGAGAAGCGCTAATTAAAATAATGAAACTGGCAGAGAAGAAGGAAGCTAAGAATTCGGCTGGGCGAGTTAGCGCGTAGGCGCGGGACATTTCTTTAGCCCCCCAAATGAGAAAAAAAACGGAGACAAAAATCCAGCCTATGGTGCGTAGCCACCAGAACATTATTCTTTCCCCTTTTTCAATATACCTAACTCCTCCTCTCCAAGCCAAATTAAATTTACAAAAAAATTTGGCGCAAGGGAAGGGGAAATTTTTAAAAAAATTAGGCCAAAGTATTTCCGGTGCAAGTGAGCTTTTCTAATTCCTGAATTAAGCTTTGGATTATTTTAAACCCTCCTTCCCAAAACGAGGCTTCGCTTATATTTATGCCCAACAAATTTAAGAGGTCTTCGGGACTCTGGGCACCTCCACTACTTAAAAGTTTAGTTAATTTAAAAAAAAAAATTTCTCTCTCTTCTAAGTATTTTTGGTAGAGAGCCAAAACCACCAGTTCACCAAATACGTAGCTATAGCAGTAAAAACGGGAGTGGACAAAGTGCGCAATATATGACCAGCCCCAGCGATATTCGGGAATCATTTCCACACTGTCGCCAAAGAGCGCGGCATTGGCCTGCCACCACAATTCCCCGATCTCTTCCGCACTCAGCAGATGATCTTGGCGCAGCTGATATATTTTTTCTTCAAAACGGGTCAAGACATTTTGGCGAAAGACGGTGGCTATAATATCTTCGATCTCTATACAGAGGAGAGCCTGCCGGAATAATTTATCAGGCTCAGTCTTGAGGAGAGTTTGGATCATGACCATTTCGCAAAATACCGAGGCGGTTTCGGCTAAAACAAGGGGCGGGTCGAAATTCAAAAACTTTTGTTGCCGGGCGAGATAAAAGTGCAGGCCATGCCCAATTTCATGGGCTAAAGTTAAAACATCCCTGATCGTTCCCGTAAAATTCATGAGGAGATAAGGGTGCAAAGAGGGAGTGAGGCCAGCACAGAAAGCTCCCCCATATTTACCGCGGCGAATTTCGGCATCGATCCATTTTTGCGCAAAAAATTTTTCCGCAATCTCCGCCCAAGGGGGATAGAAATGGTGCAAAGCCTGGAGCAATAAATCTTGAGCTTGGTTGAAGGTTATTTTTTTGGCTCCCCCAGGCAAAGGAGCATAAAGGTCCGTATTCTTAAGCTTGGTTGAAGGTTATTTTTTTGGCTCCCCCAGGCAAAGGAGCATAAAGGTCCGTATTCTTAAGCTTGGGGAGTCCTAATAAGGATGCTTTGATGCGGAAGTAGGCTTGGGCCAAGGGGTAGGATTTTTCCGTAATTTCCATCATCAACGAGACAATTTCGGGACTGAGCTCATTTTCTAAATGGGTTCGGTGCATAGGACTCTCGTAACCCCTAATTTCATCCTCCAGATGGGCATCAAGAAAGAGGGCGTTGAAAATGGAAGTTAACACGACCTGATTTTCTTTATGTTTATTCAGGAAAAGACGGTAAGCCTTTTCGCGGATTTCCCGATGCGGAGAATAAAGGAGAGCCAACATCTCGCTGCCCGTTAGCTCTTTTTCTTCACCCTCAATGGTTAACCGAAAAATAAATGAAGATGTAAATTCGTCAAAGAGCGTGGCTAAGGCTGTCTTCCCCGACAAATTTTTGCAGTTGATGATGTATTCTTCCCTTTCTTCCAAAGTAAATTTACGGAAGCGACGCCAGTGTTGGATGGTATGGGCATATTCTTGGAGCGGCTGATAGCTTAAAAAGAGATGAGTTTTTTCTTCAGGCAGGTGAATTATAGCTAAGCGAAAAAAAAGCAAAAGGTTTTCTACCTCGTTCCATTTTTCTAAAGCCTTTTGCCGCAAGTTCTTAGCCAGGTCATTCTGGGTATCTTCGGTAAAAAGAAGGCTAGCATAAAGAAGGGGTTTGAGCCCATTTTCTAAGATAGATTCATATTCCTGGAGAGCCAGGAAAAAATCCTGAGGAGATAGATTCTCTAAATTAACTTCTTTATACTTTTTTTGAAAATCCTGGGCCGCCTTTAATGACTTATCTAAATCCTGTTGAAAAAGAGGATTACCTGGTTCGGCATAGAGATCGCCAAGATTCCATTTAATACCTTGGGCTGGCAATGTCTCTGGTGGTGACATTTATAAAGCTCCTTTGTAAGGGATAAAGTTTAAGGGTGAGATATTGACCCTTGATCGATTAGCGAAGAGCGATGATTTCTTTAAGGTCAGTAAGTGGGGAGGGGAAGACAACTTAGGCAGAACAAGATGAGCAAACCCGCTTAAGGATAAACATGGTGAGCTAAAAAGAAACATTAGTTGCAGAAAAGCAGAACGAATTAAGAAAATTTAAAGAAGGGGATGATTAGGTTGTTTTGGAAGTTCCTGGTTCTTTAGCTTCTTCTTTAGGCTTCTCTGTTGATCCTTCCTCAATGGATTTAATTCCACCTTTGAAATTTTTGATGGCTTTCCCCAGCCCTGACCCGATCTCGGGAAGTCTTTTAGCCCCAAAGATTAGGAAGACTATGGCCAGGATGATTATTAGCTCTTGCGTTCCCAAACCAAACATTTTTAGCCTCCTCTATTTTTAATCAAGTATATTATGAAGATTATTTTTTTTCAAGCTGAAATGAAACTTAGCCAACGGTGGCCAATTCTAACCTTCCATGCCACCTCTCTTGGAGAGTCTCTTTCAAGAAGAAATGTTCGGGCCGGGAAAGGGTGGGATCGCGGGCGACCAAGGCAAAAGCTTCTTCACGGGCTAAGGCCAGGAGCTGAAAATCTTTAAGAAAATCGGCTACGCGAAAGTCGGGAAGGCCTGATTGTAAAGTTCCCCAAAGATCTCCTGGTCCCCGGATAGCTAAATCCTCCTCGGCAATTTTGAAACCATCAGTAGTTTCCTCCATTACCCGCAGACGTCTTTCGGCTTCGGCGCTTAAAGGGTAGCGGGCGATTAAGAAACACTGGCCGGGGTCCTGCCCCCGCCCAATACGCCCCCGCAACTGGTGCAGTTGGGAAAGACCAAACCGTTCAGCATGTTCTATAACCATAAGCGAAGCATTGGGCACATCAATGCCTACTTCGATCACAATTGTAGAAACAAGAATTTGCAGGCGGCGGGCTTTGAAATCCGCCATGATGGCTTCTTTTTCGGCACTCTTCAGGCGTCCATGGATTAAACCCACTTTAAATTCAGGGAAAATATCGCGCTGCAAATGCTGCGCCATTTGGGTAGCATTCTTAAGATCTAACCGCTCTGATTCTTCGACCAAGGGATAAACGATATAAGCCTGTTTTCCTTGGCGCAATTCTTGCCGCAGGAGGTGATAAACGCGAAATCTCTCTTTCTCGGAAAAGACTTTAGTGGTCACCGGCCCACGTCCCGGAGGGAGCTGGTCAATTATGGATACATCCAAGTCACCATATATGGTCATAGCCAGGGTGCGCGGGATAGGGGTGGCGGTCATGACTAATACATCGGGATTATAGCCTTTCTTTTTTAAAGTGGCCCGCTGGAGAACCCCGAATTTATGCTGCTCATCAATAATGGCTAAACCTAAGCGAGAAAAAAATACCTCTTCCTGAATGAGGGCGTGCGTCCCAATTATAAAGTGGATTTTTCCTTCGCTAATTTCCTTTTTTATTTTTTCTTTGGGGGCTTTTTTAATACTGCTTGTGAGCAGGGCCGTGCGTAAATTTAATTTTTCCATTAAAGTCGAGATATTGAAATAATGCTGTTCGGCCAGAATTTCCGTGGGCGCCATAAGAGCAACTTGATAACCACCTTCAATGGCCATAAGTCCAGCCATCAAAGCGACGATGGTTTTGCCGCTGCCCACATCCCCTTGTAAAAGACGATTCATGGGATGGGGACGGCGCATATCTCTTTCAATTTCTTGAAGAACCCGCTCCTGCGCCGGGGTGAGGGAAAAAGGTAATAAAGCGCGCAGTTGATTGGTGTAGCGATGGGTTATGGGAAAAGCAATTCCTTTTTCCAAGGAAGTTCCTTGGTGGCGCAAGGCCAGGCCTAACTCGAGGAAAAAAAATTCATCAAAGATTAGCCGGCGGTGGGCGGCTGATTTCCCTTCATTTAAGAGAGAGATGTCTTCGCTGGCGTCGGGGAAGTGTACTTGGCGAAAAGCCTCCGCTAAAGGCATCAGGCTATGGCGGCGGCATAGTTCTTCAGGAAGGCCGGTAAAAGCTTTGGGCGCATAGAGATCAACGACCTTTTTCATAATTCGGCGAATTAGTCTTTGCCTTTGATACAGGCCTTCTGTTTCGGAGTAGATGGGTACAATGCGTCCAAAGTGCAGGGCTTCCTCTTGCTCATGAAGGTCCTCGATTATTTCTATCTCGGGATGGTCAATTTCTTTTTGCCATTGGAAGAGGCGGACTTCTCCCGTGAGGATTAAGCGCATACCAGGCTGAAATCGTCCCTTCATATAACGCGGATTAAAATTGAACCATTTTGCTTTAAGCGTGCCGGTTTCATCTCCCACCGTGAGTTCGAAGGTCCGGCGGCGATGATAAGAGCTTATCTCCGCTTTGAGGACGGTACCCATAACCGTCTCCAAGCGACCAATTTGTAATTGGGAAATTTTTTTTATTTGGCGCCGATCTTGATAAGCCCGCGGAAGGAAGTAGAGCGCATCTTCTACCGTATGGATATTTTTCTTTTTCAATAGCGCGGAAAGGCGCGGTCCTATTCCCTTAAGGAACTGCATAGGAGTCTGCAAATCTTGGCGCCATTGGCGAAATTCAGAGAGCGAGGGCCAAGGAGAAGCATATGAAGTGGTTAACTCGGCCAATTTAAAACTCTGAATTAACTTCTGTAATTGGCTGAGCCGCTCTTTTTTAGCCGCTAATTCCAAATAGTCAAAATTGAGAAGCTGTCTTTTTAAGGCGGCAAGCAGATCCCTTTGCGGGGGGGAGAGAGGGAAGGAGTTTGCCTTTTTTAGCCAGTAAGAAACATATGCTTCCAAGCCCTTTAAACTGCGCAGGTTAGCGTAATCATTACGGGACGCATAGCGAATGGGTTTTTCAATAGCCTCGATAATTTGGGAAAAACTTCCTTCACTCATCCTTTAAAATTATATCTCTTTTCTCTGGGGTACAAAAAAGTTTTCTTAATAAGAGGGCCGCACAAATTATTAGAGAAATAAGCGAACTTACAGGGTATCTAAGCAAAGCATAGCTAAAGCCGAAAAGCGGATAAATCAAAATACGAACTATTGATTTTACTCGCTCACTTTGAGCAATAAATCTGGCCAGAGAGGGGCTATAACGATAATATAAATCTACGGTCTTTTTGCCTAAATTATTGGTGAGTAGAAATTGATCACGAAATTCGCGCAGAATGGATATCTCCTGGGATAATCTTGACCCGTAAAGGGCGGTGGCAATAAAACACCCACCTTCACTACTTTCTCCTAACAGGCCGCCCATGGTGGAAATTCTGCTGTCCGGGGAGAGGTCAGTCCAAACAATGGGGGTAGCCCGCGAGGTGCTTTCCTGGATGCCCGAGATGCGGAGCTGCTCATTGACTCCCTCGACATTTAAGAAGAGGGAACCTAAATTACCGGAGTAGGCATATGAACCTCCCGCGGTACTGTGAGCCACCAAAACAAATATATCGTAAATTCCGCCAAGGAAATAAAAATTGACATAGTCGGCGGCATAAGGGTTAATAAAACCGCTGCCAGTTGCTGGATAAGAAGTGTGGTTTTTAGTGATCTGCAGTTTACCTGGAGCAGGATTTATGTCCACAAAGTTATCATTATACCCATAGATCCCGTCATATCCAGAAGAGCTATTTAAATAATTAGCTATAACCCAATTTCTAAAGATATTATTAAAATTAATTCCGTAATAACCACTCTGCCAAATGGCATTATTGATGCCCAGTATTCCGCGGCCGCTATTCGCTACTATATTCCTGGTTATGGTGGGGCCCCCGTAATGAGTGGCTAAATATAACATGAAAAGATAAGTTGCTCCGTAATTGGCCAAGGAATCGTTCCAAATTATTAGGCTGGTATTGGGATATTTAGCAAAGGCTTCTATATGAGATTTGCGATGGCCATAGCCACAGACGTAGCGCGCTAAACCAGAAAGCCCTTCGTTTACCCATGTTTCTTCTAAAGGATCATGATAATAATGAATAAAGTGCTGATATTCATGAGCGAGAGTTCCTAAAGAAGTTATCGATCCGGGCACTCCAGGGTTGGCGTCCAGATAAATCATCGAGCGATTATTACTATAAGGATCATTATATTCGTTTCTATAATCGAAGTATCCTGAGACGTAGGTAGTATTGCCGAGGGCGGGATTATAATCGTCCCTGATATCAAGGATTAATATGTTGAAGTCTTTTGGCGGAGGGTTGCCGAAATAGGTAATCAATCTCGGAAAAATGTTCGTGGCAAATTCTTTCCGAATTTCCTGGATGGTAAAAGTTGAGACAGCCTGGTGGTCGGCAAGTTCCTTCTCTAAATAAATAAACAAATGGTAGCCATTGCTCAGGAGAGAGGAGTCTATTAAAATGGCCTGTGTTTCATAGTATTGATTTTGAATAAAATCATAGGCCCAGAAAGTTGGATCAAGGCTCTGGTCATATTCTTGCTGGCCGTTTTTTTCGGTGAAGATGTGGCCTTTTAGCTCATCTCCCAGGATTAGGTTCTGATTTTTATTAAGCAATCTTGGTGTTCCACTTATCGGTATTGGTTCGAAATAAGCAGCTGAATGGGAGAGAGAAGGGAAAAGGAGTGAAAGAATTAATAAACTCAGGCTAAAAAAAAGCTTGTCCAAGTTTATAGACTTCCCTTTTTCGTTCACTTGGAATCCGCCAAACGAAATTCTTTAACCTCAATAACTTCAATTCCCTGAGGACTCTGGCCTTTAGATACACCTCTGACCAGTAATTGCTTTCCCTGCCAATTACGCAGATCTTTTTCGTAAGCCCCCGCCAAGGCCAAAACTCGGCCATCGGCCAGCTCGATGGCGATCTGGGTGAAGGGTTCATGGCCCATAACGAAGATGCGCCCAACTACCTCAATCTCTTGATTTTTCATACTCCCTGCCCCGCTATGGATTAAGAGCGTCAACAAAATCAAAAGAAAGAAATATTTTTTAAAAATCCCCTTAACCATTTTAAAGGCGACCTATTATATTAAACTTATTTAAGATTTATAACAGAAAAAACCTGAGAAAGAAAGCTTTTATCCAAGCTATAGCTGGACTCCGAAATTTTGTAGGGTAAAGGATTGTCCTCGGCCATGGATGGTCAGTCATAAGAGGGTTGCTCATGAAATGAGGGATTATCCATCTTGGTTTCAAGGAGAGATTGGTGCTGCCGGAAGAAGGAGATAATGATTGGAAGAAAATGTTTTTATAAGTAATAATAAGTAAAAAAATGTAATTATTTTCTTGACTGGCAGCTGAACTTATTTTATGATGGAGCAGATTCTGGAGGATAAAGCATGCCCAATGAAATCATGAATACCAGAGAGGTGGCCAAATATCTGGGCATCCATGAAAAACAAGTTTATGCCTTGATTAAAGCCCAGCGAATTCCGGCCACGCGCGTAACGGGTAAATGGGTTTTCCCCAAAAAGCTAATAGACGAGTGGATCGAAAAGAATGCCCGGCACGGAATGAACGAAGCCCGGGAGCGGAGCAAGAAAATGGGGGACGCCCTCCTGGCTGCGGGTAGCAATGACCCTCTTCTTGATATGTTGCACAACTATATGCGAAAGAAATACCCCGAATTCTACGTTTTTTATGCCAATGTGGGAAGCACAGAAGGCCTCAAAGCTCTAAAGGCCGGACACACTGATATCGCCTACTCCCATCTCCTGGATCCGCCAAGTGGCCAATACAATATACCTTTCATTGCCCATCATCTCTCCCATTTAAGGCCAGTAGTAGTCAATCTATTTCATCGTGATCTCGGCTTAGTGGTGGCCCCTAAAAATCCTCTGCATATACAGAGATTCGAAGACTTAGCGCGTCCGGAGATTAAATTTATCAATCGTCAGGAGGGTTCGGGGACCAGAGTTCTCTTGGATTACTATCTGCAGAGATTGGGCATTAAACCTTCCAGGATCAAGGGTTACGATAAGGAAGTTTATACGCACTTCGAAGTGGGGTTGGCTATTTTGTCGGGCCAAGCAGATGTGGGCCTAGCCACTATTGCCGTCTCCAAACTTTTAGGGCTCTCTTTTATGCCCATCATCCAGGAAAGTTTTGACATGATCCTTGACCAATCTACTTATTTTCGCAAAGACATCCAGGCCTTTATAGATATTCTAAATTCTAAAGATTTTCGGAGCCAAGTAGGTTGGTTAGGGAATTATGACTTTAGTAGTTCAGGGAAAATCATTTATTCTTAGAGTTTTAAAATTGCCGAAATAAAGCATTGAGCCAAAGAAATAAAGCCCCAAAAGAAAGGGAAACAAGAAGGAACAATGAATTTTATAGCAATCACGGATAGAGATATGAAGCGAAGCATAAGCCGCAAGATAGTTTTAGGGATAATAATCCTTCTTGGTGTTTCCCTGGGCTCCTCCCAGGTGTTAGCTCAGGCCCAAGCAGTCATTTTAGCCACAACTACTAGTACTCAGGACTCGGGCCTTCTTGATGTATTAATACCGCTCTTTGAAAAAAAGACAGGTTATTTTGTTAAGACGATTGCGGTTGGGTCAGGGCAGGCCCTGGCTATGGGACAGAGAGGAGAGGCAGATGTGCTCTTGGTTCATCATGCTCCCGCGGTGGAAAAGAAATTTGTGGCGGAGGGCTATGGGATTAACCGGAGGCTTGTTATGTACAATGACTTTATCATTGTTGGTCCTTCCCAGGATCCCGCGCACATTAAAGGCCTGAAATCGGCCGCCGCAGCCTGCCAAAGAATAGCTTTGGCCCAAGCTCTTTTTTTATCGCGAGGAGATAACTCAGGAACTTCTATAAAAGAGATGGAGATTTGGAAAGTTGCTGGCCTCAATCCAGAGGGGCGAAAATGGTACCAGCAAACAGGTTTAGGCATGGGGCAAACTTTGAGCGTAGCTGCTGAAAAAAAAGGATATACCCTTGCGGATCGAGGGACTTATTTGGCTTTAAAGAAAAATTTGGCGCTGGAAATCCTTAGTGAAGGAGATGCTCTTCTCTTAAATATTTATCATGTAATTGAGGTAAACCCGGCGAAATGGCCGAAGGTCAATGCGCAGGGTGCTCAGGCCTTCAGTAATTTTATAGTCACTAAGGAAGCGCAGGAAATTATCCGGACCTTCGGGGTGAATAAATTTGGCTCACCCCTTTTTTTCCCGGTGGCCGGGAAAAAAGAAGAAGACCTGAGAAGGTGAGGTAGAAAAAATGGATCTGATTCTAGAAGGGCTTAAGAAAGCCTTAATTTTACTGTTCACCTTCGACAAGGAAGTAATGGGGATTACCTGGCTCTCTTTAAAAGTCTCCGCAACAGCCACCTT